>Ga0187893_10008983_pt1 | contig 15553 bp, 13 predicted proteins | sample MA1701074metaG_FD_139574 | JGI IMG/M metagenome (GOLD analysis project Ga0187893, IMG submission 139574) | White microbial mat communities from a basaltic lava cave in the Kipuka Kanohina Cave System on the Island of Hawaii, USA - MA170107-4 metaG ... | reverse complement strand
TTCTCCGAGAACAAGAAGATATACATGCATACTGGATCCTTGTGGTCCGGCACGCGCTTTCAGATCGTCCGCGAAGCAGCCACCGGGCGCGAACTGGGTCGGTTGACGTCCGCGGCCGAGACGCCGCCGTTCATGCCCAATGCTGAGTTGGCCGTCACCGGCGGGAATCCGGGCATGCACGCGGTGTTGATTCGACCCCGCGACTTCGACCGCACCCGCCGGTATCCGGCGATCGTTTCCGTTTATGGAGGCCCGCATGCCCAGACGGTGCAGGCGTCGCGGTCTGGTTATCTTCTTCAGCAATGGATCGCTGACCAGGGTTTCATCGTCGTGTCCATCGACGGGCGCGGGACGCCGTCGCGCGGACGTGGATGGGAGCGGGCGATACGCGGCGATTTCATCGACGTAGCGCTTTCGGATCAGGTCGCGGGGCTGCAAGCGCTTGGGCGCGAGTACCCGGAATTGGATCTGAACCGTGTCGGGATCTATGGATGGTCCTTCGGGGGATACTTTTCGGCGATGGCGGTGATGAAGCGTCCGGACGTTTTTTCCGCGGGCGTGGCCGGCGCGCCGGTGGCTGAATGGCTGGACTACGACACGCACTACACAGAGCGGTACCTGGGGTTGCCCGAGGAGAACTCCGACGCGTACATGAGAAGTTCGGTCCTCACCTACGCAAAGGATTTGAAGAACCCTCTGCTGGTCATCCACGGGACGGCCGACGACAACGTGTATTTCATGCACAGCCTGAAATTATCAAACGAACTTTTTCGGGCGGGGAAGCATCACGAGTTCCTGGCATTGAGCGATTTCACGCACATGGTGGCCGACCCGCTGGTGACGACGCGGCTCTATCAGCGCATTGTAGGTTTTTTCGCGGTGCAACTACGTTAGATCGCTTTCGCGGAAATTCGTGCGGCGCACTACCGTTTCTTGTTCTCAGCGCGGCGAAGCCAGGCCGCCAGGGGAAGCGCCAGACCCGCCAGCAGAATCGCGTTGGGCGTCGGCAATGTGACGGCTCGAAAGCCGGTCAACTCGGCTTCGAACCGGTCCAGGTCGCTTTCGTCGCCGATTTGGAGCGACATTTCCGAATAGGCGACATCGAACGCGCCGAAATCCAGGTCGGTCGGCAGGCTGTCATTGGCAAAGGCCGTGTCAGTGAGGTTTTCGAGGTTCATGACGGTGTCAAAAATGTCGCCGCCTGCCGCGGGACCCTCCGATAGTTGAACCCGGAAAGCGTCCAGGAAGCCGGGGTCATTCACGATTTCGATTTGGCCGAGAGGCATCGCGAATTCGTACACGGCCGACTCCACGGTGATCCCCGCGTATTCGAGCGGACCGTAACTTCCCACCAGGGAGTCCGGGTCGCCGTCTGGTGTTGTCGATTCGAAGCGGAAGCGGAACTCGAACGAGTCGCCGACGGCCACGTTTTCAAACACGTGCCCGGCGAAGAGTCCGCCGGAAAAGTCCACGTAGCTGACGTAACCGGTGAAGGTGAATTCAACGATGGCTCCCGAAGCCGTCGGCGAAAACGCCGCGACCAGCCCGCCCAACATCAGCAGGTTTCCTCTCATCCGCTGCCTCCCTGTTCGATGGAAATCCCGTTCCTCGAGGCGATCGTTTCGCCCGCGCCGACGCGGATTTTCCCGCGGAGGAGATCATCAGTCCATAGTGGGCTGGCCATTTTACTGAAATTGTCTCTAATGTTTCGGCCAAGTCGCGCGAAGCGCCGGGCGGGGGTTGCGTGGGTCGCGGCTGCATAATGAAGCGGCATGAGATTCCCGGAAGTAGCACATCTTGTGGGGATGCCGGATGAATCCACTTCAACTCGCGTTGAGAAAATGGTGAATCCGGGAGAAGTTCAAAGATCGACGACGACAAACACGGAAAAGCGAGTTCTTATGTCTTTGGTTTTGAAGGAAATAAATGGTTCGCACTGAGGCGACAGCGCGAGAAACTGGCCATACGGATACCTCGAATCGGCGAGCGCCATCCTGGGTGACGTTCGTGGGTTTGGGCGTTGCGATCGTCATTCTGATTGTTTTTCGCCGACACGCCTTTGAACTTCCGCTGGAGACGGATGAGTGCAACTATGCCTACATCGGGGCGAGGTTGCTTGCGGGCGACAGGTTATACGTTGATGTCTGGGACCACCAGCCTCCGGGGGTATTTGTCCTATTCGCGGCCGCCATCCGGTTTCTTGGCGACGAACCGCCGGTTTTTCGTTGGATGGCACTTGGATTCTCCGCCCTTTCCCTGATCTTGATTTTTGGAGTAGCGAATCGAGTTGCGGGCCGATCCGCCGGATTGATCGCGGCGCTATTGTTTGCGGTGGTTTCGAGTGATCCGGGCACGGGCGGCGAGGGCTGCAACCGCGAAATCTACATGAATGCCCTGATTCTCGCGGGGGTCTACTGCATCATTCGCGGATGCGGGATTGGCCATTGTTCAGGCGGACGAGCTGATTGCAATTCCGGCGAAATCGGTTTCGGCGCGACCAAGAAATCCCCCTTTACTCCGCCCGAAATGGGTTGGTTGATCATCGCGGGATTCGCATTTGCGTTCGCTTCCTATTTGAAAACCGTCGCGGCGCTGCCGTGGTCGGCTCTCGCCGTTATGGCGGTTACCGGGGGGAGACGTATTACCGGAAAACCGCCTGGGAAGCGGGTGGGCGTTCGAGGCTTGATCGCCTTCTCCATCGGGCCGGCCCTCTTATGGACGGCGGCAACGGCCCATTTCACCGCGACGCACCGCCTTTCGGAGTTCTATGACGCCGTCTTCCTGGCCAATGTCGGTTACGTCGAAACCGGGGAATCATTCTGGGTGCGGTTCTTTCGGTTCTTCCGTCCGTTGCGGCATCCTCTTGTTTTCGAATCCGCTCTACCCCTATGGATCGTCGCCGGCATTTCTCTTGTCGGCTTGGTTTACGTTGCCATTCGCCGGCGCGATCGGGGAGTTGCATTGCTGGTTGGTCTCGCGCTGGGATGCTTCCTCGCCGTGTGTTTGCCCGGACGATTTTGGCCGCATTACTACTACCTGCTGATCCCGGCTACGGTGCTGCTCGCGGCGATCGGCTGCGCGAAATTCAATCAAGTTCTTCAGAGTTTGCGCCTCATCGGCGGGCGATCCGAATTTGGCGCTGTCGCGGCCGGGGTGGTTGTGTTGACCGCCGCCACCTGGACGGAGGCGCGTGATTACCTTCGTCAGCCGCCGTTCGGAATCACTGTCGATCGTTACAACTCGCGCGACTTCTGGGGCCGGGCCCAAGGCGAAAACGTCGCGCGGGTAACCGACCCGACTGACAAGGTTTTCGTATTCAGCAACGATGCGTCGATTTACTATTATTCCGGGCGGCGATGCGCTTCTCGGTATACGATGATCACGGGACTGGCGGCTGGAATTCCGGGGGCTGAAGAGCGTCGGCGCATTTTGTTGCAGGAACTTGGAGCCGACCCGCCACGGGTCATTGTCGTTTCGTTCGATGAAAAGCCGTTTGACGGCTGGTTGGAGTTTCTGGAGCGGTACTACGGTCAGGCGGTCGGTGTGGATAACCATGATACGTCCGAGACGCGAGGTCCGATCCTTTTGGTTTTCGCCCGCAAGGACCGACCCATTCCCATGATCGATTGGGACTGGGACCGCAAATCCGTCGGCGGTTGGGACCCGCGCAACCCGCCTTGATTCGGGTGGTCAAGTCGAAGTCAAAGCCGATTCGTCGATTGGAAGAGTCGGCCTACCCTGCAACAGAGAATACAAATGAGTCCTGAGGAATTCCGGACTGGCCCAGCCGGTGTGCCCGCCTCGATGACCCAATGTCTTAAGCTCCGGGGTCCACCGGATTTGCTGAAAGGTGCCGATTTCGCCGCTTGCCGGTGCAACGGGTGAACGGAATCCGATCAGTCCGCCCGACGGCGAAAACTTTCGATTCATGGTGCCGAATGTCCGGGTCCCCCAGCCGAGGATGAACCGGTCCTTGTGGCTGACGAGGGCATAACATCCGCGAACGGAATGCATGGCCGCGGAGAAGTCGTACGTGGGCGAAAGCGCGGAGCAAGCCAATACCAGGGTCTCCAGGCCGGCGCGGCCACGAAGAAGTTCACAAGCCCAGACGGCGATTGCCGTGCCGCCGCTAAAGGCGACGATGTGAATCCGCGTGGCGGGATGCTCCCTGCGAAACCGCAGGATTTCGCGGGCGAACCTGGCGGCCATTACGCGATTACGGCGATGCCGTATCAAATCCACAAGCACCAAACCCGGTATCCGACACTGCCAGCGAAAGAAAATCGTGCCCGGCTTGGAGGAATCGCCGCGCCAGACGCGCCGCGTCAGAAGCGGGACCAATTGGAAGTTTCCGACGCCGTCGAGGATGAAAACGGCCTCACGGTCGAACGGACCGACTTCCTTGGGCATTCCGTAGCTGATCCACTCCATCAGAAAAGTGGCGACGATTCGGAGGCGATCGATCAAGAAACCCATGGGAGTTCGGTCCGAGGGCCCGTGCGGGCGGCGAGCAACGCGGCGTCTCTTCGCGCAAATCTTACCGTAGGTTTCATCACGCTGTCGCCCAAGCGTGTCCCGCGCCATGAATGCGATGTTCCGCCGATGGGACGCGCGCTCACGCGGAACGGAAAAACCGTGCGATGCCTTCGGCGGCAACATAGGCGCTTGACCACGCCCATTGAAAATTGAACCCGCCGATGCGCCCATCGACATCGAGAATTTCCCCGACGAGGAACAGTCCGGGGCACTTCCGAGAGGCCATCGTTTTGACGTCGACCTCGCCCAGCGGAACGCCGCCGGCGGTGACTTCGGCGTGGTTGTACCCGCGGCTTTCGCGGACGGCGATCGGCCATTCAAGCAAGGCGTGGACGAGCCGATAGCGATCTTCTCTGGTAAGGCGGTTCCACGTCAGTGAAGGCGGGATTTCGAGCCGCGACAGGACGCCGTCCGCCAGTCTCGCAGGCAGGAATTCGGCCAGACCGTTTCGGAGGCTTGAGTTTGGGTGGGTTGCGGCGAGTTCGATCAACCGGCGGTCGGTTTGCGAAAAGACCAAACCGGGCAGGAAATTGAGGGTCATGATCGGTATAAGACCCTCGAGCCTCAAACGATACCAATGACGGGAGGCGTCGAGAACGGCCGGGCCGCTGACGCCAAAGTGGGTCCAAAGCATGGGCCCCGCGATTCGAAGGGGTTTTACGCCATGAGCGCGTATTGCGATTTCCACGTCGTGGGTGACGCCGGAGAGCGAGGAGTGAAAGTCGCCATCCAAAATCAGGGGGACGAGTCCAGGCGTGGGTTCGGTGAGCGAGTGCCCGAGCATCTGAGCGAGTTTGTACCCGAGGCCGTCACTCCCTGTTTTGGGAAGCGAAAGCCCACCGGTGGCGAGGACGACGACTTTGGCGGAGAGCGAGTGGTTCGTAGCGCCGGCGTCTGTCTGGGTCCCTCGCCGCTGAATTCCGATTCGAAATCGAAAGGGAGCGGTTTCCGGCGCGACGAAGTTCTTTTGGGATTGGCCTGTCAACCTCCCTTGATCCCCCCTTGGCAAGGTGGAAGGCGAACTGTTGTCGTATTCCGAACACTGAGTTTCTCTGATTTCGATAACTCGATGGTCTTCTCGAATGTTCACGCCACGATTTCGCGCTTCGGCGACCATGGCAGTCAGGACCGCCCGGGCGCTGTTGGAATCGGGGAAGAGTTTTCCCCATTGCTCTTCGTGCAAAGGGACGCCGATTTCGCTGAAGAAATCGACGGTTTGGCGCTCGGTGAAGGAACGAAGCACGTTTCGAATCGCGTTGCGGTTGCCGCCGTTGAAGTCCTGAGGGGAGATTCGGACATTGGTGATGTTGCATCGTCCTCCCCCGCTGACCAGGATTTTCGCCCCGAGTCTTGAAGCGCCGTCGAGGGCGACGATACGAAGTCCATGAGATCGCCGGGCGGTGAAAATGGCGGCGGCCAGTCCGGCGGCACCGGCGCCCACCACGGCGACGTCGCAATTACCCGAGTCCGCCAGTTGGCGTGTGGATTCGGGGATCAAGTTGAATGTCCGTGGTCGATGCCTTTGGGTGGTGCATGGTCGAGCCAGCCATCGTCGCCGACCGTACGAATGACGAAGTTTCCACAGAGCCTAGCGCCAGAGAGGTGAAATCGAACGCTTCCGCCGGTTACGGTGTCAACTTCGACGGTCCCGGCATCAACCTGGCGGACGGTGCCGCGGTCGCCGCTGATGGGTCCCTCGTAATCCAAATAGGCCTTTCTGTGGTCGGCGATGCGACGGGCGGGGATCGGCAGGTCTGCGGGCGATTTTGGTTCGTGGAGAAGTTGCCAGGTCATCAGAGCGTGCGCTTTTTCGAGCATCAGATCCCAATGCTCGCCGACGGCGGACTGATGATGTAAAATGACAAAACGATTAGCCATTTCGGAAACGGAGAGCCGATGGTAAAATCAGGAGCGGAATCGACCGCCCGGCCGGGCGGATGGCATGCAAGGAGGCGTTGACCATGATCCAGGCACAAAGGATTGTCCGTACATCCCGTCTCGTGATTTGCATCTTCACCGCCGGTGTTCTTGTAACCATCCTAGGATGTGGGCCGCATTATCCGCAGCTTCGCCGTGAGGGTCAAATGGCGATGCTTCGGGGAGAATTCGGACCAGCGCGGTACCTGCTCCTCAACGCGGAGGACAAGTCTCACCGGCGGGTGGAAACGCTTCACGACCTCGGGGTTTGCAGCGTGATGGTGTCGCGTCAGAAATTCGCAGAGCGAAATCAGGCGGCGGCTTTCCGGGAATTGGACAACGCAATCGCCTATTATTCGCGGGCGCTCGACGAGCTTCCCGGACATCAAGCGTCGCTGGAAGGCAAAAACATCGCCCTCGAGCTGAAGGGGCAATATGAGGCGGCGCTGAAGCAGGCACAGTGGGCGGCGGAGTTCGTGGGTCCGTCTGCGCGGCAGTTCATCTACCTTGCGGATGAGCTGGAAGAGCGGGGCGACCTTGATGGAGCGCTGCTTCGATATCGGCAGGCGGTGGCGATGGAGCCGAAGAACCCCAGGCCCCACGTCGCCCTGGCGGAGTTCGCCCTTCGCAATGGGAACGAGGGGTTGGCACTGGAGCATTTCGAGATCGCCGGGCGGCTAGATCCTCGCGACATGAGGGTGAAGGAACAACTGGCTATGCTGCATTCGCCGCGTCCGCAGTCGCGGGTGGCGTCGCAATCAACCAGCCTTGGAAATCCATAGCGACCCTGCTTGCATCCGCGTGCGTAGAACTACCACCTAACCGTGATTCCGGAATCGGGCGAATCCATCCGTTTCCTCATCGCCGGTTGTCTGGAATGACGCTACGTTCGCTTCCGCTCGCGGTCCTGATCGTGGGGTCGCGCAGGCTGCCCTTGACTCTTCGCGTCAAGGGGAACAAGCCCGCGGCTCAGTAAAGGCAGACGGGAATGTGCGGAATCTGTGGAATCGTTCGATTCGACAGTCGGCCAATCGATGCCACTGAATTGGCGCATGCCAGTGCCGCGCTGCGGCATCGAGGTCCGGATGCGGCCGGTGCGTGGACGGATCCCGCCCGGTCATCGGCGGGATTCGCGGCTGCAAGGCTCTCGGTAATTGATCCGCGAACGATCGCAAATCAACCGCTTCATTCCGGCGACGGTCGTTACCATCTTGTATTCAACGGCGAGTTGTACAACTTCCGCGAGATTCGCCATGAGCTCTCGGCGGCGGGCGTTCGGTTTGTGACCGAAAACGACGCGGAGGTCGTCCTCCACGCCTGCGCCATGTGGGGAACGGACGCCCTTCGGCGACTCAACGGGATGTGGGCCTTCGCGTTTTACGATTCCGTCGAGAGGACGGGGTTCCTCTGCCGCGACCGTTTCGGGATTAAACCTCTGTTTTACGCGGCGGATGGTCGGGCGATTCGATTCGCAAGCGAGCTGGGGTCGCTTTGCCGCTTCGAGGACTGGGACCGCGATGTCGATCCGTCCGCTGTAAGCGAATTGTTGCAATTCGGATACATCTCGCATCCTTCGTCGATTTACGCGGTGGCCAAACGGTTACCTCCGGGTCATTTTTTGCGATTTGACGCAAAGAGCGCGGAATCGTCGGCGTTCTATTACAAATGGCCGACAACAACAAAGTCAGAAAGGGAGTTGCCGTACGGGGAAGCCTGCGAATCGCTTCGGACGATTCTCGCGGATGCGATTGTGTCACAGCGCGTGTCCGATGTTCCCATCGGGGCGTTTCTTTCCGGCGGGGTCGATTCGTCCATCGTCGTCGCGCGGCTTGCGTCCGCGTCGGCTCGACCCATCCAGACCTTTTCCATCGGTTACGCTAACCAACCCGCCTACGATGAGTCCGGTCCCGCCCGCGAGGTTGCCCGGGTATTCGGCACGGATCACCACGAGATCATTCTCTCAGAGAGCGACGTTTTGGATGTCCTACCCGGCGTGCTGGACCACCTTCACGAGCCGGTGGGAGATAGTTCGATTCTGCCGACTTCGCTTGTATCGCGGTTCGCCCGCTCGTGGGTAACGGTAGCGCTGGGCGGCGACGGAAGCGATGAATTGTTCGGCGGGTATTGGCGGTACCTGGGCCATGCCTCTCTGGCGGCGTATCGAAGAGCTCCGGGATGGATCAGAAAGCATTTGATCGCCCCGTTGTTGGGAATGGCAACGGCGTCAAAGGGGACCGCCTTCGGCAATCGATCCCGCCAGTTTCAAAAACTGCTGCGCGGCGACGTGGATGATCCTTTCTTACGGCATATTCTCTGGTCGCGGCTGGCCACACCGGAGGAGCCTTCCCTTTTTAACGACTCGCGGTGGGAAACGGAGGCGACCAGGCGCTTCCTGTTCCGAATCGGAGCGGAGGCGGGAGGGGCGGACGGCGCCGATCCGTTGCGAGCGATCCTCCGCTTCGATCTCGCCGTTCCGCTGCCCTGCGACATGCTGCAAAAGGTCGACCTTGCCAGCATGATGCATTCGTTGGAGGTGCGCGTTCCATTCCTCGATCACCGACTTGTCGAATTTGCTCTCTCGCTTCCGACATCCTACAAGATCGACCGCGGAATGCGAAAGAGAATTCTCCTGGACGCACACCAGGAAATCCTGCCCGATTTTGTTCTTGACCGGGCCAAACAAGGATTTGAGGTTCCGGTGGGTGAGTTCTTCCGCGGCGCTCTTCGGGAATCGTTTCACGATATCGTCAACCGCGCGACAGTGGAGCAATTAGGGATCGTATCCTATGATGCCGTGGAGGCGGCGTTCCGCGATCATTTTGAGCGCCGCTCAGAGCATGCGGACCTGCTTTTTGCGTTGTATTCCCTCTGTTGGTGGCTGCGGCGGCGCCGAATCTAAAGCATTCCCGTCTTTCGGGCAGCGCCATGCCCCGTTAGTTCTTCCTTACTCTTCGTTTTCGCTGATGTCTCAAACTCGGGCTTCGGGCTCCCTATCCAGTCCACTTCAGCCGCCCTCGCCAATGGCGGGCTGAAGAGGGGAATCGCGCTACAATTTCGGCGCTTACTCTGGATTGCATTCCCATCCGGTTCATGCAGGATGCCATCAGAGGTGAAATGAAAGAACGATCACTGGCCGCCCTCCGCGCGCTTCTCGCCTCCCGCCGCCGCGAGGTGATTTGCGGGCGGCGAGTTTTTTTCCTAGATTCCTTGTCGGGCCGAAGGAGCTTGCGACAGCCTCGCAACCGCAAGCCGGACAACGGTAGAGGGGAAGTGGCTAAAGTGCTTCCGACATCGGGTCGAACTCTCTGGGGGACCTACCAAGACGGGCGGGTTGTGCCGGACGACGCCGTGGATTGGGTGGACGGCGCGCGGGTGTTGATTTCGCCGGTGGAGGCCGAATGCGAAGAAAGGCGTATTCGCGGGCACGTCATCGTCGTGGGGTTCGGACTCGCGGGGCGGTGCGTGGCGGACCTCCTCGATCACGCAGGGATTCCGTACACCATCATCGAGAAAAACCCGGTAACGGTGGAAACGCAGAGGGCGCTGGGGCGGCGGGCGGTGCAAGGGGACGCGGCCGACGCTAACACTCTGATCGAAGCCGGATTAAGCGAGGCGTCGACGCTGGCGCTGACCATTCCCGATGAGGAGGCGGTGCTGGCGGCGACGTCGCTGGTACGGCGACTGCGGCCGGAGATTTACATCATCGCCCGGACCAACTACGCCTCGAAGGGCATGCAGGCGGCGCAGCTCGGCGCGGACGAGGTAATCAAGGCGGAACAGGCGGTCGCGCTCCAATTCTACGACCGGCTCTCGCGAAGGCTCGGACCCGCGATGCAGGCGGCAGGTTGATCAGCGATGCCTTTCAGGCGGCATCTGGCCAGGCGACGAAGGTCATGAATTGAGGAATCCGCGGGGGGGACCGGCGGGTTTGGAGGGGGCGTCCACAATCGGCGAAACTGTTTCGGCGCTCCAGGCGTTGGGGGGAAGCTCTATGACCGCGATCGCTTCCGTGCGGATGAGCACGGCGGGGCGTTCGATGGACTCCATTCCTGTCCTCATGGTCACTTCGGAGAGCAAGAGATATCCACCCGGATGATCGCGGACGGCGTCGGAGGGACGGATCATGGAGCTGGTTGCGAGCGGGACGTGGAACTTGCCGGAGAGCGTGACGCCGGTGGTCAGGCGCACGACCAGATCGCAACAGCGGGTGGGTTTCTTGGCTTTTGAGACTTCCATTGCGGCAACGGACACACTCCCACGTCCGAATAACGAGTCGGCGGAAGACGGCGCTACCAGCCCTTCGGCAATGCAGGCAAACCTGTTGAGTCCGCATTTCCCCGATTAGCCCTCCCAAGCGGCGTTTTGATCGGAGGATTGCGAGCGCCATTCCTGGTTCTTCAGGCATTTCGGAAGAGATTATCGGGCGGAGATGGCTGAGGGCGGGCGCTTGGACGGGGAAACCTGAGCATTCTAAGGTCCGTCGATGTTCTGAAACCCTGGCGTTGTTCCCGTCGATGTAACGGGGGGACGTTTTAGCGCAAAGCCGGGACAGTCCTTCCGACTGATTGATCAGGCGGGGGGCGACAACATCCCTTGCGGCGGCGGGGCCAACCTTATGGGTTTTTGGAATTGGTTCATGGACAAGTTGATGGCGCCCCCGCCATCGCCTGCGGTTCCTCAGCGCCGACATGAAAGCCGATCCCCAGCCTCCACCGGGACGATGCTTGATAATTCCGAGGAAGCACCCACGGACCTCTACGATGAAATCGGGGCGGGCGCGACGGAGTGGTGGAAACCGCCGGACGCGGTGTTTGTGGACCCCAAGTCGCCGACGCGGCCGGAGTTGTATCCCGAAGCGCGGGCGCTGGAAAACACGCTCATCTCGCACTTTGACGGTCACGATCTGACGCTTCCGCCTTTGCTTCACGTGGCGGAAAAAGTTCTCAGTCGATTGGGCAGCGGAGGGAGCGGTCTTGCGGAACTCGCCGGTGACGTGGGCGAGGACCCCGTGATCGCGGCGGCGGTTCTGCGTATGGCCAATTCGCCCCTGTATCGAGGCATGAACAAGATCAACGCCATTCAGCCCGCGTTGAATCGTCTCGGCACCAAAGCTCTACGCACGCTGATGCTTCACGAATCGTTGCGGTCAGCGGTGATCAGCCGGCGGGGACCGCAAAGGGAATGGGGTGAGAATCTCTGGAAGCGCTCGCTGGCTTCGGCCTACGTCATGCGCCGCATCGCGGAGCTCACGGGACTGGACCCTGAAGAGGCGTGGCTGATGGGTTTGCTCCACGACATCGGGAACATAGTCGTGCTTCGTATTGCGGCGGGGCAGGGCGTTTTCAGCGGCGGCGGAATCGACGACGAAGTCTTCGAATACCTTTGTTTTGAGTGCCACCAGGAGTTTGGGGAGTTGATCGCCAACGCGTGGCGGCTTCCTCCGACGCTGCACGAGTTGATTCGCGATCATCACAACTATCCGACGGAAGAGAATTCCCTGCGGGCGGAGCGCCTGCACCTTTTGCTCAGCGACATGATCTGCCAGTTGCTGGGATACATGCCATTCAGACCCTTCGATCTGCTGGAAAGTCGACCGGTGGCGGACCTGGGACTCAAGGACCGAAAGGGCTTCCTTGAGCTTCTGGAAGTGCTTCCCGCGGAGTTGGCGGAAAACCTGGAAGCGCTCTGATCGCGGTCCGCGATTCGCTTTTTGGGGTCGTTGACTACCCTTTCCCCGCCAAAATTCGGTCGAAGATTAGGAAAAATTGACTTGCGGCAAGGTGGGCGGTCTTCGTACGATGGGGGTTTTCATCTCCCAGGACCGGCGACCAGGGGCTTGGAGGGGACCGCGGCATGAGGGGAAGCGGGGTCGGACATAGAGGTTGGCTGGCGGGCGCTTTGCTTCTTTGCACAATCTTGTGTGCAGCGTCGCCGGCCCGCGCGGACCTGGAGCACAGCCTCTGCATAGCGCCGTTTTCGAGCTGCACGGGACCGGGGGAGTTCCTTCGGTTTCAGGTGGTGGTCGGTGCGGGCCCGACACCCATCGTCGGCACCCAGTTCTCTATCCAATATGATCCTCAAGCGCTGTTCCTGGTCGATGTATCTCCGGGGAACACGTGCGACGAAGCATCTCCGTTCACCCTTGAGTTGTTTGAAGTCACGGACGAGTCGTCCGGAACAATTCTTTACGCAGCCGGGGTGCATCCGCAGGGTCAACCGGCCGCAACCACCGATGCCGCCGTCGCGGCCTGCGTTAGTTTCCTGCCCCGAGGCGGCGCCGACGCCTCGATTTGTCTTTTCGAATCGGCGCACCCATTCCATAACCGTCTGGTCGACAGCGGTGGACGACCGTGCGAGATCGACAATTCGGCGGCCTGTCCGTCCCCGGGTCTGGGGCCGACCGAATCCTGTCATGAATACGTGGCCGACGATCAGTGCCTTTGCACGCCGGGTTCCGACGAATGCGCCGTGTTGGACACGCCCTGTCGCATCGGCGTCTGCAACGCAAAGACGAGCCGGTGCGAACTTCAATTCATCAACGAGGACGGCGGGTGCGACGACGGGGTCGAGTGCACCACGGCGGACCGATGCACCTCCGGCGTGTGCCACGGCGAGGGCTGCGAGTTTGCGAGTCTTTGCATTTTGACCGACGAGGAGTGCCTGGTCGGGGGGGCGATGCGCGTGCGTCTGTCCGAAGGGGCGACGCCGGTGCTGGGAGCGCAGTTCTCCATTCGTTACGATCCGGCGGCGTACGATTTTTTTTACCTCGCGCCGGGGCAGTTTTGCGATCCGTCGTCACCCTTCGCGCAGGAAGTCTATCGCACCGTGGACGATGGCAGCGGCGAGATTTTTTACGCGGTGGGCGTGCCGTTCAATCATCCGGGGACGGTCGGTCCGGCGACGCTGGCGTGCTTGTGGTTTCACTCCATCGCGCCCACCGAGGACGAGGTATGCCTGTACGACGGATTGAATCCGTTTTCCACGGTGATGGTAAGCACCGAGGGTCAACCGGTTCCATTTTTTAACGGCGATACCTGTCCGACGACCTTTCCCTTTCCGTTCATCTCCTGCGGCAAGCCGTGCGTGCCGCCGCCGATTCCGACGGCGTCGGAATGGGGATTGGCCGTGCTTACACTGGCCCTTCTTATCCTGGCAAAGATCTGCTTTGGTTCCCTCGCCCCGCGCGAATGCGCCGTCGCGTAATCCGCGCAATGGGGATTCGCCGGACAATTGAACTAGACCGCGCCCATTCCCCATCGAAACGGTATGATTGTCAAACGCCGCAACGTGAAGTGAATCGTCGGGTACCAGCGGAGCCGATGAGGCAACGGTCATAGCCCATCGCGGCGGCGGACGACGATCGACAGGACAGGAATGGACACGATCAAGTCCTCGGAGGATCGGCGGCGTTTGCTTCGCGTGGCGCGGGAAGCGGCTGAGGCGATTCTTGCGGGTCGCGAAACGCCGCCGATCGGTGAGCGTCCCATCGAGGGACGGTTTGGCGGGACGTTTGTCACCTTGATGAACGGTACGCGACTTCGGGGGTGCGTGGGAACATTTTTGCCCACGGAAAACATCGCAGAGACTATTCAGGGCGTCACTAGCGCGTCGCTCTTCGACCGCAGGTTCGTCACGCACCCCGTGACACTCGCGGAGTTGCCGCGCATAGACATCGAGATTTCTCTGCTGAGCGACCCCGTTCCGGCGACGGACGCTCTATCGCTCAAACCAGGCGTACACGGAATTATCGTCTGCAAAGGGCCCGCTTCCGGGTGTTTCCTTCCGAAAGTCGCGTCGGAGCGGGAATGGACGATGGAGGAGTTCCTCGCGAATTGCTGCACGATGAAGGCGGGACTTCCCGCCCATGCCTGGCGCGACGCCGACGCCGAAGTGTTTTCGTTCACGGCGGAGGTTTTTTCAGAATCGCAGACGCGATAACGCACGGTGCTGTATTACAATGAGCGGCCGACTTGTCGGCGGAGTTGCGGGGATCGCTGATCGGCGGGAAGAATAGGCTGCGGAAGTTGCCCGTATTCCACAATCAACCGGAAATGCCTCATCCCGTAGCGGCGGCTTCGAGGGTTGTGTCGCTTGATCCCGATTCCGGAGATATGTTTTCAGAAAGCCGCTGGGAGTGAACATGACGAGAAGGGTCGAATCAGGTCAACTGGGTTTTGAATTTTCCGCCTCTACGGCGGCCGGTACGGCGCTTCGAATTGAAGGGAAGAGGGGCAGAACGCTACCGGCGCAAGTTTTGAAAGGTCAAGAATTGGACGAAGGAGATTCTACGCCGGCGGAAACCGGGCGGACCCGGGCGCGCAGGGGCTTGACAGCTGAGCAGATGGGGAAGCAGCAGCGAGAGATTTCCGTTTCGGAATTCTTCGCCAAGAACCGCCACCTGCTCGGATTCGACAACAAGCGCAAGGCCCTGTTGACCACCGTAAAGGAGGCCGTGGACAACAGTCTCGATGCCTGCGAGGAGGCGGGGATCCTTCCCGACGTTCACGTAGTCATCAAGCAGACGGACACGGAGCGGTTTCGCGTGACGGTGCGGGACAACGGCCCGGGCATCATCAAGCAACAGATTCCCAATGTATTCGGCAAGCTGCTGTACGGATCGAAGTTTCACCGATTGAAGATGTCGCGCGGGCAGCAGGGGATCGGGATCAGCGCCGCAGGCATGTACGGCCTCATCACCACGGGAAAACCGATCCGCATCGTGAGCCGGACGGGATCGCGGTCCCCGGCGCATCTATACATCCTCGCCATCGACACGAAGAAGAACCGTCCGGACATCATCGAGGAGCAAACGGCGGAGGTAGATTGGCCTCATGGGACGGAAGTGACCATTGAGCTGGAGGCGTCGTACCAAAAGGGTCGGCAAAGCGTTGACGAATACCTCGAGTTGACGGCCATCGCCAATCCGCACGCGAGCTTCGCGTACCATCCCCCCGAAGGGAATTCCGCGGAGTTTCCCCGCGCGGTGCAGAAGCTCCCGGCGGAGACGAAGGAAATCAAGCCCCACCCGTACGGCATCGAATTGGGCACGATGATGAAAATGCTCAAGGAGACGCAGTCGCAAAAAATCGGCGCGTTTTTG
>Ga0187893_10008981_pt1 | contig 15558 bp, 15 predicted proteins | sample MA1701074metaG_FD_139574 | JGI IMG/M metagenome (GOLD analysis project Ga0187893, IMG submission 139574) | White microbial mat communities from a basaltic lava cave in the Kipuka Kanohina Cave System on the Island of Hawaii, USA - MA170107-4 metaG ... | reverse complement strand
CGGATGAACGTATTGACATTCGCCTCTCTCAAGATCATGCATTAGGTGAATGGATAGGCATACATAAAGCCAAAACCCTTTCTGGTACTCAGGTAAAAGATGTCGCAGAAAAAATTTCGCGCGCCATGAGTATAAAAAAGTGCTTTATAACAGACGATGCAAAAATAACGATCCCTGGGCTCGGTTCGATTGTCCTGCGCATTCCTCTTTGGTTCATTAAGGGCGCAGGCTTTTATAACCCGCTCTTCTCAAGAGTAAATGGCAATGATCCTGATCTGAAGGGCAAGGTGTCAAAAATAATAATACCGGGAACTAATAAGCATCTTCCGTTTGATAAAAACCCTCGAAAGTTTATTACACAAGTTGCGTGGCTACAGAAACAAAAAATATCTGATATATATAACAAGATTTTTATTAATCGCCCCGACAATCAGCAGTGGCTACAGAGGCTCCTCACAAGAACGCAAAGCGCCGATTTTGACCTTGCCACAAGCTCGCTTACCCTGCATGAGCTTATGACATCGCTCTATGAAAAAAAGACGAGCAGCAAAGTTGCCCTGCAAGACTATTACTATGCAGCTCACAAGCTCATCACCCATTCGGCAATAGTTGGTGAGTCCAACTACCAAAGGCAGTATCGCCGCGCCGCAAAAATGCTCGATCACAACATGTTTGGCGTCGCGTCCTTCGACACATAGATTACACAAAAAGTGAAAGGGGCCGGGGGCTGCGATGTGCGGTTTATGGGCACGAATCGCACACAGCCTCCGGCCCCTTTTACCCAATGGCATTTTAGATAGAGATGCTAGCAGCTTAAGTAAACAAGTAGCTCGCCTAAATATCAAAAAATTATCATCCAAAGAGCTGCAGGATGAAATTGCTGAGTTGAGAGCTTTCTTGTCTCAAATGTCCTATTGTCCGGCCTGAACCCCAATTTAAGTGATAATTTCTATTGCACTAAAAACCGCAATTTGCGACAATTGTTTTATATAAAGGCACAATTTCGTGCCAACCAAGCGGTATAAATCCCGCACAGGGATTATTAACGTAAAAAATATAGGATTATATATGTGTTCTCCCTCTAATGCTTTAAACAATGTTAATACAAGAACTTGTACTGTTAAAGGTTATTCAGGAGATGAAGTAAGCGTACAGTATTCCGAAAATACTACAGTTTTGGATGTAAAGAGATTTGTATTCGACAACTTTCTTGGCGATTCTCGTGATAATAAGGTCCATCCCGAACATCTGCGCTTATTTTGGTTCTATGATGGTAAAAGAGGAACAGTACTAACTGATAATGTACGGATTAGTACTTATGACATTCCTGATAATAAAACTTTAGGTGTTGACCTAGCTGGATTTGCACTAAGTCTTAAAAAAACCAGCAAGGTTACCCACCAATCAGACGAAGACGATGATGAATCGTGCATTGTCTGCTTGGACAAAGCGAGGGAATATGCACCTATACCCTGCGGCCATGCCAAATATTGTTTAGACTGCATTACAAAAATAAACGAATGCTCAGAATGCAGGCAAAAAATTACTGGGAAAATTAAAATTTATATTTAGTGAAAGGGGCCGGCCCCTGCGATGTGCGATTTCGTGCAATATAAAGTTTACGAAAATGAACTCACAAGTTCCTTGATAATGACTTGTAAGCGAGGTTGTTTTGCAGCCCTGGCAGCTAGGCGCGATACAGTTCCATGATGCTTTCTGAGCAAGCGACATACATCACCCAAACTAAGACCCTCTAATTGTTGAGCGGCTGCTGCCAACACACTCCTTGCATTTACTATATGTTGACTTTTATCTGTGCTGCTTAGGCGCTCTAGGTTGATTGAAAACTTATCACATAATCCCTGGGTAAGCTGCTCGATGGTTACTTGATTTTGACCAGGGCCTGCATCATCATTCACAAAATCAGGCATGTATATTCGAATAAATTCATCAGAACCATATGCACCTACTCGTAAAGCCTTTCGAATACCCTCAGCATCCTCTGCGGCCTCTATTTTTTTTCTCATGAACGCATCTAGTTCTACTAAAGCTTCATTGACTGTTGTTCCAAAATAAGCCAATACACGCTTTGTCTCAAGCCATGTAAAAAAGGCATGACCGAAATATGCTTGGTGACTTGACCATCGATAGTCATCTGGGGTTTTGGCCAAGCCAGCCTCTAGCGGGTTCAGGTGTATGTAGCGAATAAGTCGCCTAAGATATAAACCACTTTCGACAATAATGGATCGAAAGCGCCCCTGATAAACATACCCACGGCGTTGATGTCTCGAATTATAATATTGAGCGTATCTGCCTGCAAAACGATGCACGCCGGTTGACAAGGCTCCCTTAACTGGCTCCAGGATTAAATGAATGTGATTGGTCATGAGGCAAAAAGCATGCACTTTAAGCGAATGAAGCTCTGCTGCTTCTTGTAGAAACAAGCAAAACCTAATTCTATCTTGATCGTCAAAGAAAAGAGCTCTGCCATCGACACCGCGAAACATGATGTGATGACACATTTCTTGTTGCCAAGCTCGTTTCTTTCTAGGCATAAGCTAACCTCTCATTTAATGTTGTCCGATGTTGTCCACAAGAGCTAAAAAGTGCCAAAAATTTGAGAATAAAACAACAAGAATCGCACATCGCAGGGGCCGGCCCCTTTCATCCAAGTTTACGACATCTGCAATATATCAAAGAGCCATTGCCAATTAATACATTAATTATATATAATTTCCCACATGAATGTAAACAATGTGGTAATTACCTCTCTTCCCCCAAGAAAGCGATTATATCAAGAATCGGCAGCAGTTTTATTTACAAATAAAATAAAGCATCCAACGTGCCAGAATCAAAATCTTTTTTTAAGTATCATTTCTGCAGCAGCTGCCATAGAAACAGCGCACTATCAAAGGCGCGCGATAAACCTGATTAGAGCCTATGAAGTATTTGTACGACGACAACCTCTGACCGTAGTCGAGCGTAATTATGACGAAGCGCAAGAAACCACCTTTCTTTCAAAAGTACTTTCTGCACTAAGCAGCACAAAAGGCACTATAGAGCTTGAACACCTCTCAGATATTCTAGCACGAGGTGAAAGGGCCCAATTCCAAATTACAGGCGGCAAAATCATGCGTGTTACTAATGCAATAGACAAAGAGCTTATAGCAGCCGTTATTGCAAAAAATTATTCTAGAGAAGAAGCCGAAAAGACGCTAAAACTAGCGACAGATTTGCTTACTAAGGCACTATAAATTAAGGATTACTATGCAAGCAGCATCACACCCTCTTTATCTATGGAAGATTGAAAGCCCTACAGCACGCGTCTTTATAGCTGGCTCATTCCATACGATGAAACCAGGTCTTGTTTCAGTACCAAAACAATTTGATCAAGCTTTAGCTCAAAGTGATACTATTGTAGTAGAATCCAATATTAGCAGTAGAGAAACAGAAGAAAAAACAAAAAAGTTCATTCAAGCCCACGGAATGGTGCCTGCAGACAAATCTCTTCTCTATTTCATAACCGGTGAAACATATAGAAAGTTGCAGCATCGCTGCACAAAGCTTGGAAAAGATATTTCTCCTCTTATGCGACTCAAACCGACTCTCGTTGCAAGCTATATTACAGCCACACAAATAGAGCAACTTGGCTTCAGCAGACAACATGGTCTCGAGCAGTACTGCCTCTCGCGCGCGAGCGGTCGCAAAATTATTGAACTTGAAGAGCCAGAAGATCAATATCCCTTTTGTAAAGTATCAAATTATACACAAGGTGAATATCTTGCCGAAGTCCTTAATGGCGGCTTAGATAAGAGCGCACAAAATGTAGAGAAATTTGCTGAAATGTGGAATAGTGGTAATGATGAAGCAATACTGAACTCTTTTTGCAGCAGTTATAGCCATGCTACCCAAAAGCGCATAGGTGATGAAACACGAGCGCGCAACGAAAAGATGGCAAAGAAAATCGAAGCACTACTACAAAAGCAGGGCACCTATTTTTTCTTGCCAGGCTGTATACATACCTTAGGCAAAGAGAGTGTGATCGAAAAGCTACAAAAGCGTGGGTTTTCCTCTACTCGATACAATTCAACTGACGAAGTATAACCGGCTTTAAATAGGCAATTTGCATTGACCAACAGTAACGATTTTTTGGCTACTATTATACTGTTATCTCAAAAGATGGCATAGTAGAGACTGAATTCCAATAGGGAATGCTGCACACAGGCCTGTAGGGCCGAAATATCACACCCTATAGGTCAAATAGGACCCCTTAAAGGCAGGTTGGTTTTTCCATGACTGGGGTACCTCTCCCTGATGTATCTCTTGGTAGCGCCTTTGGTATTCGATTGGGTGAAGCGACTGGATCAGTGCATCAAGCTGTCTGTTTGGTATGGGCTGCGCTAAAACAGGCACGTTGTGACAGGTTGGGCAGTTTCTTAGCCGCTCTAGACATAGCTGGCAGACCGAATGGCCATTTGAGCAGATTACGTGCGCGCTGACCAGAAGGTCCATGCAGATTCCACACTCTTGGTTTGGCTCTACAGCAGATACGGGGGGTCTTTCAGCATGAGGATTTGCCCTCAGACGCTCTTTCCACTGCCCTTGTGCGATTCTTACCTTTTCCATCGTGTGGTAGAATTTTGCCGTAGTAAAGACCTTTCGAAGCATTGAGTCGTGGTTACGTGCCATGTAGGCGCCCTCTTGCTGATCTGGCGATCTAAGGATCAAGCGCTCGCGCTTTACAAGCCCTTCCAGTATATCAAAGGGCACACCTACCGAACGGCCGGGCGTAACGGGCGGTTTTCTATTCAAAAGCACAAAGCTTACGATAGAGTAGGGAATAAATCGATCTTCGCGCACCCTGTCATCAAAGCTTGAAAGAATAGCCTGGTAGCCCACATCTGCACGTGTAAGACCGCATTCTTTCTCAACAAGCTGCAGATTGGCATCTTGAATCGAGATGGTAGGATTATTTGATTCATATGCCCTATCACGCATGCCAGGAAGTGTCCAGCCGCGATCGCTGCCTTGACCATCAGACCAGAGTAGAAAGAAGTTCAGCACATCCTTTATCTCTCCCCTCTCATCATGCTCTTCAGACCAGTAACCCACCAGAATATCGTTTGTAAGTATGGCTCCGCTGCTATAGATGCGCGTAACACCATCAGGGCCCATTTTATTGGGCTGCGGTTTAAATTTTAGTAGCTGCCTAAGAGTTTCGGCTTTATCTACCTCCTGGAGTGATACATTCTTTTGCAAAAGCATCTTTTCTTCAGTTTCATGAAGCTTTTGCACATCATCAGGTACAAAATGCGACACTGTTTCTTCTTGATACTGGTGAAATACCTGCTGTTCTGCATTAGCCGGATATGAAGCTCTTGCTTGCGGCGCGAGCACTTGCCATAGACCTTGCATACAAACCTCCCTACTTGCTCTTTATAAATGCACTAAGTATCGCCTCTTCCATAAGCATTTGACGGGACACGCCTGCCATGTGCCCATGCCAGTCTTTATTATTAAAGCCATACTCCTTTTCAATAAAAGTGCCGCAGGTCGTATTCCAGCCAGATTTTTCAGATTCCCGCACGCAAGAGACAGGCACTGGAACACCTCGAGAATATGCCTTACCGATACTCATTGGCACTGTTCTTGAAAACACTTGAACAATCACGTAGCAGCGATCTACCCATGCTGCTTTTCGTTTCTCATCATAAAATATTGCTTTATTTTTAAGATTCTCAACCTCTTCTGAAAAGATGCCATTTTCCATCGACACCAGCACTTGAAGGGCATCATCCCTATGGCTCTCTTGTGACAGCTGCTGTAGATGTCTGAGACGGTTAGAGGCGCCTACAACTGTAGCATTATTTACCGGTTGTTCCATTACTAGTGATGCTGCGTTAAACCCTTGCACTGTAACCCTTGATACTGCATCTGGCACGTATTTCAAAAATGCACTTCTTGCAGCTTCTACCTTCAGCGCATTTGTAGATGCGACAAAGAGCTGTATCGGCCCCTGCCATGCCAGTGGTGATGGTGGTAGAAGAACTTGTCCTAAATATTCTGTAGCAGTAGCATGCATAGTATTACTCCATATTATTGATTGAAAATGTGAAAGCAACCGGGATGGTACGCCAATTTGCATTATTTAGGGAAGCATAAAACAGAAGTTGACATATTACTAAGTTTATGATATAGTAGTTTATTTAATAATGGTGCTGTTATATGCAAGTTGATACTAATACATTTTCAATAGTAGTAGCGCAGCCTCCTGTAAAAGGTGTGAGTAAACTTAAAGGCTACGCGTTTAAAAATAAATGCGCAATTAGTTTAACTTCTTTTGATAAATTAGTAGAATATCGACAACAAACTGCAGCTCATATTCCTTATCTTATTGCAAAAGTAAAAGATGTCGCTGGAGGTGTCCATTTTTATGATGCGGCTCTGGTTACTACTTGCCTAAAGAAAACATTTACAAATCCATGTAGTAATCTTGCATGTAAAAATGTCAAATTTTATCAAATTTTAGATGGTAAAACAGGACGTGCTATAAAAATCGCATATTTAAGCTCCAATTCTGATTCGACTGTACTCAATTTTGTTTCTAGCTTTGATCCACAGCAAATGCAGCATCGAGTAAATTATGCATTAGAATGCCTGAATAAGGGCCAAATTGATGAAGGAGTTCACTGGGCAAAAATCTGCCTTCACGACTCAGTCGATATAGTTTCATTAACAACACTTGCCTACAATATACTGCATAAAGCACATAATCGTGAAACCGCGCAAAGCTTGCTGGAAAAGGCCCTTCAGCTAGATCCGAATAATGAAGTAGCCCTTGTTCGCCTGGGAGTACTTTTGCAAGAAAATAAGGAGTATGATCGTGCAAAAGAGCTGCTTGATCGTGCAGTGGCTAATGGAATCGGGTTTGAGGAATTACAGCTTCAGGCAGACGTAGCGCTTAAAGCAATAGAAGAGCATGCTCCCCCAACTCTACTCCAACGAATAGGTCGGATAGTTATAAATTTGCTTCAGTAGGGTCTGGAGCAGGTGTTGTTTGATGGTCTTCGAGACCAGCAAGCCAGTTGTCATCTTCAGCTAGGGTGCATGAGCGTAGCTGCACAGCGCCAAGCGCTGCTGGACCAGGAAGTATCATCTCTAATAACCCTGTCACAGCTCCTGTGTTACAAAAACGAGCTGCTACTGCTCCAGCAATAGCACCAGTGACAACGCTCGTAGCAACCCCTATTGAATACGTTTTGCAGCAGCTGTCTGTCCTTTGGCTCGTTTGGCAAACATAGGCCGCAATACGTTCTGCAGCGGCTGCAGAGGCGCCGGCAAGAGCTCCTGTAACTGCCCCAGCAGCAAGATCACAGTTTAATCCACCCACGACTGAGCCAATCACAACTCCCACCACACCACCAGCCACAAGCCCTATAAGGGCATTTTTTGCGATATCTATTACTTTTTCTCGTGTAAAGCAGCGTGGTGTAGAATCTTGATGATGTAATGGTGTCTGTTCAGTTGGTAGACCCGCCCCTAAAGCTTGCGTCATGCTCATATCCCTCAAGTAAGTAGCGTTTAGTATATACAAATCCAGAAAAGAGAGGAATCACTTTAGACAACAGGCTGTTTGGTCTTGGAGAGTGATTTTATGAATGCGTCATCGACTTTTAGGTGGGCTTTGACGATTTCGGCGGGGGTTTGGGCAAGCCACTGGGTAAGGGAGACATCGGCAAAGCGGTCGCTTTTGAAGATTTCGAGAAAGCGAAGAGTGGTGTCGCCGATATTTTCGATGTAGTGGGCCATGGGGAAGGGTACAGAGCCAACATCGCCTGCCTGAAAGTTGAAGGTACGGGCGGTGCCCTCTGACGCAAATACCGTCATGCGTGCTTTGCCCGAGATATAGTACTGCCACTCATCGCCATTTGTGTGCCAGTGAAGCTCTCGCATGCCGCCTGGCTCGATTTCGACAAGGCCTGCTGCAATAGTTGTAGAAATGGGAAAATTTGATGAATCGGTAATTCGTACGCTGCCAGCATTTGTTTTCAGGGGCTTTTGTGCAAGCATACGGTGGGTAAAGGTGCTACCTGTAGGCTCTTTTGGGGGGATTTTTGCGGGGAATATATAGAGCTCTTTTGGAGGTAAGTTGTTAAAGACGCTAATATCTTGTCCAAAATTTTTGGCTAAAACTTCTTTTGGCGTATGTGCCAGCCAGTCTGTAAGCAAAAAGGTAGAATCTTCAGAAAAATCGCCATCGTCAAAGACAAGTAAAAACTCGCAGCCATCTTCTCCAAGCCCCTGAATTGCGTGTGGAATACCTGCAGGAAAGTACCAGAGATCTCCCTCGCCAACATCGCCCTGAAAAGGGTTTCCTGCAGCATCTATTGCATAGAGGCGCGCCTCTCCTTTAAGCATATAGGCCCACTCGGCCTCTTTATGCCAGTGCATCTCGCGTACAGCGCCTGATGTGAGGCGCATATTGACACCTGCAATTTCGGGAGATGAGGGGAGCTCGCGAATGGTAGTTTCTCGTGCCCAGCCGCCCTCTTCGATTCGCATATGGCTGTCAGAAAAGGACCAGCGAAGGTTGGCTACAATGCCCTTGTCAGTGCGTGGCGGGCAGAGAATATCTTGATTTTCCTGGTCGCGTGCAGGATTTCTTGGGCCGAGTACATCAGCACCAAGTTTACCAATAATAGGTTCGCCATTTTTCTTGTTCATCCGCTTTTCTTCTCATGAAGCTGATTGAGAAGGCCTTGGATGACCTCTTCGTAGCCCACAAGCTCTTCTTCTTGGGCGCGCTTGAGGGCGTCTATTTTGTCTTGGCAGCCCACAATATCCTGCATAAGGCGTCTTTCTTCCGCCGTAGGCTCAAGCATCTCCTCTGCATTGCGGATTAGACGCTCTACCTCTTCTTGGGCAGAAAAAAGCTCTTTGCGGGTGGTGTCGAGTGTTTGGGACTTTTCTTCAAACTGTGTTTTTAGCTGGTGATACATCGACTCATAGTGCGATGCTTTTGCTTCAGGATCTCGAGGGGCAGCTGACTGCTCTTTTTGACCGCGCTCTTCGAGGCGTAAAATCTCTTGGCGAAGCGTTTCTTGATAAAGCGCCATCTCATGCATATGGCTTGCAAACTTTTGGATATCTACTTCTCGGGTGGCTGCCTCTTCAACAAGAGCCTGCTTTTCAAGAGTAGCAGCCTCGAGCTGATGTTCAAGAATCGCTACTCTTTGCCCATCTACTTTTGCTTCATCTTTTTGCTGATAGAGCGCTTTTATCTCTTGGCGAGCATCAAAAAGCTCCTGCCACAGCTTATCTTTTTGGTCTGCAACAGGCGCTTCTGCCACTGCTGCCGACTGGTTGTTGATGTAGGAGGCAAAAAGAGCAAGCGAAATACTTGCTGAAAAGAGCGCCTGCTCAGTCAAATTTTTTGGCTCTAACACTGCTACCCAGCCCAAAAAGGCAAGTTGCAAGCCGAGTGCAAGGAGAATGCCTGTTTTATCAATTGCCACAACCAGCAGCAGGCTCAAAAGCGAAATAGCCGCAAAAAATGAGCTTATGTAGGTATCTGCGAAGTAGATGTGGTGGCTGTAGGAGATAATAAATACTACAAGCGGGCCGATAAGCATCTCTGCTGCCTTGTAGACTAGTTTAAACCGTGATAGTGTTGCAGTCATCATAGTAGACTCGTGTTTTCATCCAATGTAACAGAATTGCGCTTTTTTTCCTCGCTTTTGGCGTATCCTAACAGCATGCACGATACTACTATCTGATGCCAAGGAATATTTAATGCACGTTTTATGCGCCATTCATCGTAGGAATCGACAATTTTTGGGCTAAGCCCCATGCTATGAGCCTGCCAAAAGAGTGTCATAAACGATCGCATCACCTGGCGGGTCAAAAATTCGCGCTTATGAATAGCCGGAAGCTGGGGCATAGTCGTGAAAATATGCATTATGGGGGCAGCAACAAGCTTTCCAAGCCAGCCCATTCCCAGTGGGCTTACATCAAAATGAAGCTTTGCTGCCTGCCTTGCACGTTCTGCTTCATCAACTGTGATATTGCCTACAGCTAATTCTTCATCTAAAGCAGCATCCTGCCCTTTTGCTACAAAGCGATCGCCTGTAAAGACAATAATGGCTGGAGCCTGCTTTACAAGCGGCTGTTTAAAGGCCGCTTCAAAGAGTTTATCCTTTACATCAGCTGATTGAGCGATGTAGATGTGTGTGGGTTGCAGATAGAAGGCGCAAGGGAGAATAGTTGAATCAAGAGCAAGCTGCTTTAAGACATGTTCAGGCAAAGCCTCATCTTTATAGCTAAGGGGCTCAAGCCTTGTGTCAAAAGACTTCACGAAAGAAGCTCCATGCCCAGCCCCTTCTCTTCTTCATCAAGATACCCTTGGGCACCTTCGAGAAGATAGGCCGCTAGCACCGGATCACCCTCGTAGCTCATTTCCACCTGCATCTGCCCATTGTTTTGGGGGTTTTTACAGGTGATTAACACAAAACCAGCAAAATCCTTAGCTAAGAGTTTCTTAACCCGCTTATGGATATCGTTTTCCATCATTTCTCCCAGCTATTATAAAATACAAATACTCTTTCAGCTTACTCCAAAGGAGTGTCGCTCATTTTTCGTCACCTTACACATGCTCTGATTTATTGCCAAGCGAGTTCGAGAAAAAAAATATATTTGTCATTCTAGAGCCAATATTGTAAGGTGAGCTTTTTGGAGTGTATATGGAACCATACCTACCTTACCTACAGTGGCTTGATCACCAGCGCCAAGCAATGAAAGAGCTTGTTATGAAGTGGGGCAACATAAATTCTCATACCTTTAATTATGAAGGGTTGGAACTGCAGCTAAAAGCTTTAAAAGATGCATTTAAAGTTCTTGAAGCAGACATAAAAGAGATAAAACTCGCTACACAACATGTTGTAGACGATCATGGCAAAAAATCGACACGACCACTCGGCAAGGCGCTGCATTTCATAAAACGGCCAGATGCTCAAGTTAAAGTGCTCTTTGGTGGCCATATGGACACGGTATATCACAAAGATTCGCCCTTTCAAAAGGTTGTAGATGAAGATAACATCCGCCTGCATGGCCCTGGAGTATGCGACATGAAGGGAGGACTTGTCGTGCTTCTTTATGCTCTACAAGCGCTTGAAAAATCGCCATACGCCTCTCAAATTGGCTGGGAAGTGATTATTAATCCGGATGAAGAGATTGGATCGCCAGGATCTCGTACACTCTTTGAAGAGGCTGCAAAGCGCCATAAATTTGGCTTAATTTTTGAGCCATCGCATCAAGATGGCTCTCTAGTAAGCTCAAGAGCCGGTTCTATGAAACTTTCTCTCATTGTTAAGGGCAAGGCGGCTCATGCAGGACGCGACTTTGCTAAAGGGCGCTCAGCACTTTTTGCTGCAGCAAGCTTCATAACAGATCTTGAACAGCTTAATACCTTAAAGCCAAATGGCGATGAAGTTGAAAACTTTGAAAATCAGGTAATTGTAAACTGCGGCGAAATGCGTTCAGGGCTTGGCCACAATGTGGTTCCCGACCTTGCTACTCTGCGTATAAATGTGAGATCCGGCAGTCCGGAAAAACTACGCGATACCAAAAAAGCAATCGAAGAGCTTGTGAAAAAGCACTCAGCACGCGATGGAATCTGGATGGAGCTACATACCGATAGCGCCAGCCCGCCTAAAGTAGTCGATAAAAACACAAAACAGCTACTAGATGATCTTACTAAAACAGCATCTGATCTTGGAATCACCCTTACGACAAAACCAAGCCGAGGATCGTGTGACGGCAACTTTTTAGCCGGTGCTGGCCTTGCAACAGTAGATGCATTGGGCGTTATCGGCGGCAACATCCACACCCACGATGAATTTTTACTAATAGACAGTCTGCCAGCCCGAGCCAAGCTTGTTGCCCTTTTTATTATGCGCCTTGGTGTATCGCAAAAATCAATTGCTCTTTAGGAGAGATACTTTGAGAAAAGTAGACCGTTTTTTACAAGATCCGCGCCTTCAAGAGGCAAAAAAGCTCATCATGAGCGCTCTAACTGATGCCCAAGAGGCATTTAGCGGTGTAGAGCCATCAAAAGAGCCTCTCTCTAAGGAAAATATGCAGCTTGTTGAGGAATTTAATAAACTGCGCGGCTTTCCCCTCTATTTTCCTTATATAGGCAGCGGCCTTGGCAAAGGCGCCCTCGTTGAGCTTATGGATGGCAGCTGTAAGTATGATCTCATTTCTGGCATTGGCGTACACTATATGGGCCATTCAAATCCCGGGGTTATGGAAGCGGCTTTAGGCGCTGCCCTCAGCGACACCATAATGGAGGGAAACCTGCAGACAAATGGCGATGCACTCGCTCTTGCAAGGCTCTATACAGAGCTTTCGGGCTTTGACCACTGCTTTTTATCCTCATCTGGCGCGATGGCGTGTGAAAATGCCCTTAAAATTAGCTTTCAAAAAAAATATCCTGCCCAGCGCGTACTTGCTTTTGAGCGCTCTTTCGCAGGAAGAACGCTCGCTCTCTCGCAAATTACCGATAAACCAGCCTTTCGCGAAGGGCTGCCCCCGGTTATTGCGGTAGATTATCTCCCCTTCTACGATGCAAATGAGGCAGAAAAGAGCCAAGAGCGCGCCCTTGCCGTGCTGAAAAACTACATCAGACGCTATCCGGCGCAGCATGCCGTGATGTGCATAGAGCTTATTCAAGGTGAGGGCGGCTTTTGGACTGGGCCTCACACTTTCTTTAAAGCAATTATTCAAGAATTAAAAAAGCATAATATTGCCGTCTGGATCGACGAAGTGCAGACATTTGCGCGTACAGAAAATCTCTTTGCCTTTCAGGGATATGGTCTTGATGATCTTGTCGACATTGTTACTATCGGCAAAGTAGCTCACGCCTGTGCTACGCTCTACAAGCATGAATTTTGCCCCCGACCTGGCCTTCTAAGCCAGACCTTTACTGCCTCTACCTCTGCTATTCGCGCGGTAAAGTTTATGATTGAATATGCGCTCAGCAGCAACTTCTTTGGTCCAACTGGCAAAATTGCTACCTTTAGTAAAGCCTTTATACATGGGCTGCAAGGACTGCATGACAAATATGGAGTAGTGCATGGGCCCTATGGAGTAGGTTCTATGATTGCCTTTACCCCTTTTGATGGCAAGGAAGCAACTGCCAGGGCATTTGTACAAAAACTTTTTGCAAATGGTATTATCAGCTTTGTTGCAGGCTCAAATCCCACTCGTGTGCGCTTTTTACTTCCTGTAGGTGTGATGACCGAACAAGAAATTGCACCCATTATGGCAATTATTGAACAAACGATCCAAGAGAGCAAATCATGATCGTCATACGGTCCATTCAAGCGCATGATTTGGCAAGCTATATTGACATCGCCTTTCAGTCGCACATCAACTTTTATTCGCTCCCAAAGGATGAAAAGCTGCTTACACATCAGCTAGAAAAGGCTCTTATCTCTTTTTCTGAAAAGGTAACAAAGCCTGATAGAGAGCTTTATATTTTTGTTGCAGAAGATAGTGAGACAAAAAAACTGCTTGGCGTTTCAGCACTTGCTGCCACAACTGGCGGTAATGAACCACTCTTTTTTTATAGGCGCGAATTGTTAATTCAAAACTCACCTCTTGAGCCTGTTGTAAAGCGATTAGAGGTACTAAATCCTGTAAGCTATCTGCATGGCCCCTCTGAAGTTTGTTCGCTTTTTGTAGAAAAATTATCTCGTGGCACAGGCGTTGGCAAACTGCTCTCATTATCTCGCTTTTTATTTGCAGCAAAGTTTCCGGAGCGATTTACTGAAAGCTTTATCTCAGAGCTTCGTGGCAAAATTGTAAATGGCACATCACCATTCTGGGAAGGGGTTGGGCGGCGCTTTTTTGATCTGCCTTTTGAGGAGGTGCAAAAGATGATGGCCTATGGCAGAAGCTTTATAAACCACTTTTTACCAGCTCATCCTCTTTATGTCGCGCTGCTGCCGGAAGCTGCTCGCGATGTTATTGGCAAAGTAGATAGTGACACCGAAGCTGCCCTTAGCCTACTCTCTCGCCTTGGCTTTGAGGTAAGCTCAGAAGTAGATGTGCTCGATGCCGGCCCAAAGCTTGTTGCCAAAAAGGAATTTATACGACCTATTGCTGCATCAAAAGAAGTTACTATCACAAAAATCCAAACACCCTCGAAGGAGTGCCCAGAACTTATTATTTCTAATGAAAACCTTGAATTTAGAGCAGTTTTTGGACAGTTTGAAGAGGGCAAGCTAGCAGCCGATGTTGCATCGGAGCTACAGGTTCAGGTCGGCGACACTATACGAATTTATGACCCCAAGGCTATGCCATGAAAGAAATAATCCAACGCGCAAAATCAGCCTTCCCCGCCTGGAAAAATAGGTCATTTGAAGAACGTGCAGAGATTGCCCTTCACTATAAAGAAGTACTCAAAAATAAAAAGGAGGATATTGCCCGCACAATATCTGAAGAGATGGGAAAGCCGCTTTGGGAGTCTCGTACTGAAGTAGATGCAATGATCAACAAAGTGGATATTTCGATAAAGGCCTATCATGAGCGCTGTAATGAAGTAAGGGAACATGTACGAGCCACTCGCTTTCATCCACATGGTATTATAGCGGTTTTTGGGCCCTATAATTTTCCGGGACATCTTCCCAATGGCCATATTGTACCGGCTCTACTTGCTGGCAATGTCGTGCTACTTAAACCAAGCGAAAAGACGCCTCGTACAGGCCAGGTTATGTATGAATGCTGGCAGGAATCGGGCCTTCCGGAAGGGGTTTTGCAGCTTGTTCAGGGGGCAAAAGATGTTGCAGAGGCGATTGTTGCAGAGCCGGAAGTTATGGGCATCTTTTTTACAGGCAGCGTCGCTGCAGGCCTTGCAATTCAAAAGGCATCTTTGCAGTTTCCAGCAAGAATTGTAGCCCTGGAAATGGGCGGCAATAATCCCCTTGTTGTCACCGATGTGCAGGATATTCAAGCCGCTATTTATCTAATTATTCAGTCAGCATTTATCACATCAGGCCAGCGCTGCTCCTGCGCAAGAAGGCTCATTATTACCGATGAGAAGATACTTCTTCCTCTCATTGAAGCTGCAAAGAAGCTGAGAGTGGGACGATATGACGAAACTCCGGAGCCCTTTATGGGGCCTCTCGTCAACAATCAAGCGGCCGAGCAGCTAGAATTAGGCTACAAAAAGCTATTGGCACATGGCGGTAAACCACTTCTTCCCCTAAAGCGCAGTGGCGCCACAATCTACCCAACAATTGTCGATATGACGGGCTGTACAATGCAAGATGAAGAGCTTTTTGGGCCGATTCTGCAAGTAATTCGCACAAAAACGCTTGATGAGGCAATCACTGAAGCAAATAATACAGCATTTGGCCTTGTTGCAGGCCTTATTTCAGACAAAAGTGATGAGTACAAAGCCTTTTATGACAGCGTGCGAGCCGGCGTTATCAACTGGAATATGCCCACAACAGGAGCATCTAGCCTTGCCCCTTTTGGCGGAATAGGCCTTAGCGG
>Ga0187893_10008980_pt1 | contig 15559 bp, 13 predicted proteins | sample MA1701074metaG_FD_139574 | JGI IMG/M metagenome (GOLD analysis project Ga0187893, IMG submission 139574) | White microbial mat communities from a basaltic lava cave in the Kipuka Kanohina Cave System on the Island of Hawaii, USA - MA170107-4 metaG ... | reverse complement strand
TGCGCGGGATCGGCGACGACGCCGGGTGGCGAGAGCTCGCAGTCCGGCCCCGACGAGTACGGGTGGTCGCCCTCCGCCCGTCCCCGCGCTCCCCCTCGACTCGACACGTGGTCCATCGACGGCTCCCCCAGAGCGTGGCGCGCTGTCCTGCCCGCAGCGCGACCCGATTCAACGTCACCGCATCCGATATTTCAAGGGTGATGCGCGGCGACGCAGCGCCCGCGCCTGCGCTGCGCGCGTCCGAACGCGATCACGAGGCCAGGCGCGTCCTCGAGGCCGATGGGAACGACAGTAACGACAGTAACGACGTTACTCCGCGTTTAACGCCTGAAAGGCACCAAGGAGGGAGCACCCGATGAAGCGACATGGACTCGCGATGGCGTTAATCGCAGCCGGTCTCGGCGTTGGCGCCGCGCCGGTATGGGCGGAGACCTGCGTCTGGCAGAACTTGGTCTTCCCGTGTGACACGGGGACCTGCAACGCCGGAGCCAACTCGTTCCGCTGCGACTGGAACTGCAACAGCAGCAATCAATGCCCGCAGTTCGCCAGCCAGGCGGAGTGCGACGGTGGCCCCGACCAGAGCGGGACGAAATTCTGGGCGGAAGACGGGCGCTGCACCATCTGCGGCACTGGCGCCGACAATACGATCACCGGCACACCGGGGAACGACGTGCTCTGCGGACGAAGCGGGCATGACGTGCTCAGCGGCGGCGGAGGCGGCGACGACGTGATGAACGGTGAGAGCGGCAACGATACGGTGAACGGCGGGCCGGGACACGACGAGCTCTACGGCGGCGGGGGCAACGACTGCGTATTCGGCGGCGCCACCGGCAGCGACACGCTGAGCGGCGACGACGGCGACGACGGCGTGTTCGGCGGCTACTGCGGCACGAGCGGCTGCGGCACGCCGATCTCGGCACCACTGCTCAGCTCGCGGATGTGTGGCGGCAAAGGCGCGGACTACGTGTGGGCGAACGGTCCGGCCCATCAGTGCTTCGATGGTGGCGCCGATCAGGTCGTCGACCCGCCGACCGGCTGCGGGATCGTCCCCGCATTTTTCGAGCCGTACGACTGCCTGTACATCGCGGATCCGGAAGGCGACAGTGGTTCGCATCACGTGGCGACGATGCGCAATTGCGTGAATCTCGTGTCGTTCTCGACGCTTCTCCCCGCCAAACCCGCCTGCGGGTGCTACTGAACCGCGCGCCTGGAGGGCGCCGACGATTGGGCGCTCTCCAGGTCAGTCGCCGACCTCGGCGCTCAGATCGGCAGTGACGAATGCGAAGTCGGCGCCGGTGTCGGCGAGCAGTGTCACCGTCGTGGGCACGGACACCGGGGGTTCGAGGAAGACCAGGACGGCGATCTGCACGCCGCGGCCAGCGGCGTCGAACTCCGGATCCGGAATCAGGACCGGATTGTCGAAGTGCGGGTCGGTGGGGGTACCCTGATTCACCGACATCGCCGTGACCGTCCAGCGGCGCGCGCCGTCGGTGGTCCGCACGGCGAGGCGGAACTCGGCCTCCGGAGGGAAGCCGCGCGGCGCATAGTCAAACTCGAAGACGCACTGCGGTCCGGGCGGCAGCACGTCGGTGCACGGGACGGTGCTCCCACCCGCGACACTGGTCTCGACCTCGGCTCCGCCCGGCAACACGTCCGTCGTGTCGGCAGGACAGATCTCCAGCATCTCGGACACCGCGCACATGCCGGTCTCGAGGGCCCGGTTGATCGCCTGCAGCTCGGCGTCGAACCCGCTCGACCCGCTGCCGCCGCACGCGGCCATAGCCAGTGCCAGTACGATCGCGAAGGCGCTGAACAGCGGCCTGCGAGTCATGTCATCCGTGTCGTCGGCTGGTCGGTGCTCTGGCTGAGGCATGGGATCCTCCCGGCGCGCTCAGAAAGGCGTGGCGGTCACTAGCACGTTGAGAAATCTGCTGCTGGCCGTCGCGTCTCCGGCGAACTCCTCGGCGAGCGCGCGCATGGCGGCGTCGAGGCGCCGGTGAAACTCGGCCAGCCGTGCGGGGGCGATGTTGAGGTAGTGGTTGCGCTGGTAGGTGCCACTCTCGGCATCGGGCAGGACCAGCCGGTCGAGCAGGCCCTTGGTGAACAGCGCGCAGAACTCGAGCGCCAGCGCTTGGCGTTCGGCGATGCCTTGCGGCACGAAGTGGCGACCGCGCCGGCGCACACGGCCGCCGTGCCGCTCGACCAACTCGCGCTCGATCAACGTGCTTTCGACCTGCGCGGCCAGCGCATCCGGTACCTTGGTGCGCGGCGTGCGCCGGTCTCGCCCGGCGCGAAATGCCTGCCGCCACTTGGCGGCCGAGATGGCACTGCCATCGTCGGGCAGCGCCGCGATCGCCTGGCTGACCAGCACGGCGAGCTCGGCGTCCTCGACGCCAGCGACGGCGCGCGGCGCCTGCAGCACGCGGCGCAGCTCCTTGCCGAAGGCATAGAGGATGCGGTCCCGCCACAGCAGGGCGAGGAGGGCGTGGGCGTCCTCGCGCCGCACCACCGCCAGCCGGCGTACCAGCGCTTCGCTGGGAAATCGCTTGCCCTTCTCGATGTAGCCGAGCATCACCGGGTCGACGCTGCTTCCCAGCACCTCGGTCGCGAAGCGGCGCAGCGTATACTCGCGGCCCATCAGCACGCGGGTCTGGTAGAACGCGTCCTTGATCCCCGTCCGGCGCGCCGCCTCCCCGGCCATGCCCGGCGACCCTAGCCAAAATAAATTTGATTGACAAGCTAACAAAACTTGTTTAGGAGGAGGGCGTGAGGGAGCTCGCGAGGATCTGAAGAGGTGCGACACGCTGCCCTGGCCGGATGCGACGCCGGGGCGATAGCCTGCAGGAGGAGGAGCCATGCAGCGCAATCGAATCAGCAAGGGAACGGCGGCCATCGCGGTACTGATGGCGGCCATTTTGGTGGGGTGCGACGACGACGATTCGTCGAGCAGCGCGACCCCGACTGCGACTGCGACGAGAACGGCAGTGGCGACCCCGACCGCGACCACGGTGCCGACCGCGACGGCGAGCCTCGCCGCGGTGGACGGCCTGATCGTGGCCAACCGCGACCTGGGCGGCCAGACAGGCGACTCGCTGATGCTGCTGCCGCCGGAAAGCCTGCCGCCGGTCGGCAAGGATTTCGACCGCGGTCTCGGCGGCGCCGACTGGGTCGTCGACGACGGCATCGCGCGCGGTACCACCACCGACGACGGCCACTTCTCCATCACCGGTCTCACGCCTGGGCCGCATACCATCCACGTCACCAAGACCGTCGACGGCAACCTCCTGGAGCTTCACCTGCCGATCATCGTCGGAGACGACGGCAGCGCCGAGGTCGTCGCCGAAGTGTCGTGGGGCTTGGTCCGCACCACGTCGGCCTACACCCAGGGCGGTGCTGCGATGCGCGCGGTCTACGCGCCCAACGGCTCGCACCTGATCGAACGCAACGGCCACGCGGTCGAGCTCGGCGACTATGCCCGCACCCTGGTGGACGCCGACGGGGATGGGCACTTCGATCCACAGCCCGGTTACTGCGACGAGGTCTTCCGCTGTGATGCGCAGGGCGGCTGCGGCGATCCGGAGCGCATCTGCGTCTGCGTGCCGAGTTGCCCGAACTGCGAGGACTGTCCCTCGCGGGCGTGCATTCCGCGCTCCTATCTGATGCGACCCGACTGCGGTCCCGACGGTCTCTGCAAGAGCCTGCCGTACGAGTGCGGCGCCGAGCAGCGCTGCGCGCAGGAAGGCGATCGGTGCACCTGCATCTCCAGCTGCCTCGGGTGTGACAACTGTGACGGGTCCGCCTGCGTCCCGCCCTGTGAGCCGGGCGAGCCGATCGACATTCTCAGCATCAACGTCTACGGGCAGCCGACGCTGGTGGTCGGCCAGGAGAGCAACGTCAGCGCCAGCGCGCTGCTCTCCGACGGGTGGACCATCGATGTGACGTGGCTGGCGACGTGGACCTCCTCGCAAGCAACCGTTGCCAGCGTCGACAGCTGGGGCCGCGTCGAAGCCCTTGCTGCCGGTGCGACCGACCTGACGGCGGCGGTCGCCGAGGTGACCAGCGCCGCCCTCGCGCTCACGGTGGTCGAGCGGCCGACGCTTCGCCGCATCACCATCCAGAACTCGAGCTGTTACTACCCGTGGGCCATGCGAGACGACCCGACGGTCGGTCCCATCCCCCCGGGTGCCGATGCCGGATTTCTGCCGCCGCCCTCCTGCCAGCAGGTGGTGCAGATCGGCGCCACCATCCAGTTCATGGCGCTCGGCGAGTTCGATACCGGGTACTACGATGACATCACCGATGAGGTGACCTGGACTCTCGATCCCGCCGGCATCGGGTCGGTCGCGAGCGGCCTCTTCACCGCTCAGCAGGCCGGCACCGCGCAACTCACGGCCAGTCTCGAAGGCGTGGAGAGCGACGCCGTCGAGATCAAGGTCGTGACCGAGCCGACGGTCGTGTCGGTCTCGGTGTATCCGGCCAACTGGGGCTACCAGTACGTCGACGGCGGTCCGGTCCGCGACGATCTCGCACAGCCCTGCTTCGACGCCGCCTGCGGATACTCAATCACCCTGCTGCGCGGCGATACCGCCGGCTTTGCCGCCACCGCCCACTACGATACCGGCGAGTGGAGGGACGTCACCGCCACCGCGATGTGGCGGAGCAGCGATGGAGCGGTGGCCTCGGTCGACGCCGCCGGCGTCGTCACCGCCGTCGGCGCCGGCAATGCCGGCATCGACGCCACGTACGATGAGATCACCAGCGCGCCGACCGCCGTGCGCGTCGTCAACGAGGCCACCTTGACGTCCCTCTACGCATACCAGGAGGGACAGGATGCCGTGGTCGCCAAGGGAGCACAGGTGGTCTTCCACGCGGTCGGCTACTACGACGTCGGCTTCGATCGCGACGTCACGCAACAGGCGACCTGGCGAAGCAGCGACGATACCGTCGGCGGCTTCGACACGTCGGGCGTGTTCACCGGCCGTGCCGCCGGCAACGTGACAGTGTGGGCCGAGCTCGACGGCCAATCGAGCCCGCCGATCGGCCTCGAGGTCTACGCGACCAGCGAGCTCGACTACTGCGACGCGAACAACATCAACCGCGGGTTCTGGTCGGACGACTTCAACCGCGTCACGCTCGAGTCCGACTGCGCCGAGTACACCGTGCCGGACGTCGTCGAGCTGCGTTTCTCGGTGACCGAGACGCAACGCCCGGGCGGCCTGTTCAACCCGTGCCTCGACCTCTACGCCTACGACGGCGAGACGCTCGTGCGCACCATCCGCGAGGAAGGCTGCGGCGATCCGTTCATCGCCCCCGGCGCACCCACCCGCGACGAAGCCGTGCTCAAGTATCAGCTGAAGGCGTTCTGGGACCTCAAGGACGCGAACGGGGAACCGGTTCCACCTGGGACCTACACCATCCGCGGCATCTTCTATCTGTACTACGATCCGGTCGTGGAGATCGCCGTCCGGGTTCTCGAACCCGCTCCAGCGCCTTAGCGGGTTGCCGAAGGCCCGGTGAGCGCCCTTCGACAGGCTCAGGGCGAACGGAAAACCATCCGTTCGTGCTGAGCTTGTCGAAGCACCGGGCCTTCAGGGTTTGCCATCGAGGCGTACGTCGCGTTGACACGCCACGCGCCTTCGGGTTTTCTGACCGGGTGGTGCGGGAGAACTCGTGAGGCGCGCTGACCGCACCGCTGCCGCGCCGCGCGTCTGGCGGCGACTGGTCGTCCTCCTCATCATACTTGCCGGGACGCCCGCCGTATCGAGCGCGGAGAGCGCGGGACGCCCGGCGCTGCAGTCGCTGCGCGAGCAGCGCGCCGAGCAGCGGCTGCTCGCCGGCCACCTGCTGCGCCGCCTGGGCTTCGGCCCCAACCGTCGCGAGATGCACGAGGTGCTTCGCATCGGCCGTGCCGCCTACACCGAACGGCAGCTCCATCCGGAACAGATCGACGACCGCGTGGGCGAGCGGTACTTCCACCCCGAACCCAGCCCGCTGCATGGCGGGTACATCTGGCAGCTCCGTTGGCTCACGCGGATGGCGTACTCGCGCCGCCAGCTGCAGGAGCGGATGGCCCTGATCTGGCACGAGCACTTCGCCACCTCGGTATTCAAGGTGGGCTATTTCACTCTCATGCACGATCAGGAGGAGCTCTTCCGGACGCATGGGTTGGGCAGCTTTCGCGATCTGCTGATCGCCGTCAGCAGAGACAACGCGATGCTGATCTACCTCGACAATACCTACAACAATGGTCAGGCGGTCGACGGCGAGGGCAACCGCATCCCGCCCAACGAGAATTACGCGCGCGAGCTGCTGCAGCTCTTCTCGCTCGGCGTGCACAAGCTCAACCTCGACGGCACGCTCGTGCTGGACGAAGACGGCACACCGGTGCCGGCGTACACCGAGCGCGACGTCAAAGAGGTCGCCCGCGCGCTCACCGGCTGGTACGCCAATACGCCGGTCAGTATGCCGGAGGATCCAACCGAGATCGTCCCGCCCGCCGGCTTCGAGCCGTACTTGCACGATCCGGGCGAGAAGCTGGTGTTGGGCGAGGTCATCGCTGCCGACGATGTCGATCCCGCCGCCGACCTGGAACGAGTGGTCGACGTGATCATGCGCCAGCCGACGACCGCACCGTTCATCGCCAAACAGTTGATCTTCAAGCTGGCCACCGAGACTCCCAGCCCCGCCTACGTGAAGCGGGTCGGCGCGGTCTTCGCGCTGCGCGGCGGCGACCTCCGCGCCACGGTCCGGGCGATTCTGACCGACCCCGAGTTCTACAGCCCCGCCACCGTGCGCAGTCAGTACAAGGAACCGATCGAGCATGTCATCGGGGCCTTTCGCGGGCTCGGCGCGCACAGCCGCGGTGCCACGCTCTTCTACTGGACGTCGGTGGCGCAGCAACAGCTCTATCTGCCCCCATCGGTGTTCAGCTTTTACCGCCCCGGTCAGAAGGGCTCGCTGGTCACCACCGGGCACGTCGCCAACCGCGATCAGGCGACCGACATGCTGGCGAGCGGCTACGTCGATCAGTTCTTCGACTCCACCTGGGACGCGCGCGGCACGATTCGGCGGCACCGGCTGGCGATCCGCCCGGCGCGCGCGGTCGATCTCCTCGCGCAGGATCTCCTCGCTGCGCCGCTCACGCCGGCGGTGCGGCAGATCGTGCTCGACTACGTCGGCCCGCGCGTCACCGAAGAGAAGCTGCGCGGCGCGGCCTGGTTGATCATGTGCTCGCCCGACTACCAGGTGAACTGACGATGGCCACCACCCGCCGAGAATTCCTCCGCGCCGGCGCCGTGACGGCACTCGGGGTCGGCCTGACGGGACCGCTCGAGGCGCTGGCCGCGGCGCCCCGCCGCCAGGCGCGAGGGGCGAGCGCCCGCAACCCGGTGGTGGTTGCCGTCAATCTCTCGGGCGGCGACGACACGCTCAACACGGTGGTCCCGCTGGCGCAGTACGATCGCTATCGCGCCTTCCGTTCCACGCTCGCCTGGCCGCGCGAACGGCTCATCCCGCTGCCGGGCTACGAGACGCTGTTCGGCCTCAATCCCAGCCTGCGGCCGCTCGCCGAGCTGTTCCGGACGGGCCGGGTGGCGTTGATCAACGGCGTCGGGTGCCCGCCGGACGCGCAAGGGTTGTTCGACCACGAGGCGAGCGAGCAGAACGTGCTGACGGCGACGACCTACGGCACCGCGCCGCCGGTACAACCGACTGGGTGGTTGGGGCGCTTCGCGGACGGGATCGAGGCCGATGAGCTGCCGGCGGCGGTCAACTTCAGCACCGTGCCGCTGCTGCTCACCGGCGCTCGCAGCCAGCCGCTGTCGCTGGGCGCGTTGAGCGGTCTCGGTGTCTATCCGTCCGAGGACTCGGCGGCGCGACTGACTGCCTATCGGCAGTTGCAGAACCTCGGCGAACCGCACGGTGTGCAGGCGCACCACACCCGGCTCCGCCGCCAGTTGCTCGAGCTCGGCGGCACGTTGCAGGGCATTGCCGATGCCTACGAAGTCGCCCCGGGGGTGACCTATCCGAGCACGGACATGGGCAATGCCCTGCGCGACTGCGCCGCGCTCATCGCCGCCGACCGCGGCGTGCGCGTGCTGGCGGTCGGCATGGGCAGCTTCGACACGCACGCGGCGCAGAACGGCGGGCCGCTCGAGGGCCCGGGATATCACGAAGTCCTGTGGACGACGGTCGTCGAGGCCATCGCCGCGTTCCATGCCGACCTCACGCACCACGGCGTCGCAGACCGCGTGCTGATCCTCACGATCTCCGAGTTCGGGCGGCGCTGCATCGAGAACAACGATCTCGGCACCGATCACGGCTTTGCCTTCACTCAGTTCGCGATCGGCAACCCCGTGCGCGGCGGCGTTTACGGCGACTACCCCGACCTGCGCGACGAGTATCTCGTGTTCGACGGGAACCTCGATGTCCACATCGACTTCCGCGCGGTGTACGCCACCGTGCTCGCCCAGCACCTCGGCGTCGACCCCGCCCCGATCCTCGGCGCCGGCTTCGACCAACTCCCGTTTCTGTAGGGGCGACGCATGCGTCGCCCCCGGCGATTTCGTGGAGGGGCGCGCCTTGGCGCGCCGGTGCCTCGCGAAGGGCGGCTAACGAGTCGAGTCCATCGCCGCGCGGCGCGCGTGGCCCTTCAGCAGGCGCGCCGTCGGCGCGCCACGGGCCGCCCAAGGGCGGCCCCTACAGGATGGACGGAACTGCGCCAGCTACGCCGCGTCGTCCATCCACGCGCGCCCGAGCGGCAGTTTCCGCCCGCGCACGGTGGTGAGCACGTACGGGCCCTGCGGCAGCACGGCGACGTGCGCCTGCGGCCCGTATGCCTGCAGACAACGGGCGAGCGCCTCCTCGACCGTCGGCGCGCTCGTCACCAGCAACCCCGGCGCCGCTGCGGCGGGCACGCCGTCGCTCACCAAGATCACCTCGGCCTTGCGGCGCACCTGGCAGAGGTGCTGCACCATCCACTGGTCGATGGTGAAGAACCCCGCGCCGGTGATGCGCGCCATGAAGTCGTCGTTGCCGCGGGTTTCGCTCAGCAGGCGCTGAAACTCGGCGCTGCCGATTCCCTCGCTGATCGCTGCGGCGAGAATGATGGTGCCGCCGCGGCGGACGGCGTTCAGCGATGCCACCATGCCCTTGATGGCCTGATAGTAGGTGTCGTCGAGCGGGAAGCCGCCGGCGGAGGCGATCACCACGTCGGCCGGCCGGTCGAGGTCGACGCGCACGTGTTGCTCGACGGCGCGCACGCCCGCGGCATGGGCGCGCTCCAGGTCGCCGGCGAACACACCGGTGAGCCGCCGGGCCCGGTCGATGGTGACGTCGCACAGGAAGTCAACGTTGACGCGCCGCGCGATGTCGAGCAGCTCGTCGTGAAACGGATTGCCCTCGATGATGCCGGGGCCGAGTCGCGATTCGAGCATCGCCGCCCCGTGCAGGCTGCGCATCGTGTCGACGCCGGCGCAACCCGGCGCGACCGCCTTGCGGCCGCCCGAGAAGCCCGCCATCAGATGCGGCTCGATCAGGCCGGTGACGACTTTGAGATCGGCGCCGAGAAAGCCGCGATCGAGCCAGATCTCGGTGCCGCGCGCCGTCCGCCCCAGATGCACGTGCTGGCTGGCGTCGCGCGCGACGTGATTGCGAATGCGGTAGCGCCCGGCCACCGCCGGACCGACCATCTCCGCCAGCTCATCAGCCGCGTTGGCGCGGTGCAGCCCGGTGGCGACGAGGATCTCGATGCGCTCGCGCGCCACACCGGCGCGCTCGAGGGTTGCGAGCAGCGGCGGCAGCACGATGCGGTACGGCACCGGCCGGGTCTTGTCGGAGATCACCACCACCGCGTCGCGCCGGCCGCGCGCCAGCTCAGCCAGCGGCGGCGTCCCGATCGGCGCCGCCAGCGCCTGCTCGACCGCGGCGGCTGGATCGACCAGCGGCACACCCTTCGTCGGCTCCACCACCGACACCACCGCGTCGTCCGGCAGCCGCACCACCAGCCCCGTCCGCCCGTAGTCGACCCGCACCTCCATGCCGACTTCTTACCGAATCCCCAGCGCGAAACCTATCCATCGCGACTGTATCCGTAGCCCCGGCCTCCGTGCCGGGTGGCGGCGCTCCGCGCCGCCCGCGCGGCTCCGCCGCGCCACCCGACCGCTCTGGGACGCAAGGCGTAGCGGCTGACGACGAGCGCGCAAGAGAGCGCGTAGCCCGAACGCGCGTCGTGACAAACGCGTTCATCAATTCCCAGCGCACCGGAGAGCCGCTAGAAGGCAGGGCCATGCGTCCTCCAGCGCGCCGCGATGCGACACCACTGCTCCTGCTTGCCGCCGCAACACTGCTGCTCCACCTCGCTCTGAGCGGCCGCTACGGATTCTGGATCGACGAGCTGTACTTCATCGCCTGCGGCGAACATCTCGATTGGGGCTACGTCGATCATCCACCGCTGATCGCCTTCGCCGCGCAGGGCTCGCGCGTCCTGCTCGGCGACTCCCTCTTCGCCATCCGCTTCTTCCCGGCGCTGGCCCACGCGGGGCTGGTGCTCCTCACCGGTTGGCTGGCGCGCGCGCTCGGGGCCGGCCGATTCGGCCAGGTGCTGGCCGCCCTCACCGTGCTTGGCGCGCCCGTCTACCTGGCGTTCGGCAACCTGCTGACCATGAACGCCTTCGAGCCGCTGCTGTGGACCGCGCTCGCCTCTGTGATCGTCTTCGCGGTGCGCCGCGAACAACCGCGGTGGCTGATTGCCGGCGGCGCCATCGTCGGATTCGGGCTGCTGAACAAGCACTCCATGGGTTTCTTCGCCGCCGCGCTCGGAGCAGGGTTGGTGCTGACGCCGGAGCGACGTGTCCTGCGCCCGGCATGGGTCGGCGCCGCCGCGCTGGTTTGCATTGGCCGTGGTCCCACCGCATCTGCTCTGGCAGGTTGAGCACGGCTGGCCGACGCTCGAGCTGCTGGCCAACGCCAAGCGGGTCCAGCACCAGCCAGTCACTCCGGTCCAGTTCGTGTGGGGCCAGATCCAGCTCATCCATCCGTTCGCCTTTCCCATTTGGATGGCAGGGCTGGTCTTCTACCTGCGCGCGGCGCGAGGCGACGGGGTGCGCTTTCTCGGATGGACCTACGTCGTGCTGTTCGTTGCGGCTCTGCTCAGCCAGGCCAAGACGTACTACCTCGCGCCTGCCTACCCGATGCTGTTGGCGGGCGGCAGCGTGGCCATCGAGCGGTGGAGCGAGATCAGGCGGCGCTGGCTGCGACCGTCGTTGATCGTGCTGTTGCTCGCTGGCAGCGGCATTCTGGCGCCCTATGTGCTGCCGATTCTGCCGGTCGAGACCGTGCCCGAGTACGTGCGCCTGCTCGGCATGACTGAGGTGCGCCCCGAGCGCCGCGCCGTCGGCACCGTGCCCCAGCTCTTCGCCGATATGCTCGGCTGGCCGGAGGTGGTGGCCGCGGTCGGACGCGCCCACGCCTCACTGCCGCCAGCCGAGCGCGCCCGCGCGGCGATCTGGAGCGGTGGCTACGGGGACGCCGGCGCGGTGGACTTCTTCGGTCGCACCGTCGGGCTGCCGCGGGCGATCAGCGGCTACCAAAACTACTATCTCTGGGGACCCGGCGAGTTCACCGGCGAGGTTGCGATCACCGTCGGCATCTCGGGTGAGCACCTGCGCCCGTGGTTCGAGTCCGTCGAGCCGGTCGAAACCGTCCGCTGCGACCTGTGCATGCCGGACCGAGCCGAGACTCCGATCCACATCGTCCGCGGTCTCAAGATTCCCGTCGAGCAGTTCTGGCCGATGGTCAAGTGCTGGACCTGCGATCTGCCCGTGTTTGCTGCGGAAGCCCGCCAGTCCTGATCCGTACCCGTACACAGCGAAGCGGTACACGTACTCGTACACGGTCATACGAGTACGTGTACGAGTACGAGTACGTGTGCGGTACGTGTGCGCGTACGAAGGCCATGACCATCCACTCTCGTCGATTCGGACGGGTTGCTCACCATCGCGGGCCGCGGTAGCAACCGGGGTATGCCGGTTGCCGAGTCCGTCTGTCCGCTCGACTGCCCAGACACCTGCAGTCTGACGGTTTCGATCGAGGACGGGCGCGTCACCGGCGTCGACGGCTCGCGCCGCAACCCGCTCACCGGTGGCTTCATCTGCGCCAAGGTGCGGCGCTATCCGGAGCGCATCTACTCGCCGCTGCGCGTGCAGGTGCCGCAGCGGCGGGTCGGCGCGAAAGGGGAGGGGCGTTTCGAGCGCATCAGCTGGGATGATGCCATCGGGCTGATCGCCGAACGCTTTCGCACGATCGTCGCCGCCGACGGCGCCGAGGCGATCCTGCCGTATCACTACGGCGGCTCCAACGGCGTCTTCGGCGAGGGCGCGGCGGATGCGCGCTTCTTCCACCGGCTCGGGGCATCGGAGCTGCTCAAGACGATCTGCGCGGCGCCGACCGGCACCGTGGCGCGCGCCATGTACGGCACCATGGGCGGCGTGCCGCCGCAGGACTACCGCCGCGCCCGCGCCATCGTGCTGTGGGGCGTCAATCCCTCCGCCACCAGTATTCACCTCGTGCCGCACGTGCGCGCGGCGCAACGCGCCGGCGCGTTTGTTGCCGCGATCGATCCCTGCCGCACGCCGCTGGCGCGCACCGCCAATCTGCACCTCGCGCCGCGGCCGGGCACCGATGCAGCGCTGGCGCTGGCGATGGTGCACGAGCTGATGCGCCGCGGCTGGGCCGATCAGGCTTTCCTGGCCGCGCACGCGTCCGGGGTCGAGACCTTGTCCGCGGCCGCCGCCGAATGGCCGTTGGAACGCGCCGCCACCGAGTGCGATGTGCCGGCCGCTGATATCGCCACGCTCGTCGAGGCGTATGCCAGCGCTTCGCCGGCGGTCATCCGCTGCGGCTGGGGCGTCGAGCGCAATCGCAACGGCGGCCAGGCCGTGCGTGCCATCCTGGCGCTGCCGGCGGTGGCCGGAAAGTTCGGCGTGCGCGGCGGCGGCTTCACCATGAGCCTGAGCCGCGCCTTTCCGATCGACGCCGTCGCCCTGGCCCGACCCGACCTGTCGCGCCGGCCAGTGCGCCAGATCAACATGGTGCAGCTCGGGCGGGTGCTCACCGAGCCGCAGACGCCGCCGATCCGCGCGTTGTTCGTCTACAACGCCAATCCGGTGGCGATGACGCCCGACCAGAACCGCATCCTCGCCGGGTTGGCGCGCGAGGATCTCTTCATCGTCGTGCACGACCAGGTGCTCACCGATACCGCCCGCTTCGCCGACGTGCTGCTGCCGGCGCCGACCGTGTTCGAGCAGCGCGAGCTGCACAAGTCGTACGGGCACTATGTGCTGCAGTACTCCGAGCCGGTGATCGATCCGGTCGGCGAGTCGCTCGCCAATCCGGAGCTGTTCGCCCGCCTCGCGCGCGCCATGGGCTTCGACGAGCCGGAGCTGCAGGCGAGCGAGACGGAGCTGCTCGACGCGGCGCTCGGCGCCGGCCGCGCTCGTCTGGGCGGCGCCGGAGCCGACGAGCTGCGCCGCGAACGCGCGGTGTCCGTGCACTTCGACGGCGGCACCGAGCTCGTGCAGTTCGGCACCGACTTCCCCACCACCGCGAGCCGGCGTGCCGAGCTCAGCCCGCCGGCCTGCGCCGGCGCCGTCTACGCGTCGCCGCGCGGCGAGCTGCCGCTGGTGCTGCTCAGCCCGGCGTCGGACAAGACGATCAATTCGATCTTCGGCGAGTTCAACCTGCCGCAGGCGCGGCTGGCGATGCACCCGGACGACGCGGCGCCGCGCGGCGTGCGCGACGGCGCGCGTGTGCGCGTGTTCAACAACCTCGGCGAGGTGCACGTGCGCGCGCGCCTCACCCGCGACGTCCGGCCGGGCGTGGTGACGCTGCCAAAGGGTCTGTGGCGCTCGAGCACGCTCAACGGCTGCACCGCGACGGCGCTGGTGCCGGACACGCTCACCGACATCGGCGACGGCGCGTGCTTCAACGACGCGCGTGTCGAGGTGGCCCCTCTGAGAACCACAGATGAACACAGATAGACACGGATCCCCGCCGCCACCCCAATAATTCTTCACCGCAGAGACACAGAGGCACGGAGGCTTCCTGCTTGTGGATCATCTCCGTGCCTCTGTGTCTCTGTGGTGAAAAAGGGGGGGCGGGGATCTGCGTTCATCTGTGGCCGGCATTTTCTCTGACCGGCTCATCATTTTCATCGCCAGTTCGGCCGCTGATCGTCGCCAAACAGACGATCGCCTGCCCAGCCTCAAACGGACGAGTTCCCGCGAGCGCGTCAGTCTGGCTGCAGACGGTACGATCCAACGCCTTACCTATTGGAGCCCGTCGCGTTTTCTTTGTTGACAATTCGCAACGGGGGGGGGGTAGACAGCCAGAAGGCCAAATCAGCTCGGTAAGGGGGCTATGTCGCATCATCATTGGTGTCCCTGGTTGGCTTCGCTTGCTAGCGGCCGCACGGTACGGGCTCGCGGTATTGGCGCCGCGACTCAGTTGCGTGTCGTCACTCGTGGAGAAGAGGACTACTGGACGCATTCTGAAGTCGCGGGCCAGAAAATCAGAAGGTTGGAGCGACCCTGCTCCTACGGGGAAGTCGCATATGAACCTGAACAGCGGCGCAATTTCCGTAGCACTTCGGTGTTCACGCCCGGTGCTCGCTCCTCCAGCAGCAAAGCGCCGTTGACATGCGTATGCCCGATCGGGCATACGTGACCAAGGTGCGCATCCGGTACTATCGCTCCGCGCGAGGAGACGAGCCGGTACGCGACTACATCGCCGGGTTGCCGACCCGTCAGCGAGATGACTGGGACGAGGCTGTGACGCTCCTTGGACAGTTCGGGCTGGAGGCGCCGGTGTCGTTGCGCCAGTTGGAAGGAAAGCTGTGGGAGATTCGGGTTGGACGTCATCGCGTTGCATACGTGGTCGTTACCGGGCCTGAAATGGTGCTGCTGCACGCGTTCAAGAAGCAGGGACAGCGGACACCCCGAAGCGACCTCGACCTTGCTTTGCGACGAGCTAAGGAAGTTCTTGGAGGGGCTCAATGAAGCGAACGAAGCGCGCCAATGCACACATCGGTGGTGATGCCCTCGCGGACGTGCGGGCACGGGTCAAGCGAAACCCGCAACTGCGGGCACGGATTGACGCCGCGGTGGCGCGAGCAGCGATTGGCGTGATGGTCAAGCGCGCACGGACGGCGGTTGGTTTCACGCAAGCGCAACTCGCAAGCCGCGCCGGTACCACACAAGCCGTGATCGCCCGTATCGAAGGGGGGAAGGCGTTCACCGCGTCGCTCGATCTGCTGGACCGGATCGCCCGCGCGCTCGGCGGACGACTCTCCGTCGCATTCGAAGGTATGCGGACCCGGGCGGCGTAGGTGGCGCGGCTTCGAGGAGATTGTCGCCTTTTGGATCAGGGGTCTGATCCGTCGTCCGCCGCGGATGACGGATAGACCGCAAGGAACGAAGCCGCTGACCCACCGCCGCTCGCGTCCCTATGGGGATTCTATCGGGGGCGAGTGCTGACGGGTGCGTTGTGTGGGGAGCCTGCGAAG
>Ga0187893_10008979_pt1 | contig 15560 bp, 15 predicted proteins | sample MA1701074metaG_FD_139574 | JGI IMG/M metagenome (GOLD analysis project Ga0187893, IMG submission 139574) | White microbial mat communities from a basaltic lava cave in the Kipuka Kanohina Cave System on the Island of Hawaii, USA - MA170107-4 metaG ... | reverse complement strand
TCGATCAATGTGGTGGGAAACTCCATCGCGATCCCTCCTCTCGGGGGACCACGCTAAGTCCGCGCCGTGTCACATCCGGTCACGGGGAGCGGAGCGAACCGGATAGGCACAACGTTAAAAAACGCGAGTCGGTCATTGACCGTTTTAACGTTTTGAAGAACGTCCCCGCTCTTGCGTCCCCGCTCCCGCCAGGAAGTCTCGCGCGACCGCGGCGGGGGTGTGGCCGCCCTGGTCGACCGCCAGGTTCATGCTCTGCATCGCCGCAGCGTCGATCGCGCCCGCGAGCGCACCGAGCGCCGCGACCGCCTCCGGCGCGCGCGCCTGGAGCCCCGGCCCCACCAGCACAAGCGCGTCGTAGGGCGGGATCACGCCGCGCTCGTCTTCGAGCAGCGCGAGGTCGAGCGCCGCGATGCGCCCGTCGGTCGAGTACGCGCTGATCACGTCCACCTCGCCCGCGGCGACCGCCGCGTACATCAGCGTCGGATCCAGCGTGCGCTCGGCGCGGAAGGAGAGCGCGTACGCCTCACGGAGCGCCCGCCACTCCGCGCGCTGGAAGAACTCGTAGTCGCCGGCGATCTCGAGCCCCGGCGCGAGCGGGGCGAGCTGGCCGATCTCCGTCACGCCGAGCTCGCGCGCGCGGTCGGCCCGCATCGCGAGCGCATAGGTGTTCTCGAAGCCGAGCGCGGCCGCGACCGCGATCCCGTGCTCGCGCGCGAGGAACGCGGCCACCTCGTCCAGCACGGCCGCGCGCGACGGCGGCGGGCCCTCGCGCTTCAGGATCGTCGCCCAGAGCGTGCCCGAGTAGTCCACGTAGGCGTCGATCTCACCCTTCACGAGCGCGTCGAACAAGACGGTCGAGCCGAGGCCGTGGAGCGCCTCGCTCGGGCGCCCCGTCTCGCGCGCGATCCAGCCCGCCAGCACCTCGGCCAGCACGTACTGCTCCGTGAAGGGCTTCGCGCCAATCCGAACGGGCGCGCGCTCGGGCGCGAGGCGCGCCGAGAGCGCCGTCCCCGCCGCGAGCACGCCGACCAGAACCAGGAGCGCCCCCGCCACCCGCACGCGCGCGCGCTCGCGCGTCCGCACCCCGCGCTCGAGCAGCGCGAGCACCTGGTCGAGGCCGAGCGCGAGGAGCGCCGCCGCCACGCAGCCGACGAGCACCGCCGCCGGGTTCCGCGTCTGGAGCCCGCCGAAGATCAGGTTCCCGAGGCTCGGCGCTCCGACGGGCGTCGAGAGCGTGGCCGTGCCCACGACCCAGACCGCCGAGGTCCTGAGCCCGGCCACGATCACCGGCGCCGCGAGCGGCAGCTCGACGCGCAGGAGCTGCTGCGCCGGCGTCATGCCCACGCCGCGCGCCGCCTCGACGAGCGCCGGCTCGACGCCGCGGATCCCCGCCACCGTATTCCGCAGGATCGGCAGCGCGCCGTAGAGCGTGAGCGCGACGAGCGCGGGCAGGAATCCGATCCGCGCGAGCAGCGGGACCATGATCGCGAGGAGCGCGAGCGACGGGATCGTCTGCGCCACGCTCGCGACGCCGAGCACCGCGGCGCCCGTGCGCGGGCTCCGCGCCGCGAGCACCCCGAGCGGCAGGCAGAGCGCCGCCGCAAGCGCGAGCGCCGCGAGCGAGAGCTGGAGGTGCGCCGCCGCGAGGCCGGGCAGCTGGGCGAGCGCCTCGTTCACGCGCTGCCCTCGAGCAGCTTCTCGACCCGCTCGCTCTGCCGGCGCGGCGTGGCCAGCAGCTCCGCCACGCGCGCGTCGGCCGGCGCCGCGAGGAGCTCCCCCGGCGCGCCGATCTGCACGACGCGGCCCGCGTCGAACACCGCGATCCGGTCCGCGAGGAGCAGCGCCTCGCTCATGTCGTGGCTCACGAACATCACGGTGAGCCCGAGCTCGCGGCGGATCTTCGCGAAGGACTGCTGGAGCCGGTCGCGCGTCAGCGGATCGAGCGCGCCGAAGGGCTCGTCGAGCAGCAGCACGCGCGGCTCCGCCGCGAGCGCGCGCGCGAGGCCGACACGCTGCGCCTGCCCGCCCGAGAGATCGGCGGGACGGCGCTCCCGGAAGCGCGCGGGCTCGAGCTCGACCAACCCGAGCAGCGCGTCCACGCGCGCCGCGATCTTCGCGAGCTCGACGCCGAGCAGCGCCGGCGTGATGCCGACGTTCTCGGCCACGCTCAGGTGCGGGAACAGCCCGACCTGCTGGAACGCGTAGCCGATGCGGCGGCGCAGCTCGTGCGGCGCCCCCTTGCGCACGTCGCGCCCGTCCACGAACACGGCGCCCGCGTCGGGCTCCACGAGCCGGTTCACGAGCTTGAGCGTCGTCGTCTTCCCGCACCCCGACGCGCCGACCAGGAACAGGCACTCGCCGCGCGCCACCTCGAGCGAGACGTCGTCCACCGCGAGCGTGGCGCCGTAGCGCTTGCTGAGGCGCTGGAGCAGGATCACGCGCCGGAGAGTACCCAGGGCCCATGCCCCTCGCTGGAGTGGTCTACGCGCTGCTCGCCTATGGCACCTGGGGCGTGCTGCCGGTCTACTGGAAGCTCCTCGCCGAGGTGCCGCTCCTCGAGGTGCTCGCGCACCGCGTGGCGGGCACGGTCGTGTTCACCGCCGTGCTGCTCGCGGCGCTGCGGCGCACCCGCGAGCTGCGCGAGGCGTTCGCCTCGCCGCGCGAGCGCCGCGCCCTCCTCGCGAGCGGCGTGCTGATCGCGGTGAACTGGGGCGTCTTCATCTGGGCGGTCGGCGTCGGCCGCATCGTCGAGACCTCGCTCGGCTACTACCTGAACCCGATCGTGAACGTCCTGCTCGGCGTCGTGATCCTGCGCGAGCGCCTCACGCGCGCGCAGGCGATCGCGGCGATGCTCGCGGCGGCCGGCGTCGGCGTGATGCTCGTGAGCCACGGCAAGCTCCCGTGGATCGCGCTCGTGCTCGCGATCTCGTTCGGCCTCTACGGCCTGATGCACAAGCTCACGCACGTACGCGCGATCCCCGCGCTCGCGATCGAGACGGGCGCGCTCGCGCCGCTCGCACTCGGCTTCCTCGTGCTCGGGACGGATCCGCCCGGCGGCGCGCTCCGCGAAGGCCCTGCTCTCGCGCGCGCGCTGCTGCTCGGCGCCGGCCCGATCACGGCACTCCCGCTCCTCTGGTTCGGCAGCGCCGCGCGCCGGCTCCGGCTCTCGACGCTCGGCCTCTTCCAGTACCTGGCGCCGACCCTCGCGCTGCTGCTCGCGGTCTTCCTCTACGGCGAGCCCTTCACGCGCGCGCATGCGCTCGCGTTCCTGCTGATCTGGGGCGCGCTCGCGCTCTACACGGTGGACGCGCTTCAGGCGTCGCGCAGCTCGCTGGCCAGGCCCATCACCACCCACTGAGCCCCAGCGATCTCGCGGGCGCGGGCGCGGGCGGCGTCTTCGTTCGCGCCTTCCACGACCACGATGCGCGTGCGCGGGCTCCCGGCGAGGCGGAGCCGCACCTGGTAGACGCCCGCCCCCCCGGGCCGCTCGGCGGAGGCGGGGCCGACCTCGCTCCCGGCGAGCCCGGACAGGAAGCCGAACCAGGCGTCCGGTGCGTACTGGATGCGCGCGCCGAAGCCACCCGTGCTGACCGTGCGGAACTGCGCACCCACCACGCGGCGCCACACCACGTAGGCATCCACGCCGAGCGGGGCGGCGGCGTCCACGCCGAGGTCGATGTGCACGGACTCGCCCGGGCTCGCGGTGGCGCTGGTCTGCACGAAGAGGCCCCCGCGCGACACGTTCAGCACCATGCCGGAGAAGGCGCCGTCGGGGATCTGGAGCCGGCAAGGAACGCGCTTCTTGAAGCGGCGGTCCGACTCGGTGTGCATCCCCCACGTTTCGGCCGGACGCGGCGCCGGCAGGAGTGGGGGGCGTCACGCTCCGCGCAGGGCCGGCAGCGCCGAGCGTTCGGCGATCGCGAGCGCGGCCTCGCAGAGCGGGATGCTGGCGCGCACCACGTTCTCGAAGCCCTCGCCCGCCGTGAGGCCCACGCGCCAGCGCGCGTAGGCGCCCTCGCTGATCACGGCGAGCTTGTAGAGCGCGAGCACTTCGTAGAACTCGATCGACGAAACGTCGCGCCCGCTCGCGCGCTCGTACTCGGCGACGAGCTCGGCGCGGCTCATGAACCCCGGCTGCGCGGTGACCGCCGCATAGGCGCCGGGGCCGCGTGAGCCGGGCGCGTCCCCCGGCTCGCCCCAGTAGACGAGCGTGTAGCCGACGTCCGCGAGCGGGTCGCCGAGCGTCGCCATCTCCCAGTCGAAGATCGCGACGACGCGCCCGGGGTCTTCCGGAGCCAGCGCGACGTTCCCGAGCCGCCAGTCGCCGTGCACGATCGTCGCGGCGGGCGTCTCGGGGAGCGCCGCGGAGAGTCTGCGCGAGAGCTCCGAGACGAGCGGCACCTCGCTCGCCTTCGAGCGCTCCCACTGCTCGGCCCAGCGCCGCACCTGGCGTGCGAGGTAGCCCTCGGGTCGGCCGAAGTCCGCGAGCCCGACCTGTCGCCAGTCGACGGCGTGGAGCGCGGCGAGCGTCCGCATGAGCGCCACGCCCATCGCTTGGCGCTCGGCCGGCGTGGTGGCGTAGCCGGCCGGCAGCTCCTCCTCGACCACCACGCCCGGCGCGAAGTCCATCACGTAGAAGGGCGCGCCGGTCACCGCCGCGTCCTCGCAGAGCGCACGCGTCTTCGGCACCGGGAGCCCGGTGTCGCGGAGCGCCGTCAGCACGCGGTGCTCGCGCGCCATGTCGTGCGCGGTCGGGAGCACGTGGCCGAGGGGCGGGCGGCGGAGCACCCAGGTGCGCCCGCCGCCCTCGACGCGATATGTGAGGTTCGAGCGCCCGCCCGACAGGAACGAGAACGCGAGGGCGACGTCGCCGCCCTCGACGTGCGCCGCGAAGAACTTCGAGACCGCCTCGGCGTCGATCCCGGGCGGCGCCGCGCTCACGGCGCCAGGCCGTCGACGAGGACGCCGCGCTCGAGGAGCTCGCGGCGGAGGCGCGCGTCGTGCGAGACGATCTGCACCACCTCGGGGTGCGCGTCCGCGAGGTCGCGCAGCGCCCGGAACTGCGCGAGCACCTGGGCGCGGTTCTCGCCGATGAGCAACGTGACGAGGCGCGGGCGGTAGTGGAGGTTCCGGATCTGGTCCGCGTTCCACGCGACGTCGCCCAGCAGAAGCGCCTCGCGCCCGTCCTCGAGCCGGACGTAGACGATCTGCGTGCCCGGCGTGTGGCCGGGGGCGGCGAGGAGCACGACGCCCGGCGCGACCGCGAGGGCCGGCGTCGCGTCGAGGGGACGGAGCTCCGCGCGGAGCGCCTCGGAGAGCCCGGCCTCCTCGAGTGCGTCCGTGTTCGCGAGCTGCGCGGGATTCAGGCGGAGCCGCGCGGCCGCCTCCGGCGCGATCCGCGAGGCGCCGGCCAGGTGGTCCATGTGCTCGTGCGTCACGAACACCTGCTCCGCGCTCGCGAGCGCGCGCTCGACCGCGGCCCAGCCGTCCGCGTGGTACTCGCCGCCGCCGCCGAGGGCCGTCAGTGCCTCGAAGCGGTCCGGCGGCAGCGCGGTGTCGACCACGATGCTCCGCTCCGGCCACACGAGCTGGAACACCTGATGCACCTGGTGGAGCGGCTCGAACGGCTCGCCCGCGAAGACGACGCCGCGCGGCAGCGCGGCCTCGGCCACCAGCACGCTCCGGATCTCGCGCGGGCCGGGCCCCGGGAGCGAGCTCGCGAGCGCGCGAAGCTCGGCGATCTCGATGCGATAGTCGCTCTGCTCGGGCACGTCCTCGCGCGCGTTCAAGAAGCGCCACGCGAACGCGAAGACGAGCGCCACGGCGGCGAGCGAGAGCAATGCGATGCGAAGACCGCGAGCCATCGAAGTTCCCCTCCCCGGAGGCGGCAGCATACCGCGGCGCTAGAGTGCGCCGCGTGCCCAGCCCGGTGCTCCTCGAGGTCGGCGCGATCGCGCTCGGTGCGGTCCTCGCGACGCTCGCGCGCCGCCTCGTCCGCGGGCCGCGCCGGCCCGGCTGGTCGCTCCGCACGGAGCTCGCGCAGTCGGTGATGCGCGCCGTGCTGATGCGCTCGAAGCGGCGCGGCGTCGCCTGGCTCCGCGCGGCGCAGGCGGCGCTCCCCGCGAACGTGCCACTCGCAGAAGGGGTGAGCTTCGAGCCGGTGACGCTCGGCGGCGTCCCCTGCGCGTGGTGCGCGCCGCGGGGACGGAGCCCGGCGCGCACGCTCGTCTACTTCCACGGCGGCGGCTACGTGATCGGATCGGTGGACGGCTACCGCGACCTGCTCGCGCGCCTCGCGCTCGGCGCGGACGCGCGCGTCCTCGGCGTCGACTATCGCCTCGCGCCCGAGCACCCCTTCCCGGCGCAGCAGGCGGACTGCCTCGCGGCTGCGCGCGCGGTGCTCGCGTCCGGGGTCGACCCGGCGCAGCTCGCCCTCGCGGGCGACTCCGCGGGCGGCGCGCTCACCGTCGCGACGCTCACCGCGCTCCGCGACGCGGGGGAGGCGCGGGTCGCGGCGGCGGCGCTGATCTGCCCGTGGACCGAGCCCAACGCCTCGGGCGGCAGCATGGACGCGCACGCGGCCTTCGACTTCGGCGACCGCGAGCTCCTCGCGGGCTGGGGACGCGCGGCGCTCGGCGCCGCCGATCCCGCGGATCCGCGCTTCACCGTCGCGAACGCGAAGCTCGAAGGCCTGCCGCCGCTCCTCGTCCAGGTTGGGAGCGTCGAGCTGCTCTACGACCAGGTGCTGCGCTTCGTCGAGCGGGCGCGCGCCGCGGGCGTCGAGACGCAGCTCGAGGTGCTGCCGGAGGCGTTCCACGACGTGCACCTCCAGGCGGCGCTCTCCTGCCGGAAGGCGCGGCTGCGGTCGAGGCGGTGGCCCGCTTCCTGCGCGAACGGACCCGTTCGTGAAAGAAAAGGTCCGTCCCCTCGTGAAGGATCAGGGGGGCTCGGGCAGGACGGTGTCGACCCAGACGTCGCCCTGCTTGCGGCTCACCTGGAGCTCCTTGCCCGCGAGGATGCTGCGGAGCACTTCGTCGACGGGCGGCGCCTCCACTTGCTCGCTCGACACGACGTAGTCCCCCGCGCGCACGCCGAGCTTCTCCGCGGGGCTCCCGGGCACGACGGCCCACACGAAGTGGCCCCCCCGGCTCCTCGTTCATGTAGGCGCCGGTCTGCTTGGCGAGCTCGTAGTCGGAGCCGTAGAAGCGCACCGGCCCCGCGAGCGTCCGCTTCAGCCAGAGGCGCTTCCTTGCATAGTCGATGCGGATCACGAAGGGGGCGAGGACGTCGTAGCCGATCACCGAGTCGTTGGGACCAGCCTGGTTGTACCAGCCCTTCGGCGCGACGAGCAGCGGCACGCGGCCGAGCGGAACACCCGCCAACGCGAAGTCCGTCGCCTCGTAGAGGGAGGTCTGCATCGGGCCGAGGACCGTGCCGGCCTTGCCGAACGTGGGCAGCGCCGCGACGTCGATCCCAGCCTCGCGGGCGGCCTGCCCGGAGAGGATGCCCGGGCCGGGCGCGCCGGTGTCGAGCATGACCGTGAGCTCGCGGCCGTTCACGCCGACCGGCACCGACACGCGCGTGGCAGCGCGCACGAGCGGGGCGACGCGCTCGTCGGGCGCTTCGACCTGCTCCGGGACCTCGTACTTCTTCGGATCGAGGCAGCGCACGCGCCGCCCGGGGAAGTCGATCTCCAGCACGTAGTCGTCGAGGAACTCGCCGCCGAGGAGCCCGTACTCCCAGCCCGTCCGCGCCGCCGTATCGCTGCTCTCCGTGTCGACCCAGAACTGGAGGTCGCGCCCGAGCCGGGTGGCGCGGCGATACGGCGTGTCCTTGAGCGCACGCACGCGCACACCCAGCTCGCGGGCCATCCGCGGCGTGATGACCGAGTCGCTCGCGCCCGTGTCGAGCATCATCACGAAGGGCCGCCCGCCTTCCGGCGCGAGATTCACCATCACGCGGTTCGGCTCGCGGTTCGCCTCGAAGGGCAGCACGCCGACGACGGCCTCGGGCGGCGGCCCGGGGGCAGGCTCGGCGGCGGCGGGGAGCGCCGCCAGCAGGGCCGGAAGGGCGGTGGCGCAGAGGGCGCGCACGGGCGCGATTCTACGCCGGCGCCGGCCGCAAGTAACGGAAAAGGACCGTCCCCTTTCCGACGAAGATCGGCGAATGGCGCCACTTCGAGTCGAGGTCGGCGGTCGGCGGGGGTGAATTCGGCTACCGGAGCGGCGTCGGCTTCCCGAACAGCCAGCCCTGGCCGAAGGGGATGTTCAGCTTGCCGAGCATCTCGAGCTCCTCGAGCGTGTCGAGGCCCTCGCCCACCATCCGGGCGCCGATCCCGTCGGCCACGCTCTGGAGCGCGCGCATCAGGCTCTGCTTGCCGCGGTCGGTGTCGACGCCCGTGACGAAGGAGCGGTCCACCTTCACGAAGTCGGGCTGGAGCTCGACCACCGCCTGGAGGCTCGCGTAGCCCGCGCCCGTGTCGTCGAGCGCGAAGCGGAAGCCGAGGCTCTTGTACTCGTCACGGATCTCGCGGAAGGCCGCGAAGTTCGCGATCGACTCCTTCTCCGAGATCTCGAACACCACGCTCTGTGGCGAGAGCTTCGAGCGCTCGAGCGTGCGCGTCACCACGTCGGGCCGGAAGTGCGGGTCGTAGATCGTGGTCGGCCGCACGTTCAGGAACAGGTGTGTGCCCTCGGGCAGCCCGATCGCGCCGTCGAGGCCGCTCTGGCGGCAGAGGCAGTCGAGCTCGAAGACGAGGCGGTGCTCCTCGGCGGCCTCGAACAGCACCGCGGGCGAGTGGTAGTCCGTGTTGGCAGGCCCGCGCGCGAGCGCCTCGTAGCCGTAGACGGTCTTCGTGGCGACGTCCACGATCGGCTCGTAGACCGAGCTCACGCGCCCCGCGAGCAGCACGTTCATCAGCCCGTGGCGGCGCTCGCGCATCACCGTCCTGCGCTTCAGCTCGGCGTCCTCGCGCGCCTCCTCGACGACGGAGCGGATCTGCGTGTCCCCGCCCAGGAACGGGTTCCGGACCAGCGCGGCGAGGCCCACGCCGAGGGCCGGCGCGCGTTTCGCGTACGGATAGACGATGCGATGCCCCTTCTTCTCGATCGCGTGGTCGAGCGCGCGCACCAGGTTCGGAAGGTCCTCGCGGTAGAACTGCCCGTCGCGACCCCCGCGGAAGGTGAGCACCATGACCTCGAGGCGGCCGGTCTCGCCGGCGAGGACGAGCGCGCCTTCGCCGAGGCATTGCTGCGCGACCTCGCGCACGAGGGCGCCGAGCTGCACCATGATCGCGGCGCGCGCGCCGTGGCCGTGCGCGCCCTCCACCAGCGCGATCGGGGAGGCGTCCACCAGCACCACGCCGAGGAGCGGGCGCGCCTCGAACGCCGCCAGCACCTCGCCGAGGGCCTGGCCTAGGTGCGGAAGCGGCACTGAGCGGAGCGCCAGGCGCACTTCGTCCGAGGCTTCCATGCCGGACACATCGGCCGCGCGGCGACCCGGGTTGAGGAGCAGCCGGCGGGGCGACGCGGAGTCCGGCGAAGTAGAGTCCCGCCTCCGATGCGCTTCCGTGCCGTCATCTTCGACCTCGGTGGCGTGGTGTTGGACTCGCCGCTCCACGCGATCGCCGACTACGAGCGCGAGCTCGGCCTCCCCGTGAACTTCGTGAACCGCGTGGTCGTGGACACCGGGCCGGCGGGCGCCTGGTCGCGGCTCGAGCGCGGCGAGCTCGGGCGGCGCGAGTTCGAGGCCGCCTTCGAGGCCGAGTGCCTCACCGCGGGCCATCGGCTCTCCGCGGCGACGATGATGGAGCGCATCTCGCAGTGCGGCCCGCGGCCCGAGATGTTGCGTGCGCTCCGCACGCTCCGCGGCGCGGGCCTCGCGCTCGCTGCGCTCACGAACAACTGGGCGCACGAGGGCCCGGGAGACGCCGAGACGGACGCGCTCCGCGAGCTCTTCGACGTATTCGTCGAGTCGAGCCGAGTGGGCCTTCGCAAGCCCGATCCACGCATCTACCTCCACGCGTGCGAGGCGCTCGGTGTGGCGCCGCGCGAGGCGGTCTTCCTCGACGACATCGGACGCAACCTGAAGGCCGCGCGAGAGCTCGGCATGACCACGATCAAGGTCGAACGGCCGGACGCCGCGCTCGCGGAGCTTGCCCGGCAGCTCGACCTCGCGCTGCCCTAGATGGAAGCGCCGCTGCCCTCGCGGAGCCTCCGCACCGAGGCGCGCCGGCTGGCCTCGCTTGCGGTGCCGGTTGCGCTCGCGCAGCTCGCGATCATGGGCATGGGCTTCGTCGACCTCGTGGTGGTGGGGCGCGTCTCGGTGGAGGCGTTCGCGGCGGTCGCAATCGCGAACCCGTGGCAGTACGGGACGCTGCTCTTCGCCAACGGCATCCTGATGGGCCTCGACCCGCTCGTCTCGCAGTCGCACGGCGCCCGCCAGGGCGAGCGCGCGGCGCTCGCGCTCCAGCAGGGCGTCGTGCTCGCACTGCTGATGAGCCCGTGGGTGATCCTCGCGTGGACGCAGACCGAGGAGGTGCTGATCCTGCTCGGCCAGGATCCGAAGCTCGCGGCGCTCGCCGAGCGCTTCCTCCTCGTGCAGATTCCGAGCGTCCCGTTCTTCCTCGTCTACGCGGCGCTCCGCCAGTACCTCCAGGGCCGCGAGATCGTGCGCCCGGTGCTCTGGGTCGTGCTGCTCGGGAACGTGGTGAACGCGGTCGCGAACTGGGTGCTCGTGTTCGGGCACTGGGGCGCGCCCGCGCTCGGGGTCGTGGGCTCCGGCCTCGCGACGAGCCTGACCCGGATCGCCATGTTCGGCGCTGGCATCTGGCTCGTGCTCGCGTTCCGGCTGCACGAGGGCGCCTGGGTGCCATGGTCGCGGCGCGCGTTCGACGGCGCGGGGCTCCGCGCACTCGTCGCGATCGGCTTCCCGATCGCGATCCAGATGTCGCTCGAGATGTGGGCGTTCGCCGGCTCGAACTTCATCGCGGGCGCACTCGGCGCGGAGGCGGTCGCCGCGCACAGCCTGGTGATGAACCTGGCGTCGATCACGTTCATGGTGCCGCTCGGAATCGCGCAGGGGACGGCGGTGCGCGTCGGCAACCTGATCGGGGCCGGCGAGCTGGCGCAGTCGCAGCGCGCCGCGTGGCTCGGGATCGCGATGGGCGCCGGCTTCATGACGCTCTCGGCGGTGGGCTTCGTGCTGGGGCGCGCGTGGCTGCCGCGCCTCTACACGCCCGAGGCTGTGGTGATCGCCGCGGCGGCGGCGATCCTGCCGATCGCGGGCGCGTTCCAGGTGTTCGACGGCACGCAGTCGGTCGCCTCGGGCGTGCTGCGCGCGATGGGGCGCCCGGGCCCGTCCGCGCTCTTCAACCTCGTCGGCTACTGGGTGCTCGCGCTGCCGCTCGGCGGCTGGCTCGCGCTCCGGACCGGAGCCGGGCTCCGGGGCCTCTGGTGGGGCCTCTGCGCGGGGCTGGTGGTGGTGGCCCTCGCGCTCGTGCTCTTGATCTGGCTCCGCGGCGCCAGCCTCGCCCGCCGCCTCTGAGCGCCGAGCGGTGAGCGGGGACTGAGCGGGGACGTTCTTCAAAACGTCAAAACGTGAGCGGGGACGTTCTTCAAAACGTCAAAACGTGAATCGACGATTTGACGTTTCAAAGAACGTCCCCGCTATTGACGCGACCGAGGGCGGCGAGGAGGGCGTCGGTCTTCGGGACGTCGGTCGTCGTCTGCGAGCGATGCACGAAGCGGATCCGGCCGGACCCGTCGACCACGAGAGCCCCGCCGAGCCGCCGCACGTCGCTCCGCGGATTGCGCGAGGCCGCGAGGTCCGCGCGCCTGAGGTTCTGCCACGAGCCGCGCAGGTCCTCGAGGAACGGCGCCAGCGTGAGGCCCCACCAGCCGGTGCGCCCGAGCCCGAGCGTGCGGTAGCTCGCGTGCCCCGGGTCGCCGAGGACGGGGTACGTGATGCCGTGCTTCCGCGCCGCCGCTGCGGCCTCGGCGCCGGTCCCCTGCCCCACGGCGATCACCTGCGCGCCGAGCCGCTCGAACTCGGGGAGCCGTCCCTGCACCTCGACCAGGTGCCGATGGCAGATCGGTCAGCCGAAGTGGCGCAGGAAGATCAGGGCGAGCGGCGCGCGCGCCCAGAGCGACGAGAGGAGGACTTGCCGCTCCTCGGCGTCGAGGAGCGCGAGGTCGGGCGCGAGGTCTCCCACCGCGAGTTCGCTCATGCGCAGCAGGCTAGCAGCCGATGACTACGTGACGGACGTCACCATCCGCGGCCGGCATTCCGCCGACCTCCGCTCGGGGGCTCATGTCCTTGCAGCGAAGCGTGCTCGTCGTCGATGCCGGTGGTCACCCGCTCGAGCCGGTGGCCCAGCGCCTCCGCCTGCTCGGAATTCCCGCGCTCCGCGCCAAGACCGGCGGCGAGGCCCGCGCCGCGCTGGCCGACCCGCGCGCCGCGATCGGCGCCGTCCTGATCCCGCCCGATCCGCCCACGCTCGACCTGCAGAAGGCCCTCCGTGCGCTCTCGCGGACGCCGGACGGCGTCGTCCTCTCGCTCCTCGTGAGCGGGCCCCGCCCCGACGCCGCCGGGCGCGCGCGCCTCCGCGATGCCGGCGCCGAGCTCGCGCTCTGGGAGCCGCTCGACGACCACGCGCTCCGCTTCCAGGTGAACCGCGCCCTCGCGCGCGGCCGCTTCGACGCCACGCCGCGCCGCGCCCTCCGCGTGCCGACCCACTGGCCGGTCGAGGTGCGGATGGGCGCCCGCGCCCGCCCGGCCCACGTCTACAGCGTCTCCACGCGCGGCGCGTTCCTCGCGACCTCCGGCCCCGCGCTCCGCCGCTCCCTCGTCCACGTGACGCTGCCCCTCGCGGACGACCGCGGCGAGAGGCTCAAGCTCGCCTGCGAGGTCGTCGCCACGAACGTCCCCGGGAACCTGCGGCGCCGGAACCTCCCGCTCGGGATGGGCGTCCGCTTCCTCGGGCTCGGCCCGAACGCCGAGCGGACGCTCCAGCACTACACCGACGAGCGCTCCCTCGACCTCACCGTCTGAGCCCGCCCGCGCGCCCGTCCCGGGGCGCCTCGCCCGCGGCGCCGTCCTCTCCTACGCTCCCGCGCCATGTCCGAGCTCGTCCGCTTCTCCCTCGTCGGCAACGTCGCACGCCTCCACTTCGACGACGGCAAGGCCAACGCCGTCTCGCCCAAGGCGCTCGAGGCGCTCCACGCCGCGCTCGACCGCGCGGAGAAGGAGGCCGGCGCCGTCGTGCTGCTCGGCCGCACCGGGCGCTTCTCCGCCGGCTTCCACCTCGACGTCATGAACGAGAGCCCCGAGGCCGCGCGCGCCCTCGTCGCCGGCGGCGCGCTCTGGCTCGCGCGCATGGCGAGCTCGCCACTCCCGATCGTGGCCGGCTGCGGCGGGCACGCGCTCGCGATGGGCGCGCTCCTGCTCCTCGGCGCGGACCTCCGCATTGGCGCCGAGGGCGAGTTCAAGATCGGTCTCAACGAGGTCGCCATCCGGCTCCCGCTGCCGCACTTCGCGATCGAGCTCGCGAACGAGCGCCTCTCGAAGCGCCACCTGCTGCGCGCGACGCTCCAGGCCGAGCTCTACGCCCCGGCCGCGGCCTGCGACGCCGGCTTCCTCGACCGCGTGGTGCCCGCCGAGCGCCTCGAGGCCGAGGCCCTGGCCGAGGGCGCGCGGCTCGCCGAGCTCCCGCGCCTCGCCTTCAGCGAGACCAAGCGCGCCGTCCGCGGCGAGCTGGTCGAGAAGATCCGCGCCGGGCTCGCGGAGAACCTCGCCGACTGGCGCGCCGGTTGATCCCGGCCGCGCGTGCGGTCCTCCTCGCGAGCCTCCTCGCCGCGCACGCCGTCGCGGCCGAGCCCGCGAGCCCGCTCGGCTCGCCCGAGCGCGCCGCCGCCACGCGCGCGGCCGACCCGTGGTTCCGCTCCGGGCAGGCGGCGGTCGCCGCGACGCGCGCGCGTGCGCCGCACGCCGGGCGCGCGAGGAACGTGATCCTCTTCGTGGGCGACGGCATGAGCCCGACCACCGTCACCGCCGCGCGCATCCGCGCCGGCCAGCTCGCGGGCGGACCGGGCGAGGAGAACCTCCTCTCCTTCGAGCGCCTCCCCTTCCTCGCGCTCGCGAAGACCTACAACACCGACGCGCAGGTGCCCGACTCCGCCGGCACGATGACGGCCATGGTCTCGGGCGTGAAGACCAAGGCGGGCGTCCTCGGGCTCTCGGACCTCTCCCGGATCGGCGACGCGAGCACGCTCGCCGCGAGCCGCGTGCCCACGCTCTTCGAGGAGGCCGAGGCGCGCGGCCTCGCGACCGGCATCGTCACCACCGCGCGCGTCACGCACGCCACGCCCGCCGCCTGCTACGCCCACATCCCCGAGCGCGACTGGGAGAGCGACGCCGACCTGCCGGACGCGGCGCGCGCCGCGGGCGTGCCCGACATCGCGCGCCAGCTCGTCGACTTCGGAACCGGCGACGGCATCGAGGTCGTGCTCGGCGGGGGCCGCGCGCAGTTCCTCCCGGCCGCGGAGGCCGACCCCGAGGAGCCCGCGGCGCGCGGCGCCCGCAGGGACGGGCGCGACCTCGTGGCCGAGTGGCAGAAGCGCCATCCCGACGGCGCCTGGGTCTGGAACCGCGCGCAGCTCGAGGCGCTCGACCTCGCGAAGACGAGGCGCCTCCTCGGCCTCTTCGAGCCGAGCCACCTGGAGTACGAGCACGACCGCCCGCAGGACCGCGCGGGCGAGCCCTCGCTCACAGAGCTCACGACCGCGGCGCTGCGCGTGCTCTCGCGATCACCGCGCGGCTTCGTGCTGATGGTCGAGGCCGGGCGCATCGACCACGCGCACCACGCGAACAACGCGTACCGCGCGCTCGGCGAGACGCTCGAGCTCGCGCGCGCGGTCGAGGCGGCGCTCGCGCTCACGAAGCGTGACGAGACGCTCGTCGTGGTGACCGCCGACCACGGCCACACCTTCACGCTCGCGGGCTACCCGAAGCGCGGGAACCCGATCCTCGGCCTCGTCGTGCCGCCGGGGAGCGACGCCCCGCTCCGCGACGCCGCGGGCCAGCCCTACGCCTCGCTCTCCTACGCGACCGGCCCGGGCAGCGCCGGCGCGAGCGATCAGCAGCCAGCCGGCCCGAAGCGCTACCCGCACCAGCCGACGCGCTTCTCGCCCGCGGCCGGGCGCGCTGAGCTCGCGGGCGTCGATCCCGCCGCGCCCGACCACCTCCAGGATGCGCTCGTGCCCATGGGTTCGGGCGCGCACTCGGGCGAGGACGTCGCGATCTACGCGGGCGGCCCCGGCGCGGAGCTCTTCCAGGGCGTCCAGGAGCAGCACTTCGTCTATCACGCGATCGTGAGCGCGCTCGGCTGGGACACCCGCTAGGTGTCAGGGAGGAGTGGGGACGTTCATTGAGAAGTTGATTAGAACACATCTCAGAAATGCCTCAGCAGGATGCAGATGCACCCCAGCTGGAGGAAGCCGAGGAAGTTGTCGGCGTGGCGCTCCCAGCGGGTGACGAGGCGTCGGAAGTTCTGGAGCCAAGCG
>Ga0187893_10008978_pt1 | contig 15563 bp, 12 predicted proteins | sample MA1701074metaG_FD_139574 | JGI IMG/M metagenome (GOLD analysis project Ga0187893, IMG submission 139574) | White microbial mat communities from a basaltic lava cave in the Kipuka Kanohina Cave System on the Island of Hawaii, USA - MA170107-4 metaG ... | reverse complement strand
CGCGCGCGATCCAGCGCCGCACCTGGGCGCTGGTCGGAGTCGCAGCGGTCAGCGCACCCGTGATTTCGTCATCGAGCGCCCGCCACGCTCCGGCGAGACCGGCGATCCACTGCGCATCGTGCTTCGAGAATCGCAGGCGCACGCCCGCACGCTCGGCTGCCTCCTCGGCCAGGTCGCTGAAGAGGACGGCAAAACGCGTAAGGCGTCGTCCCGGTCGCCGCGATGGACCGGGTTGCGCCGCGAAGTCCGTCGCCCGTTCCGCCGCCCCTCCGTGCGCAATCTCGGGAAGCAGCACCGGGCTGGCGCCGCTCTCGCGCCACTTGGCGAACGCCCGCGACGGCTCGCGCACCTGATCCATCGTCTTTTCGAGCTCCTGTTTCACACGCTCGGCCGAAAGCCGCGCGAGGTAGGGAGCGCTGTCACACACCGCGGCCCACGTGGCCGCGTCGAGCTGAAAGTCGAATCGCGCCGCGAATCGAATCGCGCGCAAGGCGCGCAGCCAGTCCTCGCGCATCCGGTCCGCCGGCACACCGACCGCCTTGACGACGCTCCGCTGCAGGTCGCCGCGCCCGTCGAACGGATCCCGCACCTCGCCCGTCGTCGGCGAGAACGCGATGGCGTTGATCGTGAAGTCCCGGCGCGCCAGGTCGGCGTCCAGCGAGACGCCGAACTCGACCACGGCATGGCGTCCGTCCGTCCGCACGTCGCGCCGGAACGTCGTCACTTCGTGCAGGATGCCATCCGCATCGAGCACGCCAACCGTACCGAATTCGACGCCGACCGGGATGGTCCGCTTGCGGCCGAACACCGTGCGCACCTGGTCGGGCGTGGCGCTGGTCGCGAAGTCCCAGTCGAGGTGCGGGTGTCCCAGCAGCGCATCCCGAATGGCGCCGCCCACGCACCAGACCTCGTACCCGGCCTTCTCGAGGTCGCGGGTGATCCCGAGCACCGCCTTCGGCGGTTTCAACACCGCATTCGCGACCCGTGCCTTCCCGCTCATGCGAAAAGCGCTCCTTCAGGGCTCGAGGAACGCGCGAGGATCCACGCCAGCACCCAGCGCCAGCATGAGGTCGATGCGGGCCTGCGGCGGCCGGCGGCTTCCACCGAAGATCACCCCCAGCTCGTGCAGCCGTCGCCCGCCGCCGAAGTAGCCGTACGTCTTGCCGACGCGGCCACGCAGCGCGCGCGACGCGATGACGACGGGCTTCCGCTCCGCCAGCCACCGCTGGATGCCCGGCACCATGTCCGGCGGCACGTTGCCCCGCCCCATCCCGGCAATCACCAGACCCTCCCCGTCGACGCGCGCGGCGTCGAGCAGGCGTGACGATGCGCCCGCGTACGCATACACGATGTCGACCGGGCCGCCGAGCGTCGGTGCATCGAGCACGTCGCCCTGCGACGCAATCGCGCGGCGGAAGATGACGCGCCCGTCGTCAACGACGCCCAGCGGACCGAGGCCCGGGCTCTCGAACGAATCCAGCATCGAGGTGTGCGCCTTGGTGACGTCGTGGCCGGCGAAGATGCGGTCGTTCATGACGACGAGGACTCCGCAGCCACGGGCAGCGTCGCTGGACGCGACACGGATTGATGCGCCGAGGTTCGCAGGACCGTCCCAGCCGAGGTCGCTCGACGTCCGCATGGCGCCGGTGAACACCACCGGTTTCTCGCTGCTCACAGACCGCGCCACCAGGTACGCGGACTCCTCAAGCGAGTCTGTGCCGTGAGTGACGACAACACCCCGGACTTCCGGGCGCGTCAGGTGCGCACGGATCTGGTTGCGCAGCTCCCACATCCGGCCTGCGGTCATGTGCGGGCCCGGGTACGCGCCGAAATCGTCCACCTCGAGGGACGCCAGGTCCCGCAGTTGTGGCGTCAGGTCGAGAATGTCCTTGCCCGACAACGCGGGCACCGCGCCGCCCGCCGCCGGGTCGTGGCGCATCGAGATCGTGCCGCCGGTGAAGACGATGACGATCATCCCGGGAGCACGCTGCCGCCGTTGACGTTCAGGACTTCACCCGTGATGTGCCGCGCGAATTGCGTGCAAAGAAACACGATCGGGCCTGCGATGTCCGCCGGCGCAGCGACACGACCCAGCGGAATGCCGGCCTCGATCGTTGCCCGGCCGCCGCGTGCGTAGGGTTGCTCGCACATCTCGGTGTCGACCCAGCCGGGCGCCACGCAATTGACCGTGATGTCGCGACGCGCCAACTCGACGCACAAGGACTTCACGAAGGCAATCATGGCGCCCTTGGACGCCGCGTAGTCCGCGTGCCCGGCTTCGCCCCGCTGACCCGCGGTGCTCGAGACCAGCACGATGCGGCCTCCGTCAGGCAACACGCGCGCCGCCGCGCGCGTCGTGTAGAACACGGAATCCACGTTCTCCCGCATGGTGCGCCGCCACTGCTCGTCGGACATGGTCGCGAGCGGCGCGTCGTCCGGGATCCAGATGCCCGCGTTCCCGACGAAGCAGTCCAGCCCGCCGAGCCGCTTCACCGTCTCCTCGATGAGGTGCTCGGCGCCGGCGCGTTCGCCGATGTCGGCAGCGATGGCGCAGGCCTTCACGCCGGCCTTCTGGCAATCGGCGACTACGCGGTCCGCGTCTGCCTGGCGGGTCCGGTAGCCGATGGAAACGTCTGCGCCCATTGCCGCGAACAGGCGGGCCGTCGCCGCGCCGATGCCGCGCGAACCCCCGGTCACCAGCGCTCGACGGCCCGCCAGCGATTTCACAGCTCCCGCTCCACCTGCTCGCAGATGATGTGCTGGATCGCGAGGTGCAGTTCCTGCGCGCGGTCCGTGCGCTCGGTCGGCACCACGACGGCGTGCGTCGCCAGCGCGCGGATCATGCCCCCGCCACGGGCGGTGAGCGCCAGCACCGGCACCTTGAGCTTCTCCGCCGCCTCGGCTGCCTTAAGCAGGTTCGGCGAGTTCCCGCTCGTGGTGTGGATCACGAGGAGATCGCCGGGCCTGCACAGCGCCTCCACCTGCCTTGCAAAGACGTTCTCGAACCCGAGGTCGTTGCCGGCCGCGGTGATCAGCGACGTGTCAGTGGTCAGCGCGACAGCCGGGTACGCCCGCCGGCTCTTCTGGTACCTCACCACGTACTCGGTTGCAATGTGTTGAGCGTCGGCCGCGCTGCCGCCGTTGCCGCAGAAGAAAAGCGTGCCGCCGCCGCGCACCGTGTCCCGCACCATCGCGAGCGCGCGATCCAGGTCCGGCCCGAGGAGATCTGCGGTGCGCCGCGCCGTGTCCGCGAGTTCGCGGAGCGATACCGTGAAAGAATCAGCCACGCGCGGTCGCGAGCTGTGACAGCGCCCGCGCGCCATCGGTGGCGAGCAGCTTGAGGGCCTCCGGTCCGCTGCCGGCTTCACTCGCGTGCTCGAACGCGAACGTCGTCAATGCGTCGATGGCCAGCAACTGCAGCGCGATCTCCCGGCCGTGCTGGCCGGCGGCGAGCAGGTCGTCGAGCGCGCGCGTCGCGGCCGACAGGCACACGGCTCCCGCCCTCGCGGCCGGCTCGGATGCGCCGGCGCCGAGGACCTCACGGACACGGAGCAGCAGCGCTTCGGGAACGCCGTCGGAACGTTTCGCAATCCAGTCGTTGACGGTCATTTCGCGTTGATTGCCGACTTCACCACCGAGGACGCGCCGCGCACCGCAGCGTCGAGTTGCGACGCATCCGGAATCCCCGCCTGGGCCATGTGCGACTTCCCGCCGCCGCGGCCGCCGACCGGCGCCGCAATCTGCTTCACCAGCACGTCCGCCGTGACGCCACGGCCCTTGAGGTCATCCGTCACCACCACCAGGACCGTGGCCTTGCCTTCGCCGAGCGCCGCGCCCAGCACGCCGACTCCGGACGTGAGTTGCTCGCGAAGCGCGTCGCCCATCGCCTGCAGCTCCTTCGTGTCGGCGACTTCGACAGTGCGCGCGACGAGCCGCGCGCCGTTGCCACCCACGGCCTCGGACTCCGCGATCCATTGCTTCATCTGGTCCCCGCCGCCGCGCAGTGCCTCCTCCACCCGCCTCTCGAGCGCCCGGCGCTCCTCCAGCAGCCCCTGCACGCGCCGCTCGATGCCGTCCTCCGGGGTCTTCAGCGTCTCCGACATGCGGGCCAGCAGCTGCTCGCGCCCGCGCATCAACTCGAACGCGCCGCGTCCGGTGAGCGCCTCGATGCGCCGGACACCCGACGCCACGCCGGTCTCGGCCACGATGCGAAACGGCCCGATCTCGGACGTGTTGCGCACGTGTGTGCCGCCGCAGAGTTCCATGGAAAAGCCCGGTACGGTCACGACCCGCACGACATCGCCGTATTTCTCGCCGAACAGCGCCATGGCGCCTGCGGCCCTGGCCTCGGCAAACGGCATCTCCTTCGTGGTGACCGGCGTCGCCCGCCAGACTTCCTCGTTCACGCGCCGCTCGATGGCCTCGAGCTTGTCGGCCTTCACGGGCCCGTGGTGCGTGAAGTCGAAACGCAGGCGGTCCGGCGCCACAAGCGAGCCGGCCTGATGCACGGAATCTCCAAGAGCCTCGCGCAGCGCCGCGTGCAGGAGGTGCGTCGCGGTATGGTTGCGCTCCGTGTCCCTGCGACGATCGGTCGGCACGCGCGCCTTGACGCGACCGAACGCAAAGGCGCCCGTCAGCTTGCCCACCGCGGCCGGCCGGCCGTCCACCTTCTTCACGTCATCGACCTCGAGCGACCAGCCGTCGCCGATGATCTGGCCGCGATCAGAGACTTGGCCACCGGATTCAGCGTAGAACGGCGACTCGCGCAGCAACACCGCCGCCCGACCCTCCTCGAGATGCCTGATCGCTGCGACCTGCGTCTCGATCTCCACCGTGTCGTAGCCGACGAATGCGGTCCCTGACCGGGAGTCCGGCGCACTCTTCCACAACGACATGTCGGACAACTCGTCCGTCGCCACGCCGATGTTCATCGACCGGCGCACGTCCTGCGAACGACGGCGCTGCGCCTGCAGCGCAGCCTCGAACCCGGCGATGTCCACCGTGTAGCCGCGCTCCCGCGCCATCAGGTCCGTCAGGTCGATCGGGAAACCGAACGTGTCGTAGAGCCGGAATGCGTCCTCGCCGCTGACCGTACCGGCCTTGCCCGCCGGTGCGACCTGCTCGAAGCGCGCCAGGCCGCCCTCGATCGTCGCCAGGAAGCTCTCCTCTTCCACGCGAATCGTCTTGAGGATGTGCTCGCGCCGCGCGACCAGCTCGGGGAAGACATCGCCGAGCCGGTTGACCACCTCATCCGCGACCGGCACGAGCGTGGGCTCACGGCGACCCAGCAACCAGGCATGACGCACAGCGCGTCGCAGGATGCGGCGCAGCACATAGCCGCGGCCCTCGTTGGAGGGAAAGACGCCGTCCGCGAGCAGGAATGACACCGCACGCGCATGCTCCGCCAACACCCGGAACGACGCCGATGTTGCCTGCCGTGGCAGCTTGCCCCTGGGCGACGGCACCGGCGGCTTCACCGTCTTCGGCCAGTCGCCGTACGGCAGGCCCACCACCTGCTCAACCCTGGAGACGAGCGGCACGAACATGTCCGTGTGGTAGTTGCTCGTCACGCGCTGCAACACCGCTGCGATGCGGTCGAGCCCCGCGCCCGTATCGACACTGGGGCGCGGCAGCGCGACGAGCGTGCCGTCGGCCTGCTTGTCGTACTGCATGAACACGAGGTTCCAGATCTCGAGAAACCGTCCGGCCTCCGAGCCTTCGACAAACGCGTCGAGAGACAACTCGCTGCGCCTGGTGTCGGTCCACTCGCCCTTCGCGCCCTCGGGAAACTCCCAGTCGTCCGTGAGGTGCGCGAGGTCCACGTAGATCTCGGAGCACGGCCCGCACGGGCCGGTGTCCGCCATCTGCCAGAAGTTGTCCTTGTCGCTCAGGCCGTAGATGCGACTGTCGGCGAGGCCGGCGATCTCGCGCCAGAGCGCGCGCGACTCATCGTCCTTGTGATGGACGCTGATACGAATGTGCTGCGGGTCGATCCCGAGCTCCTTCGTGACGAACTCCCAGCCGAATCGAATCGCGTCCGGCTTGAAGTAGTCGCCGAACGAGAAGTTCCCGAGCATCTCGAAGAACGTGTGGTGGCGGTACGTGTGGCCCACCTGCTCGAGGTCGTTGTGCTTGCCGCCGGCGCGTACGCACTTCTGTGACGTGGTGGCGCGGCGGTTGCCGTGGGGAGGCTGGTCGAGTCCCAGGAAGACCTTCTTGAACTGGACCATCCCCGCGTTCGTGAACAGCAGGGTCGGATCGTCGGCGGGCACGAGCGAAGAACTGGGCAGGACCGCATGCCCATTCCGCTCGAAATACTTCAGGAACGCACTTCTGATCTCCGCCGCGCGCATATGCGCGGAATATACGGTAGGCGGTTAGCGCGACCTATCGGCGCCCAGCCGGGCGACCACGCCGGCGATTTCGTCCGGACCAAAGCCCCGCCGGGCCAAGAATGCATACAGACGGCGGCGTGCAGTGACCGCGTCCAACCTGGCCAGCGACGCCCATTTCTTCTCGGCAACGCGCTGAATGTTCGCCGCTGGGTCTATGCCCTCGTCCTCGGTCATCCGATCGACCGCGGCTTCGGCATCCGACCGGGCGATCCCCCGGCGACCCAGCTCGCGCACGATGCGGAACCGTGAGGCGCCCGCGCCAACGGCCTTGGCCCGCGCAAACTGACGCGCGAAGTCGACGTCGTTCAGGAGGCGCTGCTCCAGGAGCCGTACAATCGCCGCCTCGACATCTTCTGGCGGCTCGCCCTTTCGAATCAACTGACGCCGCAGTTCGGCCTCCGACCGCGCCCTGAACGCCAGAAGATTGAGGGCACGATCGTACGTGGAGGTCCGTGGCGGATGGCTCATGGGCGATCCTTCATGGTGCGACGCGGCGTCCACCGTCGCCGAAGTCTCCCACTGAGCATGGCGAGCATCTTCCCGATGCTGTCGGCCAACGCCTCTGCGTCGCAGAAGCCAGCAACCGAACCGAACCCCGAAGTCCTCGCAGCAATGATCTGCGTTCGCAGTTCGCCAGCGGAACCGCGAGCGAACGAGGGGTGACGCAGAAGGTCGCCGAGGTGATGACGCTGCTGCCCCTCCGCGATGTTTGAGGCGATGGAGAGGGCGGCGCGACGTATGTGGACTTCGAACACCATGCGGTCCGCTTGCGCCAGCGCACGAGTCGCCTGAGTGATCGTTTCGTACAAGCGCGGCGCGAGTTGCCAGACCTCCATGTCGCGAAAGTCTCGAATCGTCACTTTGGTTCCTCTCCATCAGCCATCAACCATCAACCATCATCGTCCGACCCGCCCTCGTCGTCGCCCGCCTTGGCCGCCACCGCCGTCATGCCGAGCAGCGCCTTCACCTTCTCCTCGATCTCGGCCATCAGCGCCGGATTGTCCTTGAGGTAGAGCTTCGCGTTCTCACGGCCTTGGCCGATCTTCTGGCCGTTGTACGCGTACCACGCGCCAGACTTCTCGATGATGTTCGCCTCGGCGCCGATGTCCACGAGGAGCGACGTATGGCTGATGCCCTCCGCGTACATGATGTCGAACTCGGCCTGCCGGAACGGCGCTGCGACCTTGTTCTTCACCACCTTCACGCGGACGTGCGAGCCCACCACGTCCTCCTTGTCCTTCACCGGGCCGATGCGACGGATGTCGAGACGCAGCGAGGCGTAGAACTTGAGCGCCTTGCCGCCCGTGGTCGTTTCCGGGTTGCCGAACATGACGCCGATCTTCTCGCGCAGCTGATTGATGAAGATCACCGACGTCCGCGAGCGCGCGATGGCGCCCGTCAGCTTGCGCAGCGCCTGGCTCATGAGCCGCGCTTGGAGGCCGACGTGGCTGTCGCCCATGTCGCCCTCGATTTCGGCCTTGGGAACGAGCGCCGCCACCGAGTCGACCACGATCACGTCGACCGCGTTCGACCGCACCAGGATCTCGCAGATCTCGAGCGCCTGCTCGCCCGTATCCGGCTGGGAGATGAGCATGCTCTCGACGTCCACGCCAAGCTTGCGGGCGTACTCCACATCCAGGGCATGCTCGGCATCGATGAATGCCGCCACGCCACCCTGCTTCTGGGCGTTGGCCACGACGTGGAGGGTCAGGGTCGTCTTGCCGCTGGACTCCGGCCCGTAGATCTCGGTGACCCGGCCCCTCGGGATGCCACCGACGCCGATGGCTGCATCGAGGTTGATGGCGCCGGTGGGAATGGCCTCCACCCGCACCCTGTTCTCCGAGCCCAGCCGCATGATGGAGCCCTTGCCGCAGTTCTTCTCTATCTGCGCAATCGCCAGGTTCAGCGCTTTCTTCTTGTCGTCACCAATGCTTGAGACAGCCATGGTAATCACCTAAGTCGTTGAAGGTTCGCGTCTTGGCCTGGCAGGCTTGACTTGCTCGCAAGCACGTCATGCTGAATACCCGAAGAAAATACGAAAGAGACGCAGGAAATCAAGCCGGTGCGAGGGTGAAGGCATTCTCGACATGGCAAACCCGTACGTCGGCGCCCTCCAGCAGCACCCCGACCACGTCGAACCGGTACATCTCTTCGCGCCGTCCGTGACGATCGATCCAAACCTTGGCAGAGCGCTCCAGCTCACGCCGTTTGCGCCAGTGAACTGCCTGGACCGGCCCACCGAAACCAGCCCCGCGGCGTGCCTTCACCTCCACGAATGCCACCGTGCCATCGCGCTCCATGACGAGGTCGATGTCACGATGCCCGCTCCGAAAGCGGCGCTGGACCACTCGCCACCCCCGCTGCCTCAACCATCGCTCCGCGACGCGCTCCCCGAGTTCGCCGAACGCCTGCCTGGCCGCTGACATGGGCGCACGTTACGGTATTCGCGGCCGCGACCATCATCATTTCATTCCGACGACGGCCAATTTCGTTGCGGCGAGCGGCGTGGGCCGCAGGTCGGCTAGAAAACTGGCCTCGAAACCAGGACGGGCACAGCGCTGTGCTCAGTTCCACCGTTGCCGAGCTGACCGCGCTCGTTGAAGCCCCAGCAATAGAGCAGGCCACTCGCGTCAATCGCGCAGGTGCGAGACCCGCCAGCCGCGACATGTATGAACGTGTGGGGGGCCGCGACTGGCGTGGGAACAAACGCGCTGTCGAACGTGCCGTTCCCCAGTTGTCCCCTGTTGTTTCGTCCCCAGCAGTAGGTGGCCCCGGCTGTCGCGATGCCACACGTGTGGGCCGCGCCCGTCGAGATCTGGGACCAGGTCAGGTCACCGGCGACGGCGGTTGGAGCAGGCCGGTTGACCTCGTCGCCAGTGCCAAGACTGCCGTGCCAATTCGAGCCCCAGCAGTAAGCCTTGGCGTCAAGCGCGACCGCACACACGTGATGGGTGTTGGAAGCGATACTTGTGAACGTTAGCCCCCCGGTGACCGCAGACGGAGTTGGAACGGGCGCGTCCGTGACTGTGCCTGTCCCAAGCTGGCCCGCGTTGCCAGCACCCCAGCAGTACCCCTGGCCAGAAAGCGTGATGGCGCACGTGGACGCAAGACCAGCAACGACCTGCTTGAACTTGTGACCGCCAACGACGGGAGTCGGCGCGGTCACGAACACCAGAGGCACGCCACCGCCACCGCCGGTCCCGAGCGCACCATACCACGCGTTTCCCCAACAATAGGCATCATCGGAATGGGTGATGCCGCACATGTGGGTTCCGCCACCGGAAACACTCCTCCATCGATGCCCGCCGACGATACTGTCCGGAATGCGCTTGGCCGTCACGGTACCGTTCCCGAGACTACCTGTGGTATTGGCACCCCAGCACCGAGCCAGTCCGGACGGCTCAATCCCGCAGACATTGTCGTTTTCGAGCGTCAGCGAAATAAACGGCCCGCCCTTCGGCACCAGCAGCGGAACCGCAGAGTTCGGCATGACTTCATCCGGGGGACTTGGGGGGCAGCACTCTAAAATGTCCGCCGCTGCACCCCAGCACGCCGCGTGACCTGACGGAGTGAGCGCGCAGGTGAATGCGGCGCCCACGTCCACCGCGATCCAACGCTGGGGCTCCCTTGGGCCAAACAAGTCGCAGCCGAGCGCAAGGAAGCACGCCGCGACGACCGCCAATCTGCGGTAAGCGCTACTAGTAGCACCACGATTCGTCATCAATGAAGACCTCATGCTCATCGTACCCCAGATTCCCGTCACTCGCAAGGATCGCAACCGCGAGCGTGACCGTCGACCAAAGCGGCCCGCCATTCTCCCACGAAAGAGTACTGGAACCGTCTCCAGCTGGCTGGCCGTTGATATACCACTGGTAAGTGAATGGTTCCTCGCCCCCCGAAGTCGAGGCGTACCATTGACACCCGGTGGAGACCTGAATCTCGCTCGGCCCAACGATGGTCGCGACAAAGTCCGGGTATGGCAGCGGAAGCGACGCTGACATGTCAATGTTCAGCACCAGACGGTCTGAGCTCTGCTGCAAATAGTAGTTTCCTATCACGGCCCCGGCCCAGATAAGCCATCGGATCTCGCCAGCCGAGTGCTCGGGTTCCTCCGCCCGGAGGATCGCGGCCGCGCCAGCAACGTGAGGCGCGGCGAAGGAGGTGCCCTGATTCAAGGCGGTCCCGAACCCGGCATAGTAGCAGCTGGTGGCGATTGTGCCGTCTGCGCACGTCGTCATTAGCCCGACTGAATTGTAGACGGCGGCTCCCGGCGCCCAGATCTTCACGCCGATACTGGCCGACGAAGGAAGGGCGGTGTTCGTAGAATCCAGCGCGCCAACCGGCATGACAGCACTGAGCGAGTAGGGATACGGCACGGGCGTAGTGAGACCAACGTTGCCGGCCGCGCTGATGACCACGATGTCATCGACGTAGAAAGCGCCGTTGATCATGTCGGTCAAACATGTGCTACTTGTCACAGATGGTCGAACGGACAGGTTGATCACATCGGCTTCCTGGTCGCGCGCGTATTCGAAGCCGCAGACGTAATAGTCGACGGAAGGTTCTACACCCGGCGTCGACACCTTCACCGACCAGAGGTCGACTCCGGGAGATGCCCCGACGATCAGCGTGTCGTTTGCAAGCGCCGCGGCGATGCCCGCAACTGCTGTGCCGTGTCCAAAGAAGTCCGATCCCGGATAGTTATCGACGCACGAATAGCTGCCTGCCACGTCCAAGTCAGGGTGAGAAGACGAAATGCCACTGTCCAGGATGAAGAGCTTCTGGCCGCTGCCGTCGTTATGGCCGCTCCATGCAGCAGGCGCCTCCACTCGAGAGACATTCCACGTAGTCTGATCGGAGTCGTAGGTCCCGCCCCGCCAAGAAGGCTCCACATACTCGATCAATCCCAGCGCCTGCACCTCCGCCAGTTGGCCCGGACTCATGCGGGCTGCCACAGCAGGCACCCTGGAAAACTCACGTCGGATCTCGACGCCCAGCGACCGAAGGGCCGCCTTCGCTGCGGCGACGCTCTGCGGCCGAACAAGAACCCGTCCGTACTCATCTACCCCGGCAGTGGAATCCGGCTCTTTGAAGCCGATCAAAACGTCACCGGACGTCTGAGCGATCTTCCCAGCGAGTTCCTCCCGGGACATCAGCCTCCATGGTGTGTCCGTGCGCGAAGGTCCCTTTCGTGGAAACATCGCGATGTTCTTCTGTGAACGCTCCCCCAGCGAGCGTGATGGCGCCACCCTTTCCCGCGACGGCCTGATCATCACCTCGGTTGGGGCTGGTTCGCACGCGGCTGCGAAAGTCGTGATCATTAGGATCCGCGCCGCAACGCCTAAGGACATCCGCATCGAGCCCTCCCATGATTGTCAGGACATCTCGCAGTCAGCTGCCAGCCAAGTCGCTGTGTGCTCATCGTGTCGCTTCAGTCTCCGCCGCGCAATGCTCGGCTTCCCCACATTCAGGTTTCAACAGTGTTTCAACAATTACGGTGACGTGACGTCACCCAGTCGGAGTAGAGGGCCCTGAAGTCGTTGCTCCGGAGGTGCCGTCGTCGCCAAATCGTCATGGCTCCAACGTTGCACGGCACTGGCCCTATGGCGCTTGTCCGGCCCACCGCATACCAGTCCGCGCCACCAGCATTTCGGCCGCTCTGTCCGTGATGATTCCCGAAATGCCATGGCCCCATAGCGTTACGGCCTGCGCTGCGTCGTTCACGGTCCACACGTGCATCGGGACCCTCATCCGTCGCGCCGCTGCCGCCAGCCGCGCCGACGGAATCGGGAGCGGACCCAGCGTGGGCGTCACCGACAGCACCTGATAGTCCGGCGTCGGCAGGTAAAGCCCAACCACCGCCAGCGGCAGCAGCGCCAGCGCGTCCATCCGCGACGCGATCGCGTTCAGCCCCGACCGATACAGGCGCTCGGCCACCGGCGTCTCGCCGGACCCGACGATCACCTTCCCCTGCAAGCCGAGCTTGTGCACCAGACGCACCGTTGGCTCGGCGGCCGCCATCTCCTTCACCTCTATCACCATCGGCGTCTCGCGAAAGCGGTCGAGCGTTTCCTCGAGCGTAGGCACGGACAGTTTGCCGCCGGTCCACGTACGCAGCCCGCGCGACGCGTCCAGCGTCCGCACCTCGCCGAGCGACACGTCCGCCAACTGCCCGCGTCCACTTGTGGTGCGGTCCAGCGTCGGGTCGTGCAGCAGCACGGGGACGCCGTCCCGCGTGACGCGGACGTCGAACTCGACGGCGTCCGCGCCCAGTTCCAACGCCTGCCGCAGCGACTCGATGGTGTTCTCGGGCGCGAACGCGCTGTTGCCGCGGTGCGCGATTACGATGCGCGCGTCCGGATCGAGCAACGGAGACTTCACGGCGGAAAGAAAAACGGGATCCTGAGCCGGTACTCCATGAATGTCCCTACGTGCGCGGGCACGCTCTGTTGCAGTCGCAGAACAGCGCCACTGGCGGCGTCCACCTTGAGCTGCACCGAACGCAGATCGGCGCGGAGCGACACCAGCCACGCCACGCCAAACAGCGGATCCGGGCCCAGCGGCTCCTGGCCGATGACGGCGAACTCGGCCGGCACCACGCTGGCGCCTTCGAGGTCCGCCACCAGCACGTGGACACTGTCCGCCCAGGCGCTGTCGAGCGGCGCCACGCCAACGAGGAGATCGAGCATTGCGGCGGAGGCCACGAGGTCCGGCGGCGCCTCCTCGCTTACCTTCGCGCTCGACCGCTCGAAGGTTGCGCTCCCATGCACCGAGTCGTTGAGGAACGTCAGGACCAGCCGTGCACGTCCCACGGTCCCGGTCCACGACACAGGCCGAAGGTCTGCCGCCAGCATCACTGTATCACCGCCTGCAACGACGCCCGTGCGGCTTTCGGTCAGCAGCCAGCCGGCCGGTGAATCCGGCGTCTGCATCTCCGCGAGCGTCACCGTGCGCACGCCAATGTGGTGCAGCGTGTCGCCCCGCATGACGTACATATCGTATTCGCGTACGAACGGACGCAGGCGCGTGAGGTCGAACGCCAGCAGGTGACGCGTGACGGCGACGGTGTCAGCGGCGGCCGCGACTAGTTCCTGCGCAGCAACGCTTGCGGGCCAGGCCGCCATCACCGCCGCGACGCAGCTCGCGACGGCACGACCGCGCATCACCCTCGCGGGCCGCAGATGCGGTCGAGGTCGGCGAGGCCCACGAGTACGTCGCGCGGCTTGGACCCGTCCGGCGGGCCGAGCACCCCGGCGGAGTGGAGCTGGTCGATGATGCGCGCCGCGCGGCCGTAGCCGACCTTGAGCCGCCGCTGCAGCAGCGACGTCGACCCTTGCTGGTGCTGGATGACGGTCTCCGCCGCCTCGCGAAAGAGCTTGTCACGGTCGCCGGCATCGGCGGCCTCACCGCCGCCGTCGGCCGCGGCCGCCTCCATCGCCTCGCGCTCGCGCACCTTGGCGATGACGTCGTCCTCGCGGTCGAGCGGCTCCTCGTAGATCAGGCCGCGCGCCTCCACGGCGGCGCGCTGGGCGGCGCGGCGATCGTCGAACCACTTGATCAGCCGTTCCGTCTCGTCGCTCGAGATGTACGCGCCCTGCATGCGCGCGGGCTCCGACTTGGCCGGCGGGATGAACAGCATGTCGCCGTTGCCGAGGAGCATTTCCGCGCCCGCCCCGTCGATGATGGTGCGACTGTCCACCTGCGACGCGACGCGGAACGCGATCCGGCTCGGAAAGTTCGCCTTGATGAGGCCCGTGATGACGTTCACGCTCGGCCGCTGCGTCGCGAGGATCATGTGGATGCCGATGGCGCGCGCCTTCTGGGCCAGCATTGCGATCGGTGTTTCGACTTCACCTTGCACGGTCATCATCAAGTCCGCCATTTCGTCGATGACGACCACGATGTACGGCAGGATGTTCCCCGTGTACGTCAGGTCCTCGAAGGCGACTTCCTTGTTCCGCGGCCGCTTGAGCGGCGCTCCATCCTGTACCCGGCGGTTGAAGTCCAGGATGTTGCGGCACTGGTTGGCGGCCAGGATTTCATAGCGGTCCTGCATCTCGAGCACGGCCCACTTGAGGACGGCCGCGGCGTCGCGGTTGTCGGTCACCACCTTGTGCCGCAGGTGGGGCAGCGTGTTGTAGACGGACAGCTCGACCATCTTCGGGTCGACCATCAGGAGCCGCAGCGACTTCGGCGTGTGCCGGTACACGAGGCTCGTCACGATCGTGTTGACGCACACCGATTTTCCGGAGCCCGTGGCGCCGGCGATCAGCAGGTGCGGCATCTTGGCCAGGTCGGCCACGACGGGCTTGCCCTCCAGGTCCTTGCCGATGGCGATTGGCAACGCGGCGCGCGCGCTGGTGAAATCCCGCGTCTCGAGCAACTCGCGGAACGACACGATCTCCGGATTCGGGTTCGGCACTTCCACGCCCACCGCGCCACGGCCGGGAATCGGCGCCACGATGCGGATGCTGGCCGCGCGCATCGCCAGGGCGAGATCGTTCGAGAGATTGGCGATCTGCCGCACCTTGACGCCGGGCGCGGGCTCGATCTCGAACTGCGTGACCACCGGCCCCGTCGTTCGACCGACGAGCTGGCCCTCGATGCGGAACGTGCGCAGCGCATCCAGCAGTTTTGCGCCCATCGCGTCGAGGTCCGCCTTGCCCGTATCGCCGTACCGGGCCGGCACCTCGTTCATCAGTTCCGTCGGGGGCAACTCGTCCTCGACACCGTCGGCGTCGAAGCTGCCGGCGGCCGCCACCGCGTCGAGGACGCCCGATGTCTCACCGTCCGCCACCTTGGCTTTCTTCTTCTTCGGCTTCCTCGGTTCGCCGGCGTCCGCTTCGCCCTGCACCAGCGCAATGCCCGGCATTTCTTCCGGCGCCGGCTCCAGCTTGAGCGCGTCGGGAGACGGTTGCAGCTCCGTGCGCTTCGGCTCGCGAGGGACCCGCTTCTTCGCCGGCTCGGGCGCCGGCGCTGCCGGCGACGCGCCGGGCGCGTCCGCCGCCCGCCGGCCCACCAGCGCACGAATCGGGTTCCAGGCGAGCGTCGCGGCTGTCAGCGCCGACGTGGCGAGGATCCACACCAGCCACGCGCCGATGCCGCCGAGCCATTCGACCCAGTAGTACGCGACGAACGACCCCCAGATGCCGGCTGCCGCGCTGGCCT
>Ga0187893_10008977_pt1 | contig 15565 bp, 14 predicted proteins | sample MA1701074metaG_FD_139574 | JGI IMG/M metagenome (GOLD analysis project Ga0187893, IMG submission 139574) | White microbial mat communities from a basaltic lava cave in the Kipuka Kanohina Cave System on the Island of Hawaii, USA - MA170107-4 metaG ... | reverse complement strand
GCTCGCGGCGAACGCTCCGATCCTCGCGCTGACGCGCTCGGTCTCCGGGCACGCCTCGGGGCCGACCGCTTCGCGGTACCCGGCCCCTCCGGCCGTTCGCCGCTGCGCCATTGCTCGCGGCGAACCCTCCGGGCGCGTCTCGGAGGAGACCCCGCCCCGCGCGAAGCCGAGAAACCGCCACGCGCGAAGCCGAGAAACCGCCCCGGGCAGCCGAGAAACCGCCCCGGGCAGCCGAGAAACCGCCCCGGGCAGCCGAGAAACCGCCCCGGGCAGCCGAGAGACCGCCCCACGAAGCCGAGAGACCGCCCCGCGCAGCCGAGAAACCGCCATGCGCAGCCGAGAAATCGCCATGCGCAGCCGAGAAACCGCCATGCGCAACCAAGAAACCGCCATGCGCAGCCGAGAAATCGATACGCGCAGCCGAGAAACAGCCGCACGCAACCGAGGCATCGACATCGACAATGAATAAATCCCCACTTACATCCAAGAAACCCCCACTTACATTGAATAAATCCCCACTTACATTCAAGGAATCGCCGCAAGCAGCCAAGCAACTGCCACGCGCAGGCGAGAAATCGCCATCGACGCTCAAGAAATCGCCCCTGACGGCCAAGAAATCGGCGCTCGCGGCCGAGATAGCCTCTCCTGCGTTCGGGGGATAGGCGATTCCAGCCTCCGCAAGGCAGCAGGCGGGGCGGATCTACCTCGATGCGCGAGCCTTCTCCTCGACGGGGATGATTCGAGAGGCGAATTTCGACGGTCGATCGCCGGAGCTCACGCCATCCCGAGGAGCCTCCCGTGGCGATCGATCTTGACCCGCTCGGCCGCGGGCACCGATGGCAGCCCGGGCATCGTCACGATCTGCCCGGCGGCGGCGACGACGAAGCCCGCCCCCGCCGAGAGGGTCGCCTCGTTGATCGTGATGGAGAATCCATGCGGCGCGCCGCGGACCCTCGGGTCGTCGGTGAAGGACATCTGTGTCTTCGCCATGCAGATCGGCAGGCCGCCGAAGCCCATCGCCTCGATCTCGTCGATCGTCTCCTCGGCCTCGCGTGCGTAGGCGACTCGCTTCGCTCCGTAGACGCGCCGGGCGATGGCCTCGATCTTGCGCTTGAGGCTCCACTCGAGCGGGTAGAGCGGGCGAAAGCGCTTCCCGCCCGAGCGGGCCGCCTCGATGACCGCCGCCGCGAGCGCCTCCCCGCCCTTCGATCCCTTTCCATGGACCTCGGAGACCTCGCAGCGGACTCCGAGCCTCTCGCAGGCCCGCGCCAGGCGCGCGAGGTCGCGGGGCCGATCTCCGGGAAAGCGGTTCACGGCGACGACGGGGGGAACGCCGAAGCGGCGGACGTTCTCGATGTGGCGGCGGAGGTTGTCCCAGCCCCCTCCGCGCTTGTAGCCCCCGTGGTAGTCGATGGCCGCCAGCGTGGCGACGACGACCGCGGCGGCGGGCTCGAGGCCCGCCGTGCGGCACTTGATGTCGAAGAACTTCTCCCCGCCGAGGTCCGAGCCGAAGCCGGCCTCGGTGACCACGTACTCGGCGAGCTTGAGTCCGAGGCGGGTCGCCAGCGCGCTCGAGCAGCCGTGGGCGATGTTCGCGAACGGGCCGCCGTGGACGAACGCCGGCGTGTGCTCGATGGACTGGACGAGGTTCGGGTGGACCGCATCGCGCAGGAGGACGACGAGGGAGGAGTCGGCCTTCAACCGGTCGCAGGTGACGGGCTTCAGGTCTTTCGTGTAGCCGAAGATGATCCGCCTCACCCGCTCCCAGAGGTCCGAGAAGCTCGACGCCAGACAGAGGATCGCCATGATCTCGGAGGCGGGCGTGATGATGAAGCCATCCTTGCGCGGGACGCCGTGCTTCGGGCCGCCGAGGCCGACGAGGATGTCGCGCAAGGCGCGGTCGTTGAGATCGACCACGCGCTTCCAGGTGATCCGCCGTTGGTCGAGGTTCAGGCGATTCGAGTGGTGAAGATGGTTGTCGATCAGCGCGGCGAGGAGGTTGGCGGCCTTGCCGACGCAGCCGATGTCGCCAGTGAAGTGCATGTTGATGTCTTCGGCCGGCGTGACCTGCGCGAAGCCCGCCCCCGTGCCGCCCCCCTTTATGCCGAAGTACGGGCCCAGGGACGGCTCGCGGATCGCGATGACGGCACTTTTGCCGGAGCGGCAGAGCGCGTCGCCGAGCCCGATCGTCGTCGTGGTCTTTCCGACGCCGCTCGGAGTGGGGCTCATGGCCGTCACGAGGATCAAGCGGCCGTCGGGGCGACCCGAGCGGGCCTCGAGCGTCGAGAGCGGGACCTTGGCGATGTGGCGGCCGTGCGGGAGGAACTCCTCTTCGCTCAAGCCGAGCCGCGACGCGATCGCGCGGATGGGGAGCTTCTCGATGGATTGTTCGATCTCGAGGTCCGAGCGCATGGCGCGCAATCGTAGCGAGGGGGCTTGGCTTTTCCTACGGGAGGGACGGTGTTGAACGGCAGAGAGCGCAGAGTATCGCAGAGGGAGTCTTCACACCGGCCCGGCCGCGCGATTACCATGGCGCGCATGACCATCAGCGAGTTCTCTCGAAGAGTCTCTCTTGTGACCGGAACCGTCATTCTGGCGACCTTGTTCATGGACCGTACGCCAGGCGCGCAGCCATCCGACTGGCCGCGATTCCGGGGGCCGAATGGGTCCGGGGTTCCGGTGGAGGAGGTGGAGCTTCCCGTCACGTTCGGGCCTTCGGAGAACGTCGTCTGGCAGACGGAGATTCCTCCGGGGATGTCTTCGCCCGTCGTTGCGGGGGGGCGGATCTTTCTCACCGCGTTCCGCGACAAGGCTCTCTGGACATTCGGGATCGATGCGGCGGGCGGCCGCGTCCTCTGGGAGAAGAAGGCTCCCGCCGCGGCCATCGAAGAGGTCCACTCGACGTCGAGCCCCGCCGCGTCGACTCCCGCCACCGACGGGGAGATGGCGATCGCGTTCTTCGGCTCCTACGGCCTCCTCGCCTACGACCGAGATGGGAAGGAGCTGTGGAGGCTGCCCCTCGGCCCCTTCAAGAACCCCTACGGCGCCGCCAGCTCGCCGGTGATCTCCGGCGGCTTGGTGCTCCTCAACATCGACCAGGACGAGGGCTCGTTCCTCCTCGCCGTCGAGAAGGCGACGGGCAAGGAACGCTACCGCGTCGACCGGCCGGGCTTCCCCCGCGGATTCTCGACGCCGGTCGTCTGGGAGCGGGGCGGCCGGCGCGAGGTCCTCGTCGCGGGGACGCTGCGCCTCATCGCCTACTCGGCCGACGACGGCAAGGAGCTGTGGTCGCACCACGGCCTCGCCCGCATCGTCAACCCGACGCCCGTCCTCGGCGACGGGAAGCTCTTCGTCTCGTCGTTTGCGCCGGGCGGCGACACTGGCGACCGGATCGCCATGCCGCCCTTCGACGAGTACGCGAAGCTGAACGACGCCGACAAGGACGGCCGCTTCGCGGATCCGGAGATCCCGGCGGGGGAGATGAAGGTCCGCTTCCGGCAGATCGACACGGACAAGGACGGGTTCATCACGCGGGCGGAGTGGGAGAGCATGGCGGCGATCTTCGAGAAGGCGATGAACGGCCTCCTCGCCCTCGCCCCCGACGGCGTCGAGGCCCGCTACGGCGTGAAGCTCGCCTGGAAGTACGAGAAGGCGATCCCGTACGTGCCGACGGTGATCTATTACCGCGGCCACACGTTCATGGTGAAGGACGGCGGCATCTACACGCTGATCGACGCCGCGAGCGGAAAGCTCGTCAAGCAGGGGAGGCTCTCCGCGGGGGGCGCGTACTACTCATCGCCCGTCGCGAGCGGAGGAAAGATCGTCGTGATCAGCCTCGACGGCGAAGCGACGGTGCTCTCGGCCGGTGCCGACTGCCAGGTCCTCGCGACGAATTCCCTCCGCGCGCGCTGCGCGGCGACGCCCGCCATCGCCGGCGGGCGCCTCTACGTCCGCACCGACGGCAAGCTGTACGCGTTCGCCGCGAAGGAGAAGTAGAAGCGCCGATCGAGTCGTAAGACGGCGCGAGGAACTCAGAGGCTCCGTTCAACTCCGTCTCCGATTCCGTCGCGAGCCGCGGCATTGTTTTTCTTGGAAGGCACAGGCAGTCCCACCATAATCAGTGCCCGTTACCGACACGACGGAGGATCGCCTGCCATGCGAAGGGTGAGGGTCGTCGCGCTCCTTGTTCTCGGTTCCCTGACGGAAGATCTCCTCGCTCAGGCTCCCTTCGTGCGAGGGGACGTCGACGGCGACGGCGCGATCGGGCTGAACGACGCCGTGAGCCTGATGCGGTCCCTCGAAGCCCGCTCCTCCCTGACCTGCCCGGACGCCGCCGACTTCAACGACAACGGCGTCGTGAACCTCGGAGACTTCGGCTACCTGATCGAGTACCTGGCGGCGGGTGAGCCGAGCCCGGCGGCCCCATTCCCTGGTCCTGGGCCTGACGCGACCGCTGACGCTCTTTTCTGTGGTCTAGTGATCCCGCCCGCCGTCGAGCCCGGGGGGACTTATTCCTTCATGGCCGAGCCCGCCGGTAGCAACCTCCGCCTTCGAGTTTTCCTCGAAAATGCGGTTCCAACGGTCGCGGGGAGAGCGACCTTGCTTCTGCCGGCGGGCTGGGATGCCGAGTCGAAGGTCATCGATGTCAAGCCATCTCTGGAGCTTTCTTCGGTTCTTGGTGAAGACTACATGTTCACAGGCCGCTTCCGCAGTGACGGGCTCTTCAGCTTTCTGTGGCTCGTGGAAGCATCATCTCAATGGCGAACACTGCCTCCCGGCGCCGCGCGGCCCGTTTTCGACCTGCTTATTTGCCCCGGCAAGACTCCGGCCGGCGAGTACACGCTTGAGGGCTCGGGACCCGGTGAGCTTCTGGACGAAACCGGCAGGGGGTGGCGGGCGAACGTCTCGGATGCTTCCGCGGCGATTGAGATCTCGGGGGTAGCCTGCCCGGACGTTCCTCCCAGCCCTTTGACGGTGAGAGCCTTTGCTTGGACGGACGACACCGAAGCTCGAGTCGGAGAGGTATTTCGCGTTCGGCTCAATGGCATGTCCAATCGGGAATACCGAGACATGAACCTGCAAATTCCATCGCCCTACGATTTCCATGGACACTCCTTTGAGGCACAATGTGCCTCGGAAGGGAGTGCATCATGGAGAGGAAGGGAAGGAAGGAAGCTGCTCTCTCGGTCGCCCTCCGGGCTCCCTCAGGAGCAGCTTCGGAGAGGGGTCGGTTCTCCGCCCGGCGTAAGGCCGAGGTCAAGATTTCGCATCGCATGCGGCAGGGAATGTTCGTGGCGCAGGTCGTGGGTCGTTCGATGGAGCCGCGGATTCCAGACGGTGCTTGGTGCCTCTTCCAAAGTCCCGTCGAAGGTAGCCGACAGGGACGCATTATCCTCGTCGAGCACCGTGACATCGACGATCCCGAGACGGGCGGAAGCTACACGGTCAAGCGCTACAAGAGTAAGAAGGAGGGCGACGGCACCGGAACTTGGCGGCATACGGAGATTCGCCTCGATCCGGAGAATCCGGAGTTCGCTCCGATAGTCCTGAGGGACGTGCGAGACGACGAGCTGCACGTCGTCGCGGAGCTCGTCGAAGTGCTCAAGGTCGGGCCGTGAAATTGCGAGGAACACCCTTCCAGCTCATGCCCCCGCATCAGGGGAACGGAACTCATCTTCTCGACCGGAGCGTGATGGTAGCAAGGGCGGCGTCCCCATGCAGCGCTGCACCTCGGCCATTCCTTCGCTGGGCCGGATCGAAGCGGTGGCTTGCCGAGCAGATGGTTCCATTCCTGCCGCGCCAGTTCAGCATGTACTACGAACCGTTCCTGGGGTCGGGCGCGCTGTTCTTCCTCCTTACCCCAAATCACGCGTTTCTCGGCGACAAGTGCGCAGATCTCATCGAAGTCTACGCGACCATCCGTGACAGTGTGTCTGCTGTAATTCGCCATCTGCGACCGCTCAAACCGGATCGAGACTTGTTCTACGAGATTCGCAATCGACCCAGCCGGGGAAGGCTGAAGCGCGCCGCCGAATTCCTGTATTTGAACAAGACCTGTTGGAATGGCCTCTACCGGGTCAATTCGGACGGGCGGTTCAACGTGCCCTACGGGATGCCCAAGACGGACTTCATCGCGGACTTCGAGAATCTCCGCGAATGCTCCCGAGCCCTGCAGAAGCCCGATGTCAGGTTGCGGTCGTGTGATTTCGAGGAGGCCTTGCAAGGAGTCGGCTGCGGCGACCTCGTCTACCTGGACCCTCCTTATGTTACGCGGCACAACAACAACGGCTTCGTCGACTACAACGAGACACTGTTCTCCTGGGAGGATCAGAGGCGTCTCGCTGCGCGGGCACGTTGCCTCGCGGCTGCAGGGGCCTACGTGATCGTGACCAACGCGCATCATCGCGAAGTCATCGATCTTTACCCAGGCTTCGCGAGCCGGACTCTGACGCGTTCCTCAACCCTGGCTTCAGACGCCAAGTGCCGGGTTCGCGTGAAGGAAGCCCTCCTCTACTCTGCGAACTGCAATGGAGGGGCGTAGATCACCATGCCGGACGGTTTCTGGAGACTGCCATGACGAAGCACAGCAAGGTCCTCGTCGTCGAGCCGGTCGGCGTCAAGACCCTTCGAACGGATCAGCTTCAAGCCAATCCCTACAACCCGCGGATGCTCTTCGACAAAGCGCCGATGCAGACCCTGGAGAAGTCGATCAAGCATGTGGGAATCCTCGTACCCCTCACCGTGTACCAGCGAGAGTCAGACGGCAAATTCTTCATCCTGGACGGTCAGCGGCGCTGGATCTGTGCACAGAAACTCCAGATGCTCAAGGTGCCGGTGAATCAGGTCGCCGAGCCGAGCCTCGTCCAGAACATCGTGACGATGTTCCAGATCCACAAGCTGCGGGAAGACTGGGAACTTATGCCGACCGCGCTGAAGCTGGATCTTCTGATGGAACAGCTGAAAGAGAAGTCGGAGCGCAAGCTGGCCGAACTCACGGGGCTCGATGTCGCGGTCGTGACTCGCTGCCGGAAGCTCCTCTCGTACTCCAAGCGGTTTCAGGATCTGATGTTGGACCCCGACCCGGACAAGCGCGTGAAGGCTGACTTCTTCATCGAACTCTATCCGTTCCTGCACGACCGCGTTGTCGCCAAGACTCCGTATTCGCGGCCCGATCTGACCCAGAAGATGCTTGAGAAGTACCAGAGCCCCCACGGGGGCATCAAGGCAGTAACGGACTTCCGGAAGGCGAAGCAGCACATCACGAACGCCCGGAAGGCCGGAAAACTGACCGCACTGTCGCGCAGGCTTGACGAGTTCGTCGAGAAGGTCGAGCTGACGCCCGACCACCTCCTGATTCCGGCTGCCGATGTTTCGGCGCAGGCGCGCTCGCTGCACAGCACGGTTGAAAAGCTGCACGACGCACTCAGGAAGCTCGACGTCGAAGCCTACGTCGGCGAAGAAGATCTGTGGAGCGCGCTCGAATCGCTCCTGGCAACTATCCGGAAGTGCCTTACGGCTGCAGGTCGGAGAGTCAAAGAGTGAGGACGCCGAAGGCGCGGGGAAAGCCGATTGACGCTGCGCGGTTGCGATCCTGGCACGATCGCTTCGAGGGCTATCGCGTTGCTGTCACGGATGATCGCATCAGGACCTGGCTCAGGAGTTTCCGGGGCCAAGACACGGACTTGGGGGCGAGGGTCCTCGACGCCGTGATGTTCCTGAAGCCTGAGAACATGGAGGCGGCGCTGCGGGATAGGGTCGGGCGTCTTCCCGGCTGGCACAAGAGCAAAACTCGGCGACGCGGCAAGTGGCGGTTCGTGGCATTCTCCATCAGCGCGGGCGAGAGCGGCGACTCCATGCTCCACCGATCCAGGACAGCACTTGGACTCACGGGGAGGCAGCACGACGAATTGTATATCCACAAGGCAGACCTGATGCGGGCGGAACTCGGGGCCGAGGATAGCGTGGTCTTCTTCGACGACTTCGCCGGGACCGGCCAACAGGCATGCCGTGCGTGGCATGGCGATCCTGAGAAGGGGATCACGGGTCTCGCCGAACTGCTGCCCGGAAACCCAAAGACGTACTTGGTCCTCGTCGCAGCGGGCCAGCGCGCTGTCGAGCGCATAGCGCAGGAGACCAGGCTCAGCGTACTCCCGGGTCACGTGCTCGGCCCGGCAGACAACATCTTTTCCGAGGATTGCAAGCACTTCACGTCGTCCGAGAAGAACAGCCTGTTGACATATTGCAAGAGGGCGGATCGTAGGAATCCACGAGGCTACAGAGACTGCGGATTCGTCATCGTGCTGGCTCACCGGACGCCGAACAATTCAATACCGGTTCTCCACGCAAATCACGATCGGTGGCGAGGGATTTTTCCGAGGTACTGATGTCGCAATCGAACCTCTGGAATACGATTCGGCCAAGCCGAGTGGTTTTTCATTGCTACAGCCACGGCGTGTACTCTTAGCTCGCGCGAGACGCGCGACACTGTGCATATAGGTGCGGCTGGGGATACGACCCATGTGTTGGAGGAAGAAATCGCGGCGGTCGGGGTGGGTGCCGCCGTTTGCCTTGACCGCGTCCCGGTAGGCCTGGGTGAGGAGGGCCATGCGGGAGGGTTTGGGCGGTTCGGGTACCTGCGGCCGGGGGAGGATGTCCTTCCAGGAGAGACTGCACTCGTAGGGCGTGTCGGAGCGTTTCTCGCGGATGTGGATGTAGCAGGCGATGCGGTAGAAGTTCGGATTTGGCCGCAATTCGGGGAGGCGGACCTGAAGGATCTCCCCGGCATCGTGCGGTTCTACGACGGGCTGCAACCGTTCTACGGCGGCGCCGCCGCCATCGTCCCCGACGTGACCGGGGATGGCCTCAAGGACCTCCTCCTCTCCTACTGGATAAACGGCGTCGGGCCGACCTCGCTCTACATTCTGAAGGGCCGGAGCGAGTGGCCCGCCGAGGGCGTGCGTCTGGAGGAGGCGGCGAGCGCGGGGCTGGGCGCGCACCTCATCGTGGACATCGATCTCACCGGCACTGCAGGCATTGCGGGGGACTTGAACCTCGACGGCCGTCCGGATGTCTTCTTCGCTGGGGACGGCGCGGCGATCGAGGGCGCGATGATGATCTTCTACGCCAATCCGCTCCTCTTCGCCGGGCGGACGATCCTCGTCAACTCGGGGCTCTTCGGAGACAGCGCGGGGCTCTTCCTGACGGGTCCCGCCGCGTTCACCGGGAGCGAGCTTGCCGTAGCGTTTCCGGGCGACATGAACAACGACGGCGTGGAGGACTTCTTCTTCCGTCTCGGCGGCCTCCAGGAGTGCAGTCTCGTGCCGAGAGCCGGCGAAGGCGTCTTCCTCGACTATTACAAGCTCCTCACCGGGCTCCCCGAGGCGGCGCGCCGCGCGCTTGGGTCGATCTACGGCGGAAGGAAGGTCGGCTTGCCCGACTTCGCTCCCGGTCCCCCTGGTTCTCAGCCGGGCATCCTGCGGCTGCGGGGCGAGGTGCTCGGCGAGGGCGTGGGCCTCACGGCCATTCCGGCGGGCGACTTCGACGGCGACGGCTACGCGGACCTCCTCCTCGGCGCTCCGGGGATCGATGGCATCGGTCCGGCGAGCGGCGCCTGCTACGTGATCCGCGGAGGAACACTGAAGGATGCCGGGCCGCTCCTTTCGATGTCGGAGCTGGGGGAGCGCGGAATCAAGCTCCTCGGGCGGGGCATCCCGAAGTTCGGGAGGTTCGTCGACTCGCGCTTCGACTGGGACCGCGACGGCTTCGACGACATCTTCGCCGGCGGATCGAGCGGACAACTCTGCATCGTCTTCGGGGGCCCCGAACAGGAGATCCCGTTCATCCGAGGCGACTCGAACCTCGACACGCTCCTGGACCTGACCGATCCGGTCTACACGCTCTCGTTTCTCTTCCTCGGGGGAGAGACGCCATCCTGCCCGGACGCCTCCGACTCGGACGACGACGGCGAGGTCTCGGTCACCGACGTCATCTACAGTCTCAACTTCCAGTTCCTGGGGGGGCCGAGGCCGCCGGCTCCGTTCCCCGAGGCTGGCGCGGACCCGACGGCGGACGATCCGCTGCCGTGTAAGGGCTGAGCCCCCTCGCTCACGCCTTCGCCAGCACGTCCTCCACCCACGCCCGCGCCCGCATCATCGCCGGGAAGCCGAGCGTCGTGACGGCCAAGATCGCCGCGTGGCGGACCTCGTCGGGCGTGCAGCCGGCCGCGAGGGCCTTGCGGGCGCTCGAGTGCGTCGAGCCTTCGAGCCCGGCGCCGATCCCCATCGCCAGCTTGACGAGCGATGCGGTCTTCGCATCGAGGGGTCCGGCCTTCTTCGCCTCTTCGCCCAGCTCCTCGTAGGCCTCCACGAGGCGGGGGTGCTTCGCTTTCATCTGCATGAAGAAATCGGGCGGCTTCGGCATCGCGGTCTCCTTCGGTCTCCTTGGGATGGAAGAGCCATCGATCGACGGGTGAGCCGACAGGTTACCCGCTCGGGCGGGGGCGCGAAACCGGCGAGGGTCTGGTCGACTGCGCGCTCGCTCCGGCGCTCGACGCGGACCCGACGGCGACCTTGGAGGCGGTCCCCGAGAGGATCTCGTGGAGATCCTCGAGGAGCTTCATCGGCCGGCCGCGCGGGCGTGCTTCACGTTCCTCGCCGATCGAGACATTCTTCGGCTGGAGCGCCTTGCGGGTCACGCGATGACCCTCGTGCGCATGTTCTCTTGATCTTCGAGAACGACGAACCCCGGTAGCTCCCCCGTCACGGGACCATCAGCCAACTCGACGTCGGATTCGAACCGCAGTCGTAGACTTGTTCGCGAACCCGCAAACCGCTCATGGCCGACGCTATCGATCCTTCTTCGGGAAGGTGATCAGGGTCGTGGCCTTGCCGTCGCGGTCGATTTTCCGAACCCGCGGCACCCAGTCCGGGCGGTAGTCGTCCGACTGGTTGGGATACTCCAGCACGTAGATCGCGTCCCCCTGCACCGCGATGCCGGTCGGCGACCACGGCCGTTCGGCCTTCAAGACCGTCTCGACCTTGCCGCCGGCCGTGATCTTCACGACACGGCGACAGCCGGTGGCGGCCGCGTACACGGTCCCCCGTGCATCGACGGCCAGCCCCCGCAGGTAGGGCAGTTCTTCCTTCGGGAATCCCTCGACGATGTCCTTGTCGCCATCCGCGACCTCGACCGACTCGGCCACGGCGGCGACCTTCCCGTCCGTCGTGATCTTGTGGACCGCCTTGGGGAAGGTGACGTAGAAGGAGCCATCCGGGCCGGTGGCCAGGCCCTTGATCCCGCCGAGCTTCTCGGCGGTCTTGGCGAAGTCGGCGGCGACACTGCTGAGTTTCCCGTCGGGCGTGAGCCGAATCACTTCATGTCCACCTGGGTTCAAGTTCTCCCCAGAGCTGACGTAGTAGAGTTTGCCGTCCGGGTGAACGACCAACGGAGAGCCGCCGTCGGTCAACAGGGCCGGCTTCGAGCCGTCGGGCGTCCGCCTCTTGAACCACCGGGGCCAGTGGTCGGACTTCGTGAAATCCACGCGGGCGAAGCTCCCCTCCACGTCCAGGGCGAGCCAGTGGCCGGCCTCCTGGTGGACGCGGGTGAGCTTGCCTTCCGTGTCGATCTTCCACAGGCCCGTGTTGATGTCGGCGACGAAGACGTTGCCCTTCTCGTCTACGACGATTCCAGAGCTGGGATGGGCCGAAGCTCGCCCGGCCAACGGCGCGAGCAACGCCACGACGGACAACAGCCGTGTGAAACAACAGTGCCGCATAACGCACCTCCTTCGAGGGCTTTCGCCGCCGAACGTTCCATTCGACTCGAATGTTGGGCCCCTTTTTCGCCTCGGTCTTGCCATGGCCCGTCCCATCCTCTACATGAGTCGCCCCGGCGGCTGTCAAGCGCTTCCCAGTGCGGCCGCGGATGCGGACCCGGACGCGGAACCGGCGGCGGATGCGGATCCGGCCGCGGCCGCGGATGCGGAACCGGATGCAGATGCCGACGCGCCGGACCGCGTCCTCGGGCTCACAAGAGCGGCGACAAGAGCCGCGCCACCCCGTCCCGGAGCCTCGGCCAGAACCCTCGCCCCGACCACTCCTCCGCGGTGACCTCTTCGCTCTGCTTGAGGTCGTCGAGGAATCTCCCTTCCAGGAGGCCGGCGAAATTCGGGTCGATGACGAGCGCCCCCAGCTCGAAGTTGAGGCGGAAGCTCCGCATGTCGACGTTGGCCGAGCCCACGATCCCCCAGGCGCCGTCCACGACCATCGTCTTGGCGTGGAGCATCGACGGGAGGTACTCGAAGATCCTCACGCCGCCGCGCAGAAGCTCGCGGTAGTACGACCGCCCCGCGGGGCCGACGATCGCGACGTCGCAGTGGCGCGGCACGAGGAGCCGGACATCGACCCCTCTCATGGCGGCGCTCACGAGCGAGCGGACCATCGCCTGGTCCGGGATGAAATAGGGGCTCGTTAGGTATGCGCGTTCGAGGGCGCACGCGACGCCCGTGAAGTGGACGAGGCCGCTCGCGTTGTGCTCCTGGTCGGGGCCGCTCTGGACGATCGCGACGATGGACTTCGCCCCTTCGATGCCGGCCGGAGGCGCGGGGACATCGATCGTCTCCTCGGTGGCGAAGAGCCAGTCTTCGGCGAACGCCTGCATGAGGTCGCCGACGGCGGGCCCGCGGATCGCGAGGTGGCTGTCGTGGAAGCGCTGGCCGCCGCGGCGGCGCAGCCGGCCGGAATACTCATCGCCGACGTTCATGCCGCCGGTGAAGCCGAGCTGCCCGTCGATGATGATCATCTTCCGGTGGTTGCGGAGGTGGACCGACCAGCGCCGGCGCAGAGGGTTCAATGAGAGGAAAACTTCCGCTTTGCCCCCGCCGGCGCGGATGGCGGCGAGGCGGCCGGCGTCGATCCGGAGCGAGCCGAACGCATCGTAGAGAAGCCGCACCTCGACCCCCTCGCGCGTCTTCTCCGCCAGGATGTCGAGGAAGCGGCGCCCGGTCTCGTCGTTGCGGATGATGTAGTACTCGGCCCAGATGCTCTTCTTGGCGCCGCGGACCGCCTCCTCGAACTCCTCGAAGGCGCGCTCGCTGTCCGCGAGCAGCTCGACCGAGTTTCGGGCCGACGGCGGGAGGCCCGCGAGGGCGGTCGCCAGCTCGAGGATCGACTCCTCCTGCCGGGAGAGCGCGACATCCGGCGTTCGGTCCGCCCTCGCGCGCGCCGAGAGCGACTCGCGCACGGAGGCGCGGCTCCTGCGCTTTCTCTTCGCCGTCCGCTTGATGCTCGGGCTCGCCAGGAGCAGATACGTGACCCCTCCCACGCCGGGGAAGGCCACGATGAAGAAGATCCACGCGAGCGTGCCCTCGACGCCCACGCCGCGGGAGACCGCCCGCACGATCGTGAAGATATCCAGGGCGCTCACGAGGACCCAGAAAGTCGTCACCACGTACGGATGGATGATCACCGAAACCCCCGCGGCCGTCGCTCGGCAGCATCAACGGCTACTTCTTTTCCGGATCGCTCGACTTTCTCGGCTCCGTCGCACGGGATGGTGCCTCCGTCCGCGTGACGGTGCCCGAGAGGAAGCCCCCGTGGCCGGGACCCGACCAGGTTCCCGTGTAGAGATCTTCGTAGACGAGGACGCGGGCGCTGTACGTGCCCAGCCCGGGCAGCCCCGCGTTCGTGATCGAGATCACGGGCGTGTCGCCCGCCCAGAAAACCTTCACAGGAACCGGGACGGTCACATCCTTCCCTCCGTACTCGATGCGGGCCGCGATCAGCCAGAAATCGTTCGACATCTTCACGGCGCGGCTGATCGTGTACTTGTCCTCGGCTTCCTTGCCGAGCTTGCCGTTCTCGATGAGGCGCCAGCGGCCCGCGAGGGTCGCTCCCGTGAGCGTCTCCTGGAACTTCTTTTCGAGAGGGTTCAGGTCCGCGGCCGGCTTTTCTTTTTCCTCTCTCCCTTTTTCTTCCTGGGCCCACGGGCCCCATGAGACCGCGAAGAGTCCGAACAGGAGAGCCGGGACGGCCATACGGGCGCCAGGCGAGGTGAATGCGAGCTTCATGGTTCCTTTCCATCGAGAGTCGGGTTCCCAAGCAGCCCACATGGTAACTCAAGCCGCCGGACCGTGGGAGGAGGCAGGCCGTCGGAGAAGCGCGGCTGGCTCTTCCTCCTTGAAAAATCACGCCGGGTGCCAACAATCTGGTCTCCCGCGCCCGGCGAGCCGACCGGCAAAGGCGCGGGTGGAAGCCGGCAGCCGGTCTTCGAATACATTTTGGAGAGGCCCATGGCACGTCAGTGGATGGCGAGGATCAAGCGAAAGCGTAAGAAGGCGTACCGCAAACGGCGCGACCTCCGGGAGAAGGAGGCGGTTGTGGCAGCCAAGAAGCAAAAGAAAAAGGGTTGACAGTTCACCGTCCCTGGTTGGTCCCGTCGCGGATGACGCTCGCCCGAGCGGAGCCCCCTCTCCTTCTCCGGCGGATTACAGGCGGCTTATCCACTTGCCAAGCACGCGGCGATGAAGCCGACCGCGACTACTGCCCGTGCGGCGAACGGTGTTTCCAGGCGGCGGCTTATCGCCGCTGAACGGTCAGAACGAATCGAGAGGACTGCGAGCCATGGCCCGTCTCCGGCAAGTCGTACACGATCTACTGGAGAAGATGCCGGCGACGTTGGGGGCGACACTGGTGCAGTTCGGGGTGATGGGGCTCATCGCTGTCAACGTCGCCGCCGGGGCGATCGGGACCGTCTCCATCGAGGTCGAGGGCCGTTGGGTGTCGATCGAAGACCGGTACGACCGAGCGTTTCGCTCCCTGGAAGTCGCCTCGGTGGCCGTCTTCACCGCCGAGTACGCCCTGCGCGTCTGGTCCATCACCGCCGGCGAACGGTTCGCCCACCCTGTGTGGGGGCGTTTGCGCTACGCGCTGACGCCGATGGCCCTCATCGACCTCCTTTCGGTCGCCCCGTTTTATTTCGGCGGGGCGAGCCTCCTAGCGGGACGGGCGCTCCGACTGCTGCGCGTCGCGCGGATCCTCAAGTTCGGCCGTTACTCGCTGGCCGTTCGAAGCGTGAGCCAGGCGCTCCTCCACAAGCGGAGCGAGCTGGGAGTGACTCTCTTCGCCGCGCTGGTCCTCCTCCTCATCACATCCACCGTGATGTACCACGCCGAGAACGAAGCCCAGCCGGACAAGTTCTCGAGCATCCCCGCCACGCTCTGGTGGGGGATCGTCACCTTCACGACCGTCGGTTACGGGGACCTTACACCGGTGACTCCCCTCGGGAAGCTGGCCGGCAGCGTGGCCGCCATCCTGGGGATCGGCCTCGTGGCACTGCCGGCGGGGATCCTCGGATCGGCCTTCGTCCAGGAGATGGCCGCCTCGAAGAAGCCGCCGGTCTGCCCCCATTGCGGGAAACGGATCGAATGAAGCCGTTCGATCGCCTTAGTACCGCGCGTCACAAGTTCGTTATCGAATTACCCGCCTGGGGCGCGGTACGTGCCGGGGGGGTGTGGGGGGGCCGGCAAGGGCCCTCCCAGGGGGTCAGCGAGCGAAGCGAGCGCAAAGGG
>Ga0187893_10008976_pt1 | contig 15565 bp, 18 predicted proteins | sample MA1701074metaG_FD_139574 | JGI IMG/M metagenome (GOLD analysis project Ga0187893, IMG submission 139574) | White microbial mat communities from a basaltic lava cave in the Kipuka Kanohina Cave System on the Island of Hawaii, USA - MA170107-4 metaG ... | reverse complement strand
GGAATATCCGAAAGAAATTTAATGGAGATAGTGGATGATAAATATATAACCGATAGGCATAGTTTCATGGAAATACACAGCAAACGGTTTTACGTCCCATAGGGATGAATGATGGGTAGAACAATGAATCATTTTTTGTTGCGTTCCGTTAGGAACGCATGGTGCCGATTGGTTCGGTTAAAAAGCATGATCTTTCGGCTTCGCCCAGGATTGTTTTTTACGTTGCTCACCAATGGACAGAACGATGAAGAGTGCGACGCAACGGACGATGCCCAATGAACAGAACGCCGGCATCCACATTCAATTAATTTCCGTCAGACAAGTCAAAAAAATAAACATCTCAAACAACTTCCCAATTGCAATAACCTGTAATTTTACCCGCCTTAAAATAGTGCATACTATCAGGCGCTGATTAATTTAAATTGAACGTTCATCTTTAAAAAACTTGAATTGCCATGTCAAAAATTAAAGTGGGAGTAGTTGGAACAGGCTTTATAGGGCCTGCACATATTGAAGCTCTCCGCCGGCTGCCCAATATAGAAGTAGCCGCCCTTTGCGAAGCCAACACAGAACTTGCTAATGCCAAAGCAGCACAACTCGGTATTGAGAGAGCCTGCACGTTTGATGAGTTGCTCGCTATGAAAGATATTGTTTCCGTTCACATTTGCACTCCCAATTTTTTGCATTATCCCCAATCCAAAGCTGCATTGCAGGCAGGCAAACATGTGGTATGTGAAAAGCCATTAGCAAAAGATCTGCACGAAGCTGAAGAACTGGTTGCATTAGCAAAACAAACCGGTTTGGTAAATGCTGTGCATTTTAATCTTCGCTACTACCCTCTCGTAAGACAAATGAAAACAATGCGGGAAAAAGGCGACCTGGGAGAAGTTTATTCTGTGTTGGGATCTTATCTGCAGGATTGGCTTTTTTATGAAACAGATTATAACTGGCGTCTTGAACCGGATAAATCAGGCGACAGCCGTGCTATTGCTGATATCGGTTCTCACCTGATGGATATTATTGAATACATCACGGGTTTGAAAACAACTGAAGTATTGGCTGACTTCAATACCATTCATAAAACAAGAAAGAAACCATTGAAGCCTGTTGAAACTTATTCGGGCAAAATGCTGAAACCGGAAGATTATGCCGATGTGCCGATCACAACGGAAGATCATGCGAATGTGTTGTTGCGTTTTGATAATGGCAATCGTGGTTCTATCACTGTATCGCAGGTATCGGCGGGCAGAAAGAATCAATTGCGTCTTGAGCTTTCGGGATCAAAGAAAACATTTGCATGGAACTCTGAAGCGCCTAACGAAGTATGGATTGGCAACAGGGATGGCTACAATGAATCATTGATGCGTGACCCATCGCTGGCTTATCCTGAAGCAAGAGCTATCATGACATTTCCCGGCGGACATAATGAGGGTTTTCCCGATACATCAAAACAACTTTTCAAAGAAGTATATGATGCAGTAGCAAAAGGCAAACAGCCGGATAATCCATCTTATCCTGCTTTTGCTGATGGTTATCGTGAGTTGCTGATCTGCGAAAGAATTTTGGAAAGCAATAAGAAGCAAGGCTGGGTGAAAATATAATGCTAATGAGAGATTGATAAACAAGGTTGCAGCTTCAGGGTTTGCAACCTTTTTTGTTTTGAACACGGATGAGATGGTTCCGATACATCGGGACGATTTACACGGATTGCTTTGTTTAAGCGTATAGTCAATCATTGATTCAAATTTATTCTTCTGCTATTTTCTCCGCCACACGGATATAATAGCCGTTGATGTCAATAAAGGCAAACTCACGAAGGCCATAGGGATGGGCTCTTAATGTATCGGCAACAGGAATATTCTTTTGTTTGAATTCTTTGAACACTTCGTCAATATTTTCTACAAACCACATCAGGGGTAACCGATGTTTATCACTGTTGACAGCAGCAGTAAATGCAGGGTCTTCTGCAAAGAGCAAGCGCATTTCATCTCTGCTAATGCCGCCATCTTTATCGCCAAATGTCCATTCATCAGTAAATGAAAGTGTATCACGATAATAGTTCAGCGTTTGCTGCAAATTGACAACCGGCAGATGCGGACTGCTGCGGATAAATTTTTTTTCTTTCATGTGATTTGTTTTTCTGCTATCAAGTTAGCTTTTTACAAAGAAATAAATGTTAGCAAAATTGTGGTAAAGCTTTACTGCGAAAGATGGTTGTACAAAAAAGCCGAATGGCAAAGTCATCCGGCTTCTATCATAAAAAGGTACGGGAGCGGGCACAGATATTACAATAGTGCTTGATTATTCTCTCCTGGCACTGCCGCCACGCAGCAAAGCGACCAACAATAGTATAAAAACAGCGCCGCCAATTATCCATACCCATGGTTGCTGATACCACTGGCTTTCTTTTTTGTTTATATCCACATCTATATCAACTCCTTTTTCCTGGGCGAGTGCCAGCAGATTGGTAACGCTTAGCATGATGGCAAGCATAACATTGATATACGTTTGCCTGATCAGCCTGAATTTACTTCTGATCATAACAGTTTCTTTAATTACAGTTTAACGTCTATGCTGTAAGACCAAAAATGATTCCAATATATAATGGCGCTGTAATGAAGCATATTTGGGAAATAAAAAGGTTGGACTTTGAGAAAAAAAATCTACAATTTTTTGCCTGCAGGTTGGATATTTTAATAAGTCGGCTAAATTTGACAGTATAGGACTGTGAAGTCAGAGACTTCACAAAGCATGATCATCACGACAATTTTGCATCATAATGCAATAAGATCACTCCCAACTTTGAAGTGATAACTTCATTTAACTTTAATCCAATTCTGTTTTTGATGTTGGAGAAAAGCGGCTTGCCATCACCCAGTATTACAGGATGAACAGCCAGCAGGCAGGCATCAATAAGCCCTTCATTCATAAAACTGCTGATAAGCCCTGCACCGCCATAGAGCCATATATCTTTTCCCGGTTGCTTTTTGATTTCATTTACCTGTTGTTTAATACCTGTACTAATAAATGTTGCTTTGCCATCGGGCTTGGGCTTTTTAGAAAATACATATTTCTTTTTGCTGTGCACTCTTTCCCAAAGATCTTTTTCGGGTGCGGACGCATTGCTTGCTGGCTGATACTGACCCCACAGATCATAGCTTACTCTTCCGTATAAGATGGTATCAATACCAGAAAGAAATTTATCAAAAGCAGAGCCCTCTCCCATTTCAGCGGTGTTATCAAACTGGCACCAGTCAACTTCACCGTTAGGGCCTTCAATAAAACCATCAAGCGTTACTGCAAGATTTAAAATGATCTTTCTCATGATACAAGTTTTTATTTTGTTCTGCTGATAATAACCCCCCGGTCTTCTTTTGCAAAACCCACTTTGGGATAATAAGTCATTGCTTCGGGTACAGAAAGCAGTAACAACATCGCTTGTTCACCTAATTTTTCTTTTGTCAGCTCAAGCCATCTTTTGCCAATGCCGCATTTTTGATAAGCAGGATCAACGGCAAGGTCTGATAAATAGCAGCACCAAACCCAATCGGTAATGCAGCGGCATGCGCCAACTAATTTATCATGATACCATGCAGTGATAACAAGATCAGAGTTTTCATACATCTTACAGTATATCTGTTTTATAAATTATTTCCATCATCTTTAATGGCTAGTTAGGCGACGACTCCTCAATGTAAAGCTTTGAGTCCGCCCGGCACAAATCAGCGCTGTGAGACTCGTCGGCGGATAACTCAGCGACGTAATTTTTATTTAGGGGGGGTGCTTCTTGCACGAATTCACGCAACGTCAACCAACCAGTCGGACTACTTTTGTCTTGAATATAAATTACCATAGAACGTCCTCTACCTATGGAAGATTTTCCTCCGTCTTTTGGCGTTGTTTTAATTGAAAAAATTGATGTCTGTATTGCAATTTTTCCAACAAATTCTGTGTTTTCAACAGTGTTTTCAATAAATTCTACTTTTGAATTTTGAAACCACTCTCTTGCACCTTTTTCTATTGCATCTCTTCCAACTATTACATTATTCCCACCAAAGTATTTTATGATGTCAGGACTATGTAACTGGGCTACTAAGGCTGCATCGCCTTTTTCAAAAGCACTTCTAATTGCTGTAGTCGCTTTTTCGAGTGATTGTCGTAGGCTTGTTGTATCAGTTATGTCTTGTGAATAAGCACTTGTCGAAAAAATGCAATGATTAATAATTGGAATATTGTCTTCATGCAAGGTAGTATCAGTAATAAAAATTAATAAGCACTTTTGAAGTTACAAGTTTTGTCGAACTTATGCATAACATGCGTATTATACTAACAAAATATTTTTTCACTGCTCAAATACAGTTTTCATGATGCTTCGCCTCTGATCAGCATTGTTCGGAACGATGAAGAGTCACCGACGATAAATGTCGGGTCTGACGACTCTGACGAGTATCAGACTCCGTCAGAGATGCTGACCGAAGCCTCAGCAGGCGACGCAACAGGCGATGCCATGGAAATATGTAGCTCGTATCCAAAAGATCTTTTATTATCTATTTGTGAATTTTTATCGAAAAAATATGCACATTCAGAATTTTATTCGAAATATACGTAGCTTTACAGAAAATAATTCTGTATGCAAGTAGAGCTGGATACTGTTGACCTGCAGATACTGGAAGTGATGCAGGCCAATGCCCGCATTTCGAATGTTGACCTGGCAAAGGAATTGTCAATGGCGCCTTCTGCTGTGCTGGAGCGGGTAAAGAAGCTGGAGCACAAGAAAGTAATACTGCAATACAACACAGCTATTGATCCCAATGCCATTAATAAGAAACTGCTTGCATTCATTTTTATAAAAACATCGGGTTTGGATTCAGATGCCAAAATTGCTGTATCACTGGCACGGGCGCCCGAAGTACAGGAAGTACATATCATTGCCGGCGAAGATTGTTTTCTTGTAAAAGTGCGTACGGAAGATTCCGCTTCTCTTATGTCGCTGATGCGAAAGACGATCAAACGCATTCCTAATGTAGTATCTACCCGTACTACCATTGTGCTTGAAACGGTAAAAGAACAACAACAATTGGTCATTCCAAAAGATTAATCTTATGTCAAACCCCTCTAAATCTCCCCTAAAGGGGAGACTTGAAAACAGGAAAGAAGCTTCGCCAGTTATGATCATCATCGCCTTTGCGATTTTATATATCGTGTGGGGATCTACTTATTTATTTATACAAAAAGCCATTGCCCATATTCCACCATTCCTGATGGGCGCCATGCGTTTTATTGTGGCCGGCGTGCTGCTTATGCTTTGGTGTGTATTGAGAAAAGAAAAACTGTTCAATGCTGCACAAATAAAACATGCGGCTTTTGCCGGGGTGATGCTTTTGTTTGTTGGCACAGGCGCAGTAATATTTGCTGAAAAAACACTGCCCAGTTCATTGGTAGGTGTACTGATTGCTTCAGAAGCCGCCTGGCTGGTGATGATTGATAAGGCCAATTGGAAAAGCAATTTCACCAACCGCAATACAGTGATCGGTCTCATCATTGGCTTTGCAGGTGTGGTGCTGCTGTTCAGCGAAAGCGCTATGAAAATGCTTTCACAAACAGGCGGGTCGGCGGCCATTATTGCGTTTATGGTATTGGTGATTGGTACCATTAGCTGGGCCGGCGGTTCTATTTATTCTAAAAAGAATTCATTCGGATCATCTGTTGTCAACTCTGCATGGCAAATGCTGATAGCGGGGCTGGTGTTTATTCCCGCCAGCTTATTAAATAATGAATGGCCGGGTTTTCAGTGGCAGGCAGTGCCGGCTGAAGCGTGGCTTTCTGTTTTGTACCTGGTAGTGATGGGTTCGCTTGCAGGCTATAGCGCCTATGTTTGGCTGCTAAGTGTAAGACCTGTGACGCAGGTAAGCACCCATGTGTATGTAAATCCTGTGGTAGCTGTGCTGTTGGGTGTTTTGTTTGCCGGCGAAAAAATGAGTTGGTTGCAGGTGCTGGGATTGGTTGTTATCTTAACCAGTGTGCTGCTGATCAATCTTTCTAAATACAGGAAGAAAAAAACAATTGCAGGAAGAAACGCTGGGGAACACACAAAAAAGGCAATGAGTGCTCCGAATGCACTATTCGTTGATTCGGTTAGTGTGAAGGAGAAAGTTTAAGGCTTTCGCATTATATTTTTGAACACGGATGAGATGGATTATCACGATAGCTATCGGGAGGATTGCACAGATTTTTTTTGGATACCAGCTATTGTTTTTCATGGCATCGTCGGTTGCGACGCTCCGTTCATCGTTCTGTTATCATGGCATCACGTTACGGACTGTAGATAATTATTCAACTAATTAATAATTGCTGTGCAACAATGTTGTGTCAGTCGGCATACTTCGCAAGTTCAAGTTTAATTGAACCTATTTTCCACTCTTCATTTTTTTCTTTATAACTATACTTTAGAATTAAATGCTTTTCGGTTAAGGTTGGCTCTTCAAAGCTTTGTTCAGGAACCGGAGAATCCTTAAGGCGTTGCCATGGAAAATCCTTTCTGTATTTCTTGCCTGTTTTTAGGTTATGAATAGTTAGAGAATGTTTCAATGTATCTGAAAGGTAAATTATCAGATTAGTGTTTTTTTACGCCGCTGTTGGTGTTGCGCATGGCTTAGTGCGGCAGCTTCACCAACAGCCGGATTGAGTTAGTCGCGATAATGAGAAAGAAATCCCCAGTTATCAATTCCTGTTTCATAAAATAAAGCTGATGAGTATTTATATTCTTCAGGCAAAATACATAACCCTGCCTTCACCGGGTTCCAATGTATGTAGTTCAACTTTTGAATGAATACTGGATGACTTCTTAGCTCCACGCTTAATGCATTACGTTCCCAAAACTGATACTCTCTGTCTTTTGCCTTCACCTTAAAATGGGGTAAAACCGCAGGATGGTTTCTTTCCAGATCTTTTTTTATACGCTGTGCCGTATATTTCAGAAAATCACGTTGTACTGCATCCGGATCGTTACCTGGCATTACCTGCCATATAAGGTGAATGTGATTCTCCATTATAACAAAAGCAAAGATTTTTGCTCTTTTATCCTTTACCAAAAATTGCAGACTGCTTATTATAACATCCTTGTATTTATCCGGCTTCAGCAATCGCTTCCACTCCAGGTTTGTTGCGGTGAAGAATTGCGGGTATTCTGTTACTATAGGAATCATGGCTGTATAAGAAACTAAGATAGGAATTCCTATAGTTCGTGTCGCTGGTGATTTGCCAACTCACAATATCAAGGCTCAACACCAGCGACGGCGTGACCGTAAACTGTCTCGTTTGAATTCAATGTAAATATTCATTGTCATTAACTCGAATCTTGCTATGGTATAACCGCCAACGCCGCCATTGACGTTATTCCTTTTCCAAAAATAGTCAACTTCAAATCTTCTTTGACGATGAGTCCCGCAGTTAATACCTGATGATTTAAAATACTTTAAGCGGAGACTCGTCTGCGAACTAGTGCTTTTTTCGTCGCAAGTTGGAATTATCCTAACTGATTTAAAATGTCTAAAGAGGTTTCGGCAACTTTCATCATTATAACTTTCATTTCCTTTTCTGTCCAAGCTTCACATCGAGCATATATTGATGTAGCTTGCAGCATTACTGAAGCCTTCTTATTGCTGATGAAAATATTTTTACAATAATTTTTGTTAATCGGCATACAATAATTCGCCGCAGTTACTCTATCAATTCTGTTCATTCCTCCGGCGTCAGGTCTAATTTGAATGAAAGTCCCATCTGGTCTAAAAACCTGTACTATTTTAGTTGCAAAATTTGAACCTTGTAAGAAAATAACATAAGGGAAATGCAATTCATCAAGCATATAATTTCTAATCTCGTTAATATTTTTATATACTCTTTCAATAGCATTACCTGCTACCATTAAATCTTGATCTTTATGCTTTCCAACAAGAATCCCGCCTTGGATGTTTTCTATGTCCTTGCCTTGGTATTTTGCTTCACTAACTAAAATAATACGCGGTTTCCCTTTTTTATCTAATACCTCAATGATTCCACCATCAGGCTTTATTCTTGACTCCTTCACAAACAGAGTTTGTCCTAAACGAGAGTCAATTGAACAGAGTTTTTGATTTATTTCTTGTTTGCTAATCCCGATTCTGTAATTGAAGTTATACTTTGGATATTTTTTCTTCAGTGCAGTGAATACTTCATTGCTTACAGCACTAACTGAACTGTCGTGAGCTTGTGCAGATTTACCAAAAATGCCAGTTGCTCCCCCCGATTTAATATGCTGTATAGTAAGTCTTCCTGTTTGACCTTTCTTCATGCCACCACCATTTCTAAATTTTTGGACAGTTTGTTATTTTCAAAATCTATTTCCCTAAGCACTAAATCAATATCAGTGTTTTTAAGTACTCTATATTGTGGCAAGAAAATATTTGATCCTATTTGCTTAATGTGCTTATCAAAATAATTGTTCAATTTCTTATCTGAATCAACTAAGATCGAATGTCGTTGTTCTTCGATACAAACACGCCCAGTTGTTCCAGAACCTGCGAAAAAGTCCAAAACAATGGAACCTTTGTAAGATAATGCCTTAACAAACCGCTGTATAATCTCTGCTGGCTTTTGTGTTAGATGTCCTACTCGTTCTTTTGAGTTTCCATTTAGTCTGTTTATTTCCCAAACATTAGTCGGATTCTTACCCTTTTCTATGCTGTCAGGGTTAAGGCGTTTATCTTTTTTGTACAGTTCTTTGGTTTCTTCGTCAAATGGCACTCTTACCTCATCCAAATTAAAATAATATTTATTGGTTTTCGATAACCAAATAGCTTCCTCATGCCTGTTTGCAAAAAATCTGTGTGCACTCATTCCGTTTTTGTAATACCAGATCACAAGATTTGTAAAACGCAAATTGGTGTGATGCCTGGTGTAATGCATAATTTCTAACAAGTCACCTTTTTTGAGGTCTTGATATTGAAAGCCGCCAAAGATTACGCAATTACCTGTTTCCGATAATACACGAAAGATTTCGTCTAACCATTGTTTTGCCCAATCCAGATAATTGTCGAATGTATCCCAAGTATCTAAATCAAGATTATATGGAGGATCAATTAATATTAATTGAATAGAATTATCAGGAATTTTTTTTAAAAACTGAACTGCATCTTCTATAAATATCGCATGAATTGTTTTCTCTATTTTTTTATCATCTATTGAAGAACTGTGTTTAATACCATTTTTCTTTTGATTATTGAGGGTTCTGTGCCCACTATTAAAATGCGATTTATTGGCCATAATTTATATGAAAACCTGAAGTGCTACGAAGTTATCTCATTTCGTCGAGGATACAATTTTGTGTCTTATCTTTTATCCACAACCCTTTCAAGTTGATAGTACACCATAGCATTGGTGACAACTCCGTCATTGACGTTATTCCTTTTTCCAAAAATAATAAACTTTCAAACTCAACTCCCCTTTCACTAAAAACTCAACCCTCTCTGGTCTTAAGTTCCAACTTGCCAACCGTCCAACTTGCAATCAAACTGATAGCCAATGTCCCACATACGTTGGTTCCAGTCATTTACTGTTCTTAATTCCATTTGAATGGGTTGAGTTACACCTAACAATTCAAAATTGTCGTTGTAAGGCTGAACTTTCAAATCATTATATCCAGGAAATTCTGCTAATAAATGAAGTCCAAGACGCTTTAGCTTTTCTTCATTGTCACTTACATAGAAGAATTCAATTGGCAGGCTTGTCTGTGGTGTCACGTTTGAGTTATAAATTCTTTCAAGAACATCAGCGTTAACATGTAAGGCAATCTCATTGTCATAAATGTCTTTCGTGAAAAAAGTGTTGTCATTTCTCATAACCATAAGGGATGTCAATAATTGTATAAAACACCATCATCGGCGATATTGCTTCTTCCAAAAAGAATAAACCTTCAATGTAAATTATAACCAAATAAACTTTAATCCCCACCCAATAAAAACTCATCCCCCTCTGTAAACACACAGAACCGGAGATCTTTTAATTTGATAAGATCATTTGCAGTAATAGTAAGTCCTTGCGGTTTATCTATTACGATTACCTGCCCTACCCCGCTTGCCATGCGCAAATCAGCGCCGTGAAGATCCGTCGGGGAAGAAAAAGGGCAGATGCACCGGGAAGAGGATTTCTTACCAATAAAAGTAATTGGCGATACCTCTACATTTTCGTAAATTCATCTGGATGATTTTACAATCCACGGGATTACACGTTACGATCAGCTATGAATACCTCCGTCGTTGGAAACTGGCTGGCGACTAACCATCTGCACAACAATAAAACCACCAGCCTTTCGGGTAAAATTTTGTTCACCATTAAAACTAACACGCCATGACAAAGATTAAATTATTCTTTCTTGCAGGATTGGTGTTGATGGTAAGCTGCATAAAAAGCGACAAAAAAAACAACAATGATAACGACGACTCTGCTGCATCTACTACACTTGGCGGCGATGGCAACCTTTCTACCAATGCGGTAGGATATACCTACACCTGTACATCCGATATTCCGGGACTCACTATTAACCAGGTAAAAGTATTGTCGAACAACAACGGTGAAATAACCCTTAACATTAAGGCCAAGTTGCCTGCCAGTCATCCGCTCACCAACCTGATGCCTCCTTCGCTGGTTGATGCAAACGGGAACGTGGACCTGATCCAGAAATATAAAAACACTTCCAATGGTATTCTTGATTATACGAATGCTGATGAAAAGCCATTTGTCATTATTAAATACAACGGATCGGTAGGTGACAAGTATGTTCGGACCAGGGGTAACGGTACTGTCAGTACACGAACGATCACTTACAAATCAAGCACCGATGATTATCCGTATGGCTTTTTTTTCATTAAAGTGATGAAAGTAGAGCAGAACTATGACGTTCACTCCAAGATGCCGGGATTCAGAAAAGTGACCTACATAGCCAACCACCGGTGGGGCCTGGTGGGCGTGGAGTTTGAAAGCGAAGACGGCACCACTTACAATATTAACGTGTATTGATGACGGAGAAATCAACACCGTTGTCATTGCTTCTGCCCCGCAAGTACCGCCTTGCAGGTATTGTTTTAACTGCGCTTGGCGCTATCATGCTGATAGCCCGTTTTGCTTACAACTTCAAACCTTCCTGGCTCGATAGCCAAACTTTTGCGGCGTATTCGGTGTACGCAGAAGCAAAATATTTCACCATCATCCGCAACCAAATGATTGAAGAAATCGGCGGCCTGTTCCTATTTTCCGGCATGCTGATGGTAGCGCTTGCGAAAGGAAAAACTGAAGGCGCCGAAACTGACTGTTTGCGGCTACGAGCTTTTGTTATTTCGTTTTATTTGGGATTTGGTTTTCTGTTGCTCAGCCTGCTTTTGTTGTATGGATTTGGTTATGTAATAGCAATGCTTCTGTTTCCTGTTTTTTTATTAGCTAGTTATATAGTGGTTTTTGCGCTGTTGGTGAAGAAACGAAAACTGCATAAACAATGATGTAATGAGAAAATGTTTTCTTCATTAAATAAACTCAATTCTCACTCAACAAAAATTCATCCCATCTGTAAATACACGGAAACGGATATCTTTGAATTCCTTTCACCGACGTGTCTTCGTATTACGCAATATTATTTGTCAAATTTTGATGTGTAAAGAATCCCCATTAATTTATTTCCCAAATCCTTGTTTTTATATCGGATGTTTATATTTATGCTGTAGTTTTTATATTTTCTACTGAATTTGTAACTATGTGTCGTATCTCTTTTTGCGGTATTATAGATTTTAATGTATTCTTTTTGAAAATTAATTCCGTCTATGTTTTCAATCGATATTAAACTGTCCAAAAGCTTAAGTTGAGGAGTTTGTGTGACGAATCCAATATAAAATCTGCTGTCTGCAATAACATTGGTCTCCCATTTTTTTGAGTCGGAAGAATCTATATAGACAATTGCATTAAAATAGTTGTTAGGTTCGGGTTTTATCCAAAATAGCTCAACTCTTGATCGGTCATCATATTGCGATGTATCCCAGGATGATTTATTGATTTGTCCGTTGTGATTGAATGCAGAATCGTTAAAACGCAAGTCCGATGGTAGTTCGAACGACCATCCAATTTCACTAAGGTTAACTATCCTCTTATTACCTGATTTACATTGAAGGAACAAAAGCATTATTAATAGGAATCTCATAATTGTACCTAGTATTTATATTATTTCTTCTTTCAAAGAAAATCAACTTTCATTATAAATTGAACAAACAAACTCAATCCTCACTCAACAAAAACTCATCCCCATCTGTAAACACACGAAAACGAATATCTTTTAATTTGATAAGATCATTAGTAGTGATAGTAAGCCCTTCCGGTTTATCTATTACGATCACCTGCCCTACCCCGCTTACCTTTACTTTATTTTGATGCACAATGATGGCTGTTGCTTCATCAACACCGATGCAAGCAAGTGATGGATATTTTGCAATGGCAGATAACAGGCGATTGTAACGGCTTCTTACAATAAAATGCTGGTCAACGATGGCGTTGCTGATTAATGCAAGCCCTGTTTTAAATTCAATATTATTATGCACCAGCTTACGAAACGTAGAGTGATATACCGTATCTGTCAATTCCCTGCCAGTGATCATATACTTGCTCATTACCGCAGCGCCGGCGCTGGTGCCTGCAATGGTTGCGCCGTTTTGATAAGCTTTATGAATGGCATCATACACAGGAGTATTCAATACTGCATTCATAAAACGATCCTGGTCGCCACCGGTAATAAAGATGAGTTTTGCATTTTTCAATGAATCGAGCCGGCTTTTATTGGCGATCGTTTCTTTGGTAAAATTGAAATTAACAACCGGGTTTTTGCAAACCGTTTCCATATCTGTTTTAAAATAATAATAAGCCGTATCCGGCTCGCTGCCCGACATAGGCAATACCACTACGTAGGCGTTTTTTTCCAATGCTGCTGTTGCCAGTAGCGATTGCATCAATGCAGGCGGCCTGTCGCCACCACCAATAATGAATAATTTTCCCTTTGGCTGCTGTGCATTGGCGGAAAGAAAATAAAGCAATAACAGGATAAATGAAAAGGATCGCTTCATCTTTCGAATGTAAGGAAATAGTTGGTGAGAGATGGAATTCAAAAGGCCTTTGAGGTTTTTTCCCCCATCAAAGATTCATTTGTTAATTAGTTTGACTTGCTGCAATTAGTTGTAGATTCCATTATTCTTATTCTCGATTTGCAATTTAATCTGTTCAAGTTCTTCTTTTGAGTATATACCTCTGTTTAATGGAGCTATTCCATTATAAATCGGGCTATTTACTTTTGGAGTATATACTAATTTATCGTTTACAATAAACGCAATACGACGCCCAACAGTTTCTCTGGTCGCCTTTTCCCAAATTATAGTTCCTATTTCGTCTAATTTCATTGACAAAGCATAACTACTATCAGTACTTTGATAAATTTCGATGCTTATCATATTATTTATTGTAATAAGGGGCAATGGGTTGATATAAAATGTTTCTGAAGCCTTATCTAATTGCCGCTTATATCCATTTGGTGTATCAGAAATAAAGTACCAGCCTGTTTTTAATGTTGAGTCTTCGGCCAAATTTTCTCTTTGTGACGAAGCGAGAAAAGTGTTAACAGATAAAACAATACTAGTGATTATTTGAAAAGTGATTTCTGTTATCATAAAAAGAATTGAGTTTCCATTTGTTCTTTTATATGTTCCAAAAATAATTAACTCCAAGATAAAATGCCACAAGGAATAGCATGAGGGGTGGCACGGTTTCAAACCGTGCCACCCCTATATAATATCCGTGGAAATCTTTCAAACCCGCCTGCCGGCGGGCAGGTCAGTGTCATCCGTGTTCCTTTAAAAACAAAAAAGGTTGATAAGCACAAAACCTATCAACCTTAATTTTAAAAGACTTTACAGAACTACAACGTCAACGTCCAACCGTCCCTATACTCTCTCTTTACAAATTGATTTGCTTCATCAAAGTTTGTGATCTTCATATTCTTTGCATCCCACAAAAGTTTTTTACGGCCAAGATATTTGTCTTCCCATCCTTTCAGTTTGGGATTTACCATCATGGCGCTGCGGATGGCGAGATTGCCCATCAATATGCTTTCGGTAAACGGCCCTGCATATTCAAATGGTGAACTTGTTTCTCCTTTGCCATAACCGGCAATACAGGCATTCACCCATTGCAAATAATGTCCTTCAGGTACACGTTTAATAGTTTCCTTTGGCATTTGTTTTTCCTTCATCAGTTTTGTTGGCAACAGTCTTGGATTAGCGCCATAACAATCCATTAGCATCTTTCCTTTAGTACCTACCAGCAATACGCCGCCATCCCAATTGCCAAACGGTTCTTCGGGCAACAGTTCATCAGGACGCTGCGGCAGCAATCCACCATCATGCCATGATACTTTTATTGTACCAGGTTTATCCTTTCTTGGATAGTTAAGATGAATGATTGATGATGGCGGGCAACTGTCAACATAGTTTCCTTCGGCCCACATATCTTTCCAAATGTTAGCTACACTGCATTCAGCAGAATCAGGATAATCTATTGGCAAAATTCTATAGATAGGATCCATGATATGACAAGCCATATCTCCTAATGCACCTGTACCAAATGCCCACCATCCTCGCCAGTTGAATGGCAGATAAGCGGGATTGAAGTCAATGTGTTTGGCAGGGCCTAACCAAAGATCCCAATCGAGTTCTTTAGGAATATCAAACTTACCTGATGGTGTAGGAAGGCCTTGTGGCCATACCGGGCGATTAGTCCATGCATGTGCTTCAATGATATCGCCTATCAAACCGGCATTATACATTTCTTTTGCTTTTCTTACACCATCGCCTGATCCACCCTGGTTGCCCATCTGCGTTACCACTTTATATTTCTTTGCAGCCTGTGCCAATATTCTTGCTTCATAAATATCATGCGTCAATGGCTTTTGTGTGTACACATGCTTGCCTAATTGCATAGCAGCTAATGTAGCCACGCCATGTGTGTTATCAGGGGTAGATATAGAAACTGCATCTATATTGTTCTTTTCTTTTGCAAGCATTTCCCTGAAGTCCTTATAATAAGTTGCTTTTGGAAAAATTTCTCTCGACTTTACTGCCTGCCTGTCGTCAACATCACAAAGTGCCACGATGTTTACATTGGGACTTTTAGCAAATGATGTAAGATCGCTTTCACCTTTACCACCTGCGCCAATGCCGGCAATATTCAACTTATCACTTGGCGCCACAAAACCCCGGCCCAATACATGGCGGGGTACAATAAAAAATCCAGCAGCAGCTACAGATGTATTTCTAATAAACTTGCGACGGGAATCGGAAATGTTGTTTTTCTTTTTCATTAATGGTTGTTTTATTCTGATTGATTTTTTTGAACACGGATGACACGGATTATACGGTTGAACACGGATTTTTTTATTACACTTCCGTTATCCTTGTTGTACGCCAGCTTTTCTTTTCATTGTCATAAATTTTTCTTTTATCCCCTG
>Ga0187893_10008975_pt1 | contig 15568 bp, 10 predicted proteins | sample MA1701074metaG_FD_139574 | JGI IMG/M metagenome (GOLD analysis project Ga0187893, IMG submission 139574) | White microbial mat communities from a basaltic lava cave in the Kipuka Kanohina Cave System on the Island of Hawaii, USA - MA170107-4 metaG ... | reverse complement strand
GACACTGCTCCTGCACGGCGATGCGGACACCGACGTGCCTTTCGACCAGTCCGAACAGATGGACGTGTTGCTCACGCGCTACGGTGTTCCGCATGAGTTCGTGCGCATTCCCGGCGGGCCGCACGGGTTCGATCGCGAATTCGCAAAGCCTGAGGTCGCGGCGTCGTTCGAAAAGGTGATCGCGTTTCTGAAGCGTTATACGACACCGTAACAGGGGCAGGCGCTTGCTGCCGTGGCTATGGATGCGACTCTGCTGCCGGCCAGAAGGGGCCACTTCGGGCGACCGGATCGTCGCCCTACGGCACAAATAGGCGCGCGTGTTCGTTCTTTATTCGCCATTGCTTTTCCGGTGTGATTGTGTTAGTCTATAGTTTCATGCGGTTCGGCTTTAGCTACTCGTTTCGGTTTTGGAGCTAATCTCTCCAGCGAGTGGCGCTGCCTGTAACTGATAGAAAAAAACAAACCCACTCGCGAGAGTGGGTTTTGTTGTTTAGCCCTCCTGAATCGCCGGGTTGCAAGTCCTTCGGGCCATTCGTGCTTTTCCGTTAGAATGGGGTCAATATGATTGTTTCCATGAGGTTGCATGCGAGCAAGGAAGAAATCGACGCGGTTTGCGACCGGATCGCGCACTTCGGCTACAAAATTCACACAATTCAGGGTGAAGAACGGGTCGTGATCGCGGCGGTAGGAGTCGGTGATGTCACCAGTTGCCTCGAATCGCTGGAGGCAATGCCCGGGGTGGAAAAAGCGGTCCGAATCTCGGCCCCGTACAAGTTTGTCAGCAAGGAGTTCCGGAACTCACCAACGAAGATTCGGATCCGCGACCTGGAGATCGGGGGCGACGACTTCGTAGTCATGGCGGGCCCGTGCTCGGTGGAATCCGAGGAGCAGATCATGGATTCCGCGCACGCGGTCCGGGCTGGCGGAGCCCGGGTCCTGCGTGGGGGCGCCTTTAAACCCCGCACGTCGCCTTACGACTTTCAGGGTATGGAGGAAGCCGGCCTGAAGCTGCTGGCCAAGGCGAGGGATACGACCGGACTGGCGATCATTACCGAAGTGATGAGCGACAGCGATGTCCCCCTCGTGGCCGAGTACGCCGACATTCTTCAGATCGGCGCGCGCAATATGCAGAATTTCGCCCTGCTGAAAGCCCTGGGCCGGGCGCGCCGGCCGGTTCTGCTGAAGCGCGGTCTCAGCTCGACGATCAAGGAGCTTCTCATGTCGGCCGAATATGTGGTCGCGCACGGAAATCCCGACATCATGCTGTGCGAGCGCGGCATCCGCACCTTCGAAACCGCCACGCGGAACACCTGCGATATCGTCGCCGTGGCAGTGTTGAAGGAGATGACGCACCTGCCGGTGATCCTCGATCCGAGCCACGCGACCGGCAAGCGCAGTCTTGTCCCGGCGCTCTCGCGCGCCGCCGTGGCGATCGGCGCCGACGGGCTGCTGGTGGAGGTCCACCCGTGTCCGGAGAAAGCGATCAGCGACGGCGCTCAGTCCCTGGAATCAACGCAATTCCAGGCGATGATGCGGGACTTGGCGCCGTACGTGAGCCTATGGAAACAGGCCCGGCTCGCATCCGAGCCTGTGACGGTATAATCGCAATGTAGTGAGAGTGCGGCTCTGGCAACTGGTGACGTTGCTTGTATTCCTTTGCCTGGCTGGCCTCGCGATTCTCTCTCAGATTCGATCGGGCCGGCGGTCCACGCCGGTGCAATTGATCAGATACCTTCCTGACAGGCCCGATGGTTACGTGTTGTTTCTGGACGTGGATGCCCTTCGCCGCGGAGGTATCCTTGACCTGCTGACGGGGTCACGCGCCGTTGAGGAGGAGAATTACACGGCCTTCGTCCAGGAGACCGGCTTCGACTACCGCCTGGACTTGGACCTCGTCGTCGCGCTGCTGCGGTCCAATTCGGCCCACATCCTTCTGAGGGGGCGCTTCGACTGGACCCGTCTCACCGACTATGCCAGGAAGAGTCGCGGCACCTGCTGGAACGGGCTTTGTTATCTGCCCGCCAACGACGGCAAGCGGACCATCTCATTCTTCGCGCTGAGACACGACGTGCTGGCGCTGGGGGTGGGCCGCGGGAAGTACGAGGCGCTGGCGCTGGCGCAGCCGGTCCGCCCCCAATCGGAACTTTCCCGCGATCCAATCTGGCTGAAAGTGCCCACAACCGCATTGACGAGCGGATCCCTGCCGACCGGGACCCGAACATTCGCAACGGCGATCCGTGAAGCCAGGGAGATTCAGTTGTCGCTGGGCGTCGATAAGGGCCGATTCAGGCTCTCGTTGGATGTGGATTGCGAGCACCTGGACGATGCGACACGCATTGAGGCCGAACTCGAGTCGGCGACCGAAACGCTGCGGCGATTCATCGCCAGGGAAGGCAAATCGCCCAATCCGCACGATCTCAGCGGCGTGCTGACCGCCGGCACGTTTCTCCGGAACGGCAACCGCGTGCAGGGCCAGTGGCCGATCGCGCGCGAATTCCTTCGAGCTATCGCCACAGGGACGCTGTAGCGCACGGGCGGCGCCGGGAGGGCGCGTGGCTGGTTTGATTATCTGCCTTCCAGCTTTCGCATCAACAGGTACAGCGCCACCATGACCAACAAAGCGGCGACCGCCAGATGCCAGACGTGCGCGCGGAGCCAGGGCAGCGCGTCATCGCCCATAGCTGCGCCGAGCATCGCCAGGCCGAAGTAGCGCGTCACGCGCGCGACAGCCACCACGCCAGCAAACCGGATCACTGGAACGCCCAGAGCGCCGGCGCACAGGATGGGCACCTTGACCGGCAGAGGCACCGGCAGCAGCGCTGGTACGAACACCGTCAACAGGCCGTAGCGGCGGAACCACTCCCGCAGGCGCGCGCCGCGGCCGGCCTGAGTGTGTTTATCCAGATAGTACATCCCGCCTTTGCGCGCGAGAAAGAACAGAAACAGACACCCGACCATCGACCCCGCGACGGCCAGCGCAGCGGCCAGCCACGCCGCGCGACGATCCAGCACGGCCACCGTGACCAACAGCGCATCTACGCCGACCGGCAGCGGAAGTCCGGCCGAGTCGATCACGGCAAGCACGAATACGCCCGCCGGGCCCCACGCCTGAAGCGCGGCGACAAGCTTACCCACCCACCATCTCCCGCAGGGCGGCCTCGTCGATCACCTTGACCCCCAGCTTGCGCGCCTTTTCGAGCTTCGATCCCGCCTCCTCGCCGGCCACGACGAGTGATGTCGACCCGCTGACCGACCCCGTAACCTTCCCGCCCGCCGCTTCGATGAGCGCCTTGGCCTCCTCGCGCGTCATGGTCGACAGCGTGCCCGTGAGCACGAAAACTTTCCCGGCGAGCGGCCCGGCGGGTTTCGCCGTGCGTTTGTGCGTGAATACCAGGCCGAGCTTGCGAAGACGCTCCACGAGATCTTTATTGCGTGCGTCGGCGAAGAAGGTGCGGATGCTCGCCGCAACCTTCGGTCCGACTTCCTCGGCCGTTTGCAGCGTCTCTTCATCCGCCCCGGCCAGAGCGTCGACGCTGCCGAACGTACTTGCCAGGATCGACGCCGTGCGTTCTCCCACAAAAGGAATGCCGAGTCCGTTCAGCAGGCGCGGCAACGGCCGCGTCTTCGAGGCCGCGATGTTAGCGAGCAGCTTCTCCGCCGATTTCTTTCCCATCCTCTCCAGCGACTCCAGTTGCTCGAAGGTGAGATGGTAGAGATCCGCGACGCTTCGTACGAGACCCTGGTCGACCAGTTGATCCACCAGCGCCGTCCCGAGCCCGTCAATATCCATCACGTCGCGTCGCGTGAAGTGAAGTACGGACTCCTTGAGTCGCGCCGGACAACTGGAGTTGACGCAGCGGCTGGCGACCTCGCCTTCCGCGCGCACAACACCACCACCACAGACTGGACACTTGCCCGGCATCCGGAACATACGGCGCGACTCCCCCTCTTTGACCACACGCACGACCTTGGGGATCACGTCGCCGGAACGCTCGATCAGCACCGTGTCGCCGATGGCCACGGCGAGCCGCTCGATCTCGTCCTGATTGTGCAGCGTGGCGCGCGCCACGGTGACGCCGCCGACAACCACGGGCCGCAGGTGGGCCACCGGGGTCAGAGCGCCGGTGCGCCCGACCTGCACTTCGATGTTCTCCAGAACGGTCTCGGACTGACGGGCGGCGTATTTGTAGGCGATCGCCCAACGCGGGGCCTTGGAAGTCGACCCGAGTGCCTGCTGCTGGGCGACGGAATCCACCTTAATGACGACGCCGTCGATCTCGTAAGGCAGCTCTTCGCGTTTGGATTCCCACTTCCGGATGAACTCCAGCGCTTCAGGCGCGCCGGCGGCGCAAGTGCGGTATGGATTCACTTTGAAGCCAAGGTTGTGCAGTCGCGCGAGCGATTCCCAGTGGCTCTCGAGGGCAGGTTGGCCGTCCACCAGAAACAGGTAGACGTAAAAATCGAGCTGGCGCGAAGCGGTGATCGCGGGGTCGAGCACGCGGAGCGAGCCCGCGGCGGAGTTGCGCGGATTGGCGTAGCGCGCCAGCCCCTGCGCCTCGCGCTCGGCGTTCAGACGCGCGAAGGCGCGCGCCGGCATGACGACCTCGCCGCGCACCTCGAAATCGCCTTCGCCGGCCCGCAGCGGAAGCGAGCGAATGGTACGCGCGTTCGGCGTGACGTCCTCCCCTGTTTCTCCGTCGCCACGGGTGATGGCCTCCGACAGGCGGCCCTCGCGATAACGAACGGCCATCGACAGTCCGTCCATCTTCAGTTCGGCAACATATTGGAATGACGCACGGCCAAGCAGGTCGCGCGCCCGGCGGTCGAAGGCGAGGAACTCATTCTCGTCGAGAGCATTGTCCAGGCTCAGGAGAGGTGAGCTGTGGCGGGCGGTAACGAAGCCCTGGCGGGGCGCCCCACCGACGCGGCGTGTGGGGGAGTCCGGCGTGACCAGCTCAGGATGTTGGGCTTCGAGCTCCTGCAAGCTGCGCATCCGTTTGTCGTATTCAGCGTCGGAGATCTCCGGCTGATCGAGTACGTAGTAGAGGTGTTCGTGGCGGCGCAGCTCGCCTCGAAGGCGCTCGATCCTGGCGCGAATGTCGGAGGCCATGAAATTCCTATGATAGTGGGATGGGCCGGCCCGCTTGATCTACCGCAGCGCGCGACTCATCTACAATCCGAACGCGCGAAGTCTCCAGCGGAGAGGCGGCTCGATCGCCGCGTCCGTGCCGGAGATTCTCCGGGGGCAGGGTTGCGATGTCACGCTGTCACCGACGACGCATGCGGGGCACGCGACGGACCTGGCGCGCGCGGCGGTCGAAGATGGCGCCGATCTTGTTCTTGCCGCCGGGGGCGACGGCACCGTGAACGAAGTCCTGAACGGCATGGCGGGCGCGGCCGTGCCGTTGGGCGTGTTGCCGGCCGGCACTGCGAACGTGCTCGCCTGCGAACTGGGCCTGCCGCGTGATCCCGTGCGGGCGGCAGAACGCTTCTCGGGTCTGGTTCCGCGCCGCATCGCCCTGGGGCTGCTGCGAGCCGCCGGAATCCCGCCGCGGTTTTTTCTGCTCTTCGCCGGTGTGGGCCTGGACGCGAAGATCGCCTCCGACGTGGAGATGGCGTTCAAGCGGCGCGCCGGAAAGCTGGCATACTGGTGGGCCGGATTCGGACAACTGGGAAAGCCTGTGCCGGAGTTTACGGTCCGGGCCGAGGGGATGGAGGCGCGGGCGGGCTTCGCTCTCGCCACCCGTGTGCGTAACTATGGCGGCCACCTGGAGATCGCCCGGGACGCCTCGCTGTTCGATAATCGTTTCGCGCTAGTTGCCTTCGAGGGCCCGAGCGCGTGGACCTACCTCCGGTATCTCGGCGGCGTCGTGTTGAACCGGCTGCCGGGAATGCGGGGGGTGGCGTTGGGACATGCGCGTCGCGTGGAGTTCGCCGGGGAGCGGATTCCGGTGCAGGTGGACGGGGAGCTGGCCGGTCACACGCCGGCAGCCGTGGAGATCGTACCCGACGCGCTGACACTGCTGGTACCGTAAGCTGAAGCAGATCGCAATGGACAACATCACGCACGCGCTGACCGGGCTGATGATGGGGCGCGCGGGTCTCAGCCGGCTGACACCGAGGGCGAGCCTGATCCTGGTGATCGCCGCCAACATGCCGGATTTCGAGCTTCCGATCATGTTCATTTCCGAGGAGGTGTACCTGCGGCACCACCGCGTTGAGTCGCACGGCTTTCTCGCGGCGCCGTTGCTGGCGTGCATCCCGGTGCTGGTGGCGTCGTTTCGACGAAAAGGCTCGATCCCCTGGGCGCGGGCGTGGCTGGTCTCGCTGGCCGGCGTGCTCAGCCATCTGCTGTTGGACTGGACCAACATCTACGGTGTGCAGTTGCTGGCGCCGTTCCGTTGGCGGTGGTTTGCACTGGAGATCGTCAGCGTGTTCGACGTCTGGATCTGGCTGGTGCTCGGGATGGCCACACTCTGGCCGCTGCTGGAGCGCCTGGTGAGCGCCGAAATCGGCGCACGCCCACGGCCCGGGCGAAAACTCGCTGTTCTGTCGCTCCTGTTTCTGCTGGCGTACGGCGCCGGCAAGTTCGTGCTGAGACAGCGGGCCGTGGCGGTGCAGGAAGTATGGCTCTACCGCGACAAGGCGCCGGCGCGCGTCGCAGCGTTCCCGAATTCAGTGAATCCATTCCGGTGGCGGGGGCTGGTGGAGACGGAAGGGTATTACGTCGCACAGGAAGTCGATCTGAACCGCGAGTTCGACGCCGGATCGGGAAAGCTCTTTTACAAAGCGGCGGAGCAGGAGGTGCTGCGGCGTGCGCGCGAGACGCCAGCCTTCGAGATATTCCGGGCGTGGAGCCGCTATCCGGTTTACACGGTGGCTTCACTGCCAGGCAATGTCGTCAAGGTTCAGGTGACGGATTTTCGATTCGCAGAGCCAGGTGAGGAGCGGTGCGTAACGACGGCCTTGTTCGATGAACAAGGGCGTCTCACGCGATCGTGGTTCCAGTTCGACCCGCCGGGCGCAAGCCCGAATTTCAGGTAGTCGACCGCCGGGCGGCAGCACGGCGCCGGGGCTGTCCTATGTGCCGGTGAGGGCGCCGGGCAGCCGGCCGGGGCCCTGCCCCACACCGCCGTCCGGCGAGCGGACGTCCAACGGTTGCCGGTATGGACGGGTTGGTGTATAGAAAGAAGAGGCAGGCGACTGAGATCGCTTTGGATACCCGCGTCACGAAGGAGGAGGAATGAGATTCCCGCGGGGCGTCACGGTCACATCCACACTTCTCGCTGTCGCCGCTCTTTCCGCGGAGACCCCCAAGAACAGAACCAACCTGATCGCGCGAAACCTGCCAGTGGAGCCGCGGAGCGCGGCCACGCAGCTCGTCTCAGGCGTCTCGGTCCCGTTCTCGCTGTCGCCGGTCTTCGCGACGACTTTGTTCAATAGGGATGATTCGTTCCTCATCTCCGTACCGTCGGGCGCGTCGGAGCTGCGCATCCAACTGGTCACGACGAGTCCTGCCGGTGCGGACGTCGATCTGTTCGCCCGCTTCGGTGTTGACAACGACGTTTCCGCCAACACCGTGGTTCATGACCACAGTTCCACTTCGGCTCTCGGCAACGAGCTGATCATCATCACGCCGGCCTCGACTCCGCTGCTGCGAACGGGCCTCTACTACATCTCGATGCTGGTGTACACCACCGGCGCGACGATCACCGGGACCATTACGGCGACTGTAGTTACCGGGGGTGGTGGAGGTGGTGGTACGACGCCGACCAACCTCATCGTTAATGGCGATGCCGAATCCGGCGCGACGAGTCCCACGTGCAGCGCGGTGCCATCGATTCCCGGCTGGACGACGGACGGCAATGTTACCGTGTGCTCGTATTCCACCGGAGGCGGATATCCAACGGCGACATCGCCGGGGCCGCCAAACCGGGGCAACAGTTTCTTCGGCGGTGGAGGGGTTGCGCGTTCGGCGCTCACCCAGTCGATCGACGTGTCCTCGCAGTCGGGACAGATCGACGCCGGCGCCCTGAGCTTTACACTCTCGGCCTACCTGGGTGGATTCGCCGCCGACGGCGATAACGCCACTCTAAGCATCACGTTCCAGAACAACACCGGCACCATGATCGGTTCGGCCACTCTCCCCGGCGTCACAAGCGCCGATCGCCAAGGGGTCACGGGACTGCTGCAAAGGGACACCACCGGTACGGTGCCGATCGGGACGCGAACTATCAACGTCTTGCTCGATTTCGCGCGCCTGGCGGGCGCGACCAACGACGGTTACGCCGACAATATTTTGCTCACGTTCGGCACGGGAGGTGGTGGAGGCACACCGGGAGGGTCCGGCAATCTGACCGTTATCGTGAACCAGGAAGATAATTCCGCCTGTCCCGCGACGAAGAAGCTCCTCGTCTCGGTGCGCGACAACCAGGGCCAGCCCGTAACCGGGTTGACGGCAGGCAATTTCAGTTTGACCGAAAACGGAACGGCGCGGCCGGTGACGGTGAATTGCCAGGTTTCGGCCGGCGCCGCCGCCGTCGCCGCCTCGGTAGCAATCCTGATCGACTCCAGCGGCTCGCTCAGCGCCACAGACCTGGCCAACGAGAAAGCCGCAGCCAAGCAACTTGTGTCGTCGCTGGGCGCCAACGATGCAATCGCCGTCTACTCGTTCGACGACGCAGTCACGCAGCGCATCGACTTCACCACGAACAAGGTGGCTGCGAATACGGCGATTGACGGCATTGTGATCGGCGGCGGCACGGCACTTTACCGCGCGCTTTCCGACGCCGCAATCGCCCTGGGGATCCGCACCGGGCGCAAGGCAATTGTGCTGATGACCGATGGGCAGGACTCGGTGGGGGGGACAACGCTGGACCAGGCGGTCATCGCCGCACAGGCGGCCGGAGCTCCGGTGTTCACCGTGGGCTTCGGCAGCGGGGTCAATTCCTCGATCCTCACGCGCATCGCCAACGACACGGGCGGTTTTTCCTCGACCTCGGCGACGTCGGCGAACCTGCAACAGATTCTCCAGCAGATCGGCCAGGCGTTGGCGAGTCAGTGCGAAATCAGCTACACGCCGTCCACACCTTCAGCGCCGGCCACCGTCACCATCACCGTCACTTCGCCGACGCCGTCCGGCACGCGCACCGGGCTTCTTATACGGCAGATTGTTCCCTGTTCGACAGTCGGGACTCCCGGCACGGGCTGTCCCTCCTCTACCAACATCGCGCTGAACAGGCCCGCGACGCAAAGCTCAGTCGCCTTGAATGGCTTCGCGAACCTGGGCAACAACGGAATCCAGGAGAGCGATTACGGCTTCCATACGAACCTCGAGAGCGCGCCATACTGGCAGGTGGATTTCGGCGTCCAGGCCACGCTATGCGAGCTGCGACTTTTCAATCGCACGATCTCGCCCGAACGCGCGAGGACGATCAGCGTGCTTACGTCCAACGACGGCGGCATCTTTCAGGTGGTGTACCTTCACAACGGAAGCGTGTGGGGAGCCGACGGCAATCCGCTGGTGATTCCCTTGAACAGCCGGCAGGCCCGCTACCTCAGACTCCAACTGAGTGAGATCAATTTCCTCCATCTGAAAGAAGTGGAAGTGTTCGGGGCCCTGGGAACCGGAGGCGGACCCTCACCGGGGAGTCTCACCGTAACCATCAATCAGGAGGACAACTCGAGCTGCCCGACAACCAAGAAGCTGGTAGTCTCGGTGCGAAATCAGAATGGCGCCGCCGTAACCGGGCTCGGACAGACCAACTTCGCGCTGCGGGAAAACGGCCAGATTCGAACGATCAGCGTCAACTGCACAGTCGGAGGATCGAGCACGGCTTCGGCGTCGATCGCCATCGTGATCGACTCCGGCGGATCGCTTAGCACCACGGATCTGGCGAACGAAAAAACCGCGGCCAAGCAGCTTGTCGCCCAACTGGGGTTTAGCGACGCGATCGCCGTGTTCTCCTTCGACGACACGGTTGTTCGACGGCAGGACTTCACCACGAACCGGGCGGCGGTGAACCAGGCCATCGATGCGATCACGATTGGCGGGGGTACGGCGCTCCATCGGGCGGTGCGCGATGCCGCGCAGGCTCTGGCGGCGCGCTCGGGGCGCAAAGCGATCGTACTTTTGACGGACGGGCAGGATACCGTCGGAGGCGTTAGTGTCGACGAAGCGATCGCGGCGGCCAGGCAGTCGGCCTCACCTGTTTTCACGGTTGGCTTCGGGGGCGGGATCAACACCACGATCCTGACACGAATCGCCACCGAATCGGGCGGATTCTTTTCCAACGCCGTGACTTCGGCAAATCTGCTGCAAATCCTCACGGCGATCGGCCAGGTTCTCTCGAGTCAATGCGAACTCACGTATGCACCGGCGAACGCCACGAGCGGGGCGGTCGTGGAGGTCACGGCGACCGCTTTCGGCGGCACGCAGCAGGGATCGGTGAGCCAGCCGGTGGGCGCCTGCACAACGCCGGCCGGCGGCACCACACAGCCGGGCTGTAGTTATCTTGTCCAGCCGCTTTCTTATAGCTTTAATACGGCCGGAGGCACGGCCGGAGGAGTGGCCTCGGGCGGCGGCACGAACAACCCGCCCGTGATCGTGACAACACGCAGCGATTGCCGCTGGGGCGCGCTCGCCAACGATCCGTGGATCACCATCGAAGCCGGCGCGACGGGCCTCGGCAACGGCGCCGTGAGCTATCGCGTGGCGCCCAACCCCTTGGCGGCGCGTACGGGCTCGCTGATCATCGCCGGCACGACGCACTCAGTTCAGCAGGCGGCTGGAAGCTCGTGCACGTTCTCGCTGTCGCTCACGAACCTGACTTTCGCAGGCAGCGGCGGCTTTGGCTCGGTGGACGTGACGGCGCCCGCGACCACTTGCACGTGGGCGACCGAGCGCGGAGTCCCATGGATCATCGTCACGGCCGGCGGAGGCGGCCGGGGGAGCGGTCGCGTGGAATTCACCGTCGGGCCGAACGCCTCGGCCTCGACGCGTATCGGCACGCTGGTGATTGCCGGGATCACGTTTACGGTGAATCAGGGCGGGGCCGGCACGTTCGGTGATCCGCAGCTCACCGACGCCAGCATCGTCCCGACGGCTACGTACTTTCCGCCATCGCTGCCGGGCGGCGCGCTGGCCCAGGGGTCGTTCTTCACGATCTTCGGCATCGATATCGGACCGGACCCGCAGGCGCAGGTCACGGCGTTCCCGCTGCCGACAATTCTGGGCGGTGTTTCGGTGGTTATCCGCCAGGGTGCGGTCTCGGTGAGCTGCTTCATGGTCTTTGCCTCGCGCACGCAGGTGAACGGTGTCATCCCGTCGACCGCGCCTCTCGGTGACGCAGACATGACCCTGACGTACCTGGGGCGCACCGGCCGCGTCGTCCGCGTGCGGATCGTCCGTCACAACTTCGGCATTTTCGCTGTCAGCGGGGGCTCCGGACCCGGGATTATTCAGAACTTCATTTCCGACGGCGAACGCCCGCTCAACACGCGCTCGCAAAGCGCGCGTCCGGATCAGATCATCATCATCTGGGGCAATGGCGGCGGGCCGATCAGCACGGGCGACGACGTGGCGCCGCCGGCCAACCCGCTGCCGTTCGATTACGAAGTCCTGGTGGGCGGCAAGAAGGCAGTCAGCATATTCCTTGGCCGCTCGGGCTGCTGTTCGGCGCTGGACCTGGTGATCGTTCGCGTGCCCGCCGATGTGCCGTTCGGATGCAATGTGCCTGTGCAGGTACGCGTAGAGAACTCCTGGAGCAACGTGGTGACGATGGCCGTCTCGCAGAACGGCGGGGCGTGCTCGGATCCCCAGAATCCGTTTTCCGCGCTGCCGCAGCGGGGCGGCCGCGCGGGCACGGTATTTCTCATACGCTCGAACACGCTGGCCGAGATCGAGCCCGGCCAGGCGCCGTCGGCGGTGCAGGCGGACCTGGCCCTGGGTGTTTTCGCCAACACGACGGCCGCCGGTGATTTCGGATTCGCGCCGCTAACATCGCTGCCGCCGACGGGATCGTGCCAGAGCTCCTCGGGCAACCAGGATGTCAGCGACATCTTCGGCGGGTTCCTGCCTCCGCTGAACATCGCGGGGAGCGGCCAGCCACTGGATGCCGGCGTCAAACTCACAGTCACCAACCCGGCCGGGCAGACGATGGACGTCCCGCGAACCGACACCACCGCGAACACGGGGCCGTACGGGGCATTGCTGGGCGGATCGATTCCCGGCGTGATCACTTCGCCCTCGTTCTTCAGCGCCGGCACGATTCGCGTGCAGGGCGCCGGCGGGCGTGACGTCGGATCGTTCGACGCCACGGCGGTGATGCCGAACTTCGTCAACTGGGCCAATCGCGACCAGATCACGTCTGTCGAGAGATCGCGCGGGGTGAGCGTGACCTGGAGCGGCGGCTCCTCCGACCAGTTTGTGATTATCGCGGGCGTGAGCTCGGACCAGAAGACCAAGGCCACGTCCGGCTTCTTCTGCTTCGCGCCCTCTGCGGCGGGACAGTTCATCGTTCCGCCGTCGGCAATGGCCAATATGCCTCTCACGAGCTCCGGCGGGACCAACGTTCAGGACACGGCCGCGGCGCTGATGGTGGGATCGTTCTCCGGCAACTTCCAGAGATTCAACGCGGCGGGCATCGACGTCGGGGTGCTGATTCCGGCGTCGCTCGAGGTGCGCACGGTCGGCGTGCGGCCATAAGCAGCAACCCGCTACAATTCATGGATAGAGGTGTCAATGATGAAGAGAAGCGTCGTGATCGTGCTGGCTGTCGCGGGGGCTTGTCTGCTGCTGGCGGAAAGGCCGGCGGGAATCAGCATCTACACCTGGGCCCGCGAGGATCTGTTCGCGGGACCGATGGGCAACGATGTCGATCGGTTCAACGCCGGCATGGTGAAAGTGGACGAGGCGCTCCAGCAGAATCCGAAGGACCCGAACGCACTGGCGCTCAAAGGATTCGGAACCGCCTATCGCGCGTTTCGCGCGATCGACGCCGGCGACCGCGCCGCGTTCGATCGCCAGTATGACGAGGCAGTGCGGCTCCTGGACGAGGCCGCGGCCATCGACCCGAACGGAATAGGCGTCAACGCGGTCTACGGGGCGACGATGCTCTACTGGTACTCGAAACTTCCGGCAGAGCACCGCGCGCATGCCGCCACGAAGGGCCGGGCAAGCTACATGGCGATCTACAAAGTGCAGGAACAGATGGCCGACAAGATGCCCATGCACATCAAAGGTGAGCTATTCGCGGGGCTGGCGGAAGCCGAACGGCGGATGGGCGACACGGAAAAGTCGAAGGCCTGGCTCCAGCGGATCGTCGACACGATGCAGGGCACGCCGTACGCGCGCGTCGCCGGACAGTGGCTGGCGAATCCGGACCGGATTCCCGAGTCGAACCGTGTGATGTGCCAGACGTGCCATGACCCGGGACGGCTCGATAACGTGCTGGCAGCCAAGAAGAAGCAGTAGCCGCCGCGCACGCCTGGAAAACCGCCTCACACGCCGGGAATAAAACGCCCGATAATGAAGATAGTCCAAGAAAGCGAGGACCGCGCCCCATGCTGATTCGCATTCCGAAGACCTGGGAGATTCCCGAGCGGGAGGCTACGCCCGAGCATGTCTACTGGAATCGCAGGGAGATCGTGCGCGCGGCGGGCTTCCTCGGCGCCGCTGGTCTGCTCGGGGCCGCCGACACGGCCGGGCTCTATCCTGCCAAACGAAACCCGGCGTTCACGCTCGATCGGCCGATAACCGAGGAGTGGGCGGCCACCGGCTATAACAACTACTACGAGTTTCACCCGACCGACAAGCAGGCGGTCAAAGACCTTGTCGGCAAGTTCGTGACGCACCCCTGGTCGATCGAAGTGAAAGGCCATGTCGCCAAACCCCAGACGCTCGACCTCGACGATGTACTGAAGAAATTTCCACTCGAAGAGCGCCTCTATCGGTTTCGCTGCGTGGAGGCATGGTCCATGGCCGTGCCTTGGACAGGCTTTCCCATGTCGGAGTTGATCAAGACACTACAACCGAAGCCGGAGGCCAAGTACATTCGCTTCGTTACCGTGAACCGCCCGCATCAGATGCCCGGCATGCGGATGGGTGAGGCGCTAGGATACAAGTGGCCGTATTACGAAGGCCTCCGCATGGACGAAGCGATGCATCCGCTGACAATGATCGTAACCGGGCTCTACGGAAAGCCCCTGCCGAAGCAGAACGGCGCGCCGGTGCGCGTGATCGTGCCCTGGAAGTACGGCTACAAGAGTATCAAGTCGATCGTGACGATGGACTTCGTGTCGAAGGTGCCGCCCACATTCTGGAACGACACGCAGGCTACCGAGTACGGTTTTTACTCAAACGTGAATCCCAACAAGCGCCACCCGCGATGGTCGCAGGCCTTCGAGAAAGTGATTCCGCGGATGGAGGTTCGCCGCACGCTGATGTACAACGGCTACGAATCGGAAGTGGCGCGCCTCTACGACGGCAAAGAGTTCTGACTCACCTCGGCGACGCAATCTCCCCGGAGGGTAGCGCGGCGAGACGGCTCCACTTCTCCGCTTCCGTCGGCCGCCCGGCGCCCGCGAGCAGGGCCGAGAGATTCCGCATCGTGAATGACACCAGAGGGTGAGCTTCGCCAAGCGCGGCCCGGCGGATTTCGAGCGCACGGCGAAGTCTTTTTTCGGCCGACGCCAGCCGGCCCTGCGCCAGGTCGACGAGCGCAAGGTTGTTGAGCGGGACCGCCAGATTGGCGTGGGCGGAGCCGAGCAGATCCTCCCATTCCTGAAGCGACTTGCGCAGCAGGGCCGCGGCCTCCTGGTAACGGCCCTGGCGCCGCAGCCGTTCACCGCGGTTGTTGAGCGAAGTCGCCGTCTGGAATCGGTCCGATTCCTGGTGGTTATCGAGAGAGCAGGCGGTTGCCGGACTGCCGCACAACAGCCAGATGGCAAGCCCTAAAGAGTTCATGCTGGTATGATGCCGGTTTTTGATGTATGATTCAAATGAATTGATTTTACGAAGTCGATTACCAGGAGGAATGTCATGACGCTCGATCAGCTCGCCACCTTCCGCGCTGTGGCCCGGTTGAAGAACTTCCGGCTGGCCGCCGAGTCCATGCACATAACGCAGCCGGCGGTGAGCAAACAGATCCGCGCGCTGGAGGAGGAGCTTGGCGGGCCGCTGCTGGAGCGTGGCAGGAAAGTGCAGCTCACAGTCGCGGGCGAAGTCCTGCTGCGGCATGCCGAGCGCGTTGCGCAAACGGTGGAAGTGGCGCGCGAGGAAATCGGCGATCTGCGCGGACGGGGCGCCGGAAAGCTCGTGATCAGCGCCTACCACGTGCTGGCGGTGCACGTGCTTCCGCACGTGCTCGAAAGCTATCGAAAGAAGCACCCCGCGGTGCGCATCCAGGTGGAGACGGGTTGGCCGCAGGATGTTGTGCAGCACGTGCTGGACCGGCAGGTCGATATTGGCATGGTCGTCTTCAACGAGGTGGTGCGCGAGTCGCCCTATCTGTCGCTGGTGCCGATGTTCACCGCTGAGCTGATCTTCATCGCACCGGGCGACGGGTCG
>Ga0187893_10008974_pt1 | contig 15571 bp, 6 predicted proteins | sample MA1701074metaG_FD_139574 | JGI IMG/M metagenome (GOLD analysis project Ga0187893, IMG submission 139574) | White microbial mat communities from a basaltic lava cave in the Kipuka Kanohina Cave System on the Island of Hawaii, USA - MA170107-4 metaG ... | reverse complement strand
CTCGTCGCTCGGGATGAGCTGGTTCTGCGCGATGAAGTCGAGCACCGTGTTGCCCGGGTTGATCCCGATCGGCGTGGCCGGGTCGCCCAGCTTGTCGAAGCGCGCGCCGAGGAAGGCGCCGCCCGTCGAGCGCAGCACCGCCGCCCCCTTGCGCGGCAGGCGCAGCTTGAGGAAGCCGGTGGCGTCGGCGCGCGGCTCGCCGCCCGGTCCGAAGTCGATCGGGCTGGGCGGGAGGCCGATGTAGCCGGCCGTCGCGGGATTGATCCGGATCGTGCGGTTGCCGTGCAGCGTGAGCGCGATGGGGATGACTTTGTCGTCCTGGGTGCGCAACTGCACCGAGCCGCCGGTCACGAGGTTGCCGTCGGCGTCCACCACGTCGGCGGTCACCGAGGCGGGATCGATGGGAGCGGTGAACTGGAGCGCGAAGACGCCGTTGCGCGGCACCACGCGCGGCAGGTAGCCCGGCCCGAGCCCCAGCGACTGCACGGCGTTGACGTCGACGCCCGGCGCCAGCGGCTCGAGCGATCCGGGCTCGAGCAGCCCGGTGACGGGATCGATCGACGCGGTCGTGAGCGGGGAGACCAGCCGCGGCCCGGTGCCGTCGTCCACCAGCCGGCCGTAGTTCACCTCGGCGAGGAAGAAGGTGGCGCTGCTCGACCCCTCGCTGCCGCCGCCCCCGCCGCTGCACGCCGCCAGGGACGCGATCGCCGCGAGGGCCGTGGTGCGACGCGCGCGGACCAGCAATCGTTCCGACATCGGATGGCTCCCACGAATCGGCCGTGAAGGCCCACGGTCTCCGGGAAAACGTCGCGACCGAGCCGCAGGCTCCCTGGGCTCGGTCGTGAGGTCGGCCTCTCGCTGGGTCAGGAGGCTTCGATCGTCCGGAGATTCCCCCTGCGGCAGGGGAGATCCTAGCCCCCTGGCGCCGGATCGACCATCCCGGCGGGCCCGCCCGGGGGCGCCCCGGAGGATCACATCTCGTCGAGCGTCACGATTCCGAGCGCCCGGAGCCCGCTCTCGAGCGCCGCCTCGACCAGTCGCAGCAGCGCGACGCGGGCTCCCCGCGTGGCCGCGTCCGTGCACTGCACCACGGGATGGAGCGTGCGTCCGTCGGGTCCGGCGGCGGTGTACCAGCCGTTGAACTGCTGGCCGAGCCGGTGGACGAAGTCGGCGACGTGGTAGGGCTCGAGGTCGCGCACCGTCTGCGCGACGGCGGCCGGGAAGCGCGCGACCGTGAGCAGGAGCGCCGCCTCGGCCGGTGCGAGGCGCGTCGCATCGGCCTCCAGGTCGAGCGCGGTCGGCGCCCCGGTCGCCTCGAGCTTGTGCACGATCGAGCGGATGCGCGCCAGCGCGTAGAGGCAGTAGGGCCCGGTGCGGCCGTTCATGTCGAGCGCCTCGTCGACGTCGAACTTCACGGTCGAGCGCTTGCTGAACTTGAGCAGGTGGTACTTCACCGCCGCGAGCCCGATCACCTCCCCGCGCCGCTCGATCTCCGCGCTCGGGAGCCCGGGGGAGCGCGCCCGCACCTGCGCGGCCGCCGCCTCGTGCACCGCGTCGAGGAAGCCGTCCGCCTCGACGATCTCGCCCTCGCGCGACTTCATCTTCCCGTGCGGCAGCTCGACCATCCCGTAGGAGAGGTGGCGGCAGCGGGCGCCCAGCCCCGGGATCAGCCGGTCGACCAGCGTGAAGAGGAGCTCGAAGTGCAGCTCCTGCTCCGACCCGACCACGTAGACGATCCGCTCGGGGGAGTGGCGGCCGACGCGCCGCGTGAGCGACCCGAGGTCCTGCGTGATGTAGACCGACGTGCCGTCGCTGCGAAGGAGGATCTTCTCCTGCGGCGCGTCGCCGGGCGCCCTGCCCGGCTGCTCGAAGACCACCGACCCGTCGGGGTTGCGGCGCGCGACCCCCTTCTCGACCAGCTCGCCCACGCGCTCCTTCCCGAGCAGGTAGACGTCGCTCTCGTAGTCGACGTGGTCGAAGGCGACCCCGAGCCGCCGGTAGGTCTGCTCGATGCCGGCCAGCACCCAGTCGTTCAGAGTGCGCCACAGCGCCCGGATCTCGGCGTCGTCGGCCTCCCAGCGCCGCAGGCAGTCGCGCGTCTCGGCGTGCAGCTTCGAGACCTCCGCCTCGAAGCGCCGCGCCGCCGCCGCCTGCGCGCGCTTGACCCCCTCGGCCCGCCGCGCCTCGGCCACCTCGCTTCCCCGCGCCGCGAGCCACGCCGCATAGTCGGCCGCGAGCCCCCCGTCCTCGGCCATCTTCTCCGGGTAGAGCTGCGGCTTGACCTTCGCCGGCTTGAACGGGAGCGGGCGCCCCGCCTTCTCCTGCTCCTGGAGGAAGCGCCTGCGCAGGCCGAGGTCGGCACCCGTCTCGATCTCCGCGCGATGGGCGGCGAGCCAGGCGTCGATCTCCGCCGCCCCCGCGCCCTTCGCCCACTCCTCGAACTCCTGCGCCGCCCTCGTCGCGAAGAGCGAGTACATGCGGCCGACGAAGTGGTCGCCCTTCTCGCCCGTCTCCTGCGGAGTGGCTCCGCCGCCGAAGCGACGGTAGGCCACCATCGACTTGCAGATGTGGATGCCGCGGTCGTTCACGATGTTGTACCGCGTCACGGCGTGGCCGTGGAGCTGCGCGAGGTTGGCCATCGCGCAGCCGAGGATCGTGTTGCGCAGGTGGCCGATGTGGAGCGGCTTGTTCGTGTTGGGACCCGAGTACTCGATGAGCCAGCGCTCGCCGCCCGCCTCGGGATCGCGGCCGAACCCGGCGGCGCGCTCCGCCACCTCGCGGGCGATCGCCGCGAACAGCCGCGGCCGCGCCAGTCGCACGTTGCAGTAGCCGCGGTCGGCCTGCGCCCCCTCGAAGAGCGGGTCCCCGGCCAGGGCGGCCGCGACCTTCATCGCCAGCGCCTGCGGATCGGCGCGCAGCTCCCGGGCGAGGCCGTGGCAGCCGACGGCGAGGTCGCCGGCCTCCGCCGACGGAGGGTCGGCGGTGCGCAGGCCGGAGGAGTCCGCGCGCCCGAGCGCGCGCGCCGCGAGCTCCATCAGGCGCCGCTCGATCGTCCGGAGGGTCTCGTGGCTCATGAGCCGGGCGATCATCGAGGGGTGCGCGCGCCGTTTCAATCGCGGCGCGCCGCTCGCTTGCGTGCGCCTCCCTGGCAGAATGCCGCGCGGTCCCGGCTCGCTCGCGCGGACCGACTCCGGGAGGAACCGCGATGTCCCAAGGGAAGTCGATCCGCATCCTCGCCGTCGTCGCGCTGCTCGCGGCGCTCGCCTACGCGCTGCTCTTCCGCGGCTCCGGGGGGGGCGGGAGGGCCGGCGGGGGCGGTTCGACCGCGGACGAGCCGATCGAGGTCACGATCGCGCGCGAGGTCGGGGCGGCGTGGTACTGCGAGGGCGACACCCTCCAGGGCGCCTGGGACAAGGCGCACGCGGCCCTCGAGCGGGTGGCGGCGAGCCCGCACGCGGCGCCGCAGGACCTCGTGAACCTCGCCTGCGTCAAGCTCAAGCGGTTCGCCGACGACGTGCAAAAGCAGGCGGCGGAGACGCCGGCGATCCGGGAGCTCTGCGAACGGGCGCTCGCGCGCGACGCGAGCCTCGCGACCGCGCACTTCGTCCTCGGCGTCGTCGCGATGGATCGCGACGTCGACGTCGCCGCGGCGCTCGCCGCGTTCGAGCGGGCCGTCGCCTGCGCGCCCGACGACGTCGCCGCGAAGCTGCGCCTGGCCGACGCGCTGAACGAGTCCGACGAGCGCGACCGCGCCATCGACATCTATCGCGCGGTGCGCGAGCGCGGCCCCGAGTACGCCGGCGCGTTCCACATGACCGCCACCTTCCGGCTGGCGCGCCTGCTGCGCCAGCGCAAGCGGGACGACGACCTCCAGCGCTCCTCCGAGCTGCTCGCCGAGCACAAGGCGCTCACCGAGGCGGGCAGCGCCAATCCGACCGACGAGGACATCAAGCTCGGCACGCTCGCGCGCGTGAAGCTGCCGCCGTCGCGCGGCGATCGCGCGACCGCGCCGGTCGCCGCGCCGCCGGTCCGGTTCGATCCGCGCCCGCCGCTGCTCGCCGACGCGCTGGCCGAGATCACGAGCTTCGACGTCGCCGACGTCGACAGCGACCTGCGCGGCGACGTGGTCGTCGCGGGCCGCAACGCGGCGGGCGGCGGCGAGCTGTGGCTGCTGAAGCAGGACTCCTCCGGCGCGCTGCACCCGCAGAAGCTGCGCGACGGCGCCTTCGCGCGGGTGCTGGCCGTCGACCTCGAGAACGAGTTCGGGATGAGCCTGCTGCTGGTCGGCGCCGGCGGAGCTCCGGTCGAGCTGCTCTCGCCGAGCCCCGACGGCAGCGGCGGCTGGATCGGATCGGGCGGGCGGCTCCCGCCGCTCCCCGCCGTCCACGACGTCCAGGGCGTCGACTTCGGCCACGACGGCTTCCTCGACCTCGCCTTTGCCACCGCGGCCGGCCTCCGGCTCGTGCGCAACGACGGCGTGCCGCGCGACCAGTATTCGCGCGAGCGCACCGGCCCGGTGCAGCTCCTGGACGTCTCGGAGGAGGCGCAGTTGCCGGCCGGCCCGATCGCCTGGGTCGCGATCGAGGACTTCGACTCCGACCAGGACATCGACCTGCTGGTGGGGGGGCCCGGCGCGCCGACCACCCTGGTCTCGAGCCTGCGCAAGGGGCGCTTCGAGCTGATCCCGCCCGAGCGCAGCGGCCTGCCGGCCGGGATGGCGCGCAAGCCGCTGCTCGCCGACCTCGACCACGACGGCCGGCCCGACCTGCTCGTCCCGGGCGAGCCGCCGGCGTTCGTGCGCAACCGCGGCGACGGAACGTTCGAGGCGCCGCGGCCGCTGCCCGCGCTCTCCTCGCTCTGGAAGGGCGCGGCAGCGCTCGCCGACGTCGACCTGAACGGCGAGCTCGACCTGGTCGGGCTCGGCGCCGACGGCTCGATCGAGGCGCGCTTCGGCTCGCTCCTCGACGATCGCGGCGCGACGCTCGCGCTCGGAGGTTCGCCGGCGCCCGGCGCGGCGCCGCGCCTCGTCGACCTCGACGACGACGGCGACTTCGACCTGGTCACGACGGGACCGGGGGGCCGCGGCGGGATCGTCGTGCGCTGCGGGAGCGTCGGGGGCGGGGCCACCTCGCTGCTGCTCCAGCTGCGCGGCGGCAAGGACAACCGGCAGGCGATCGGCGCGATCGTGGAGGTGCGCTTTCAGGAGCGCTACGCGCGCCGCCTCGCGCTCGAGCGGCAGCAGCTCCTCGGCCTGGGCGGGAAGCCGGGCGCCGACGTGCTGCGCATCACCTGGCCCAACGGCGTGGTGCAGTGCTTCGTCGAGCCGGCCTCGAGCAAGCCGCTCGACGACCAGCGCCGCTGCGCCGCGTCCGGACCCTCGGCGCGCGCCGTCGTCCTCCAGGTGCCGCAGAAGGAGGGGCTCGCCGGCTCCTGCCCCTTCCTCTACGCCTGGGACGGCGAACGCTACGTCTTCGTGACCGACGTGCTCGGGACCACGCCGCTCGGGCTGCCGATGACCGAGCGGATGCACGTCCCCCCCGACCACGACGAGCTCGTGCGCCTCACCGCCGCGCAGCTCCAGCCGGTGGACGGCGAGTACCGCCTCCAGTTCACCGAGGAGCTGCGCGAGGTGACCTACCTCGATCGCGCCCAGCTCTGGGTGATCGACCACGAGGCCGGCGTCGAGGTCCACCCCGAGGAGCGCTTCTGCTTCCCGCCCTTCCCGCCGCAGCGCGTGCACACGGTGCGGGGCGCGCTGCCGCTCTCCCGGGCGGTCGACCAGGAGGGGCGCGACTGGACCGATGCGCTGGCGCGCGAGGACCGGGTGCACGCGGTGCCGTTCGTGCCCCTCGACTCCCGCTACCTCGGGCTCGTCACCCGCCACTGGCTCGAGATCGAGCTGCCCGAGGCGGCGCGGACGGCGCGGAAGGTGCGGCTCCTGATGAACGGCTGGCTCTACTGGACCGACGCCAGCGTGAACGTCCTGGCCGATCGCAACGGCTCGATCCGGTTCGTGCCGCCGACCCTCTCGGTGCCGGACGGCGAGGGCGGCTGGCGCGAGACCGGCCCGCCGGCCGGCTTCCCCGCCGGCAAGACCAAGACGATGGTGCTCGACGTCTCCTCGCTGCTGAATCGCGACGATCCGCGCCTGCGGATCGCCGGCACGATCCGCCTCTACTGGGACCAGATCCGCGTCGCGGTCGACGACGACGACGCGCCCGTCACCGTGACGAAGCTCGAGCCCAAGCTCGCGCAGCTCTGGTTCCGCGGCTTCTCGGCGCCGATCGAGTCGGAGGACGGCCAGCAGCCCGACCGCTTCGACTGGGACCTCCTCGAGCCGATGGCGCGCTGGAACCAGCACGCCGGGATGCTCACGCGCGAGGGCGACGTGATCCCGCTCCTCGGCGCGATCGACGACCGCTTCGTGATCCTCTCGGCGGGCGACGCCATCGACCTGCGCTTCGACGCCCGCGCCATCGCGCCGCCGGCGCGCGGGATGGGGCGGACCTTCCTGCTTCACCTCGACGGTTGGGCCAAGGACGCCGATCCCAACACCACCTTCAGCCAGACGGTGGAGCCGCTGCCGTTCCACGGCATGAGCGGCTACCCCTACCGCGCCGACGAGCGCTACCCCGACGACGCCGAGCACGTCGACTACCGCCTCGAGTGGAACACCCGCCCGGCGCGCCGCCTGATCCCCGATCTCTCGCGGCCGCGGTTCCTCGGCGCTCCCGGCCGCCCGTAGCGCCGGCTTCGGGGGGAAGCGCGCTCCCGACCGCGCGCGGAGCACGACTCTTGCGTGGACCGCTCCTGCAGGTCCCGCTTGGGGCGGATCGTCCCGGTCGCAGGAGGTGCCGGCGCCATGGCGACCCGACGCGCGCGCGGAATCGCGGCTGCCGCGGCCCTCTTCGTCCTGATCGCGGGGGGCGCGGCCGCGCTGCGGTTGCGTCCCGGGCCGGGGCGGAGCGCGGCGTCGATCGCGACGGCGCGCGAGCTCGGCGTCGCGCTCGCCGAGGAGATGCGGCTCGACGAGGCGGAGCAGCTCTGGCGCGCCGTCGTCGCGAGCCCTCACGCGACCCCGTCCGACCGCGTGCAGCTCGCGGCCGTCGCCTTCGGCCGATGGGTGAAGGGCGGCGGCACCGACACGCCCCAGCAGGTCGTCGACGGCTGGGTGGAGGAGGCCATGCACCGGTGCGCCGGGGCGCTCGCGCTCGACGAGTCGCTCGCGGCGGCGCACTACATCCGCGGCGTCCTTGCGCGCGAGTACGCCGCCGGCCTCGTCCCGGCCCAGGGGCTGCTCCACCTGCGCCGCGCGGTCGAGCTGGCTCCCGACGACGACGGCGCCCGCTTCCACCTGGCGGGAACACTCGAGGAGGTCGAGGAGCGCGCCGAGGCGCTCTCCCTCTACGAGCAGCTTGTCGCGAAGGGGAAGGAGTTCGCCGGCGTCTACTACGGGCCGTCGCTCTACCGCAACGCCAGGCTGGTGCTGCACCGCGGTCTCGCCGGGGATCGCGAGCGCGCGCTCGCGCTCCACGAGCTGCACCGGGCGCTCCCTCCGCCCGCGAGCGACGAGCAGGAGAAGCGCGACATGCGGCTCGGCAGCCTCGGCCGGGTGAGGCTGCCCGCGCGGCTGCCGGCCGCGGCCGCGGCGGGGCCGCCCGCGTCGCCGGTGGCGTTCGAACGCGCGGCGCGTCCGCTGCTCGTGCAGGCGGGGCCGGTCGACTCGATCGACGTCGGCGACTTCGACGGCGACGGGCGCGACGACGTGGCCGTGGCCGGCGCCGCCGGGCTCTTCGTGGCGCTGGCGCAGCCCGACGGCTCGTTCCGCGAGCAAGGCGTCTCGCCCGACCGCGCCGCGCGCGTCGTCGTCGTCGAGCTCGAGAACGAAGGCGGCGCCGAGTACGGGATCAGCCGGGCCAGCCTGCTCGCGCTCGCCGAGGAGGGCGCGAGCCTCTTCTCGCCGCGCGAGGACGCCTCCTTCGTCGACGACTCGGCGAAGCTGCCGCCGCTGCCCGGGGTCGTCGACGTCGAGCCGGTCGACTTCGACCACGACGGGCATCTCGACCTGCTCTTCGCGACCCGGGAGGGAGTCCGGCTGGTGCGCAACCTCGGCGTCCGCCGCGACGGCGAAGGGCGGCGCGCGGAGGACGAGTCGCGGCAGGCCGCGGAGCTCTCGTTCGTCGAGGTCACGCAGGAGGCCGGCCTGCGCGACGTCGCCGCCGGCTGGGCGGCGATCGAGGACTTCGACTCCGACCAGGACGTCGACCTGCTGATCGGCGGACCGGGGGCGAGGACGCTCCTCTTCTCCAATCTGCGGCGCGGTCGCTTCGAGCGGCTGGGATCGGATCGCACCGCGCTGCCCGACGGGCTCGCGACGGAGCCGGTGCTCGGGGACGCCGACGGCGACGGCCATCCCGACGTCATCCTGCTCGGCGCGGCGGTGCAGGTGCTGCGGGGACGGGGCGACCTGACCTTCTCGTCGCCCGAGCCGCTCGCCGGTCCGGAGGCGGCGGGAGCCGGCGCGGCGGAGCGCGGCGAGCTGCTCGACGTCGACCTCGACGGCGAGCTCGACCTGGCGGGATCGGGCGCGGGCGTCGGCTGGTGGTGGCCGGCGGCGGGGCGCGCCGGCGCGAGCGCGCTCGCGCTGCCCGGACGCCACGCGCGCCACGCTCCGCCTCTCCTCGTCGACCTGGATCGCGACCTGGCGCTCGACGTCCTGGCGCCCGGCGAGGCGGGCGTCGAGCGGTTCCGCGGGACGCTCCCCGATCCGCCGCGTCGCGCGCGGCTCACGCTGCGCGGGCGCAAGGACAACCACGGCGGGATCGGCACGGTGGTGGAGGTGCGGGTCGGGAGCCGCTACCAGCGCCGCTTCGTGCGCCGCTCCACCCAGCTCTTCGGCTTCGCGCGCGACGCGACCCCGGTAATCCGGCTGATCTGGCCCAACGGCGTGTTCCAGTACCCGCTGCAGACCGCGAACACGCTCGATCGCGACCTGCACGAGGCCGCTTCCGATCCGCGGCTCGAGCTCCCGCCCGACCTCACGAAGGACGTGAGCGGGGTCCTGGAGCAGAAGAAAGGGCCGCCCGGCTCCTGCCCCTTCCTCTACTCGTGGGACGGCTCACGCTACGTCTTCGTCACCGACGTGCTGGGGGCGACGCCGCTCGGACTGCCCGTCGACGAGGAGCGCTTCGTCGCGCCCGACCACGACGAGCTGGTGCGCATGACGTCGCGACAGCTCGCGCCCGCCGACGGCGAGTACCGCCTCCAGATCACCGAGGAGCTGCGCGAGACCACCTACCTCGACCGCGCGCAGCTCTGGGTGGTCGACCACGCGATCGACGTCGAGGTGCACCCCGAGGAGCGCTTCTGCTTCCCCCCCTTCCCGCCGCAGCGGATCCACGCGATGCGCGACCTGCGGCCGCTGGCGCGCGCGGTCGACCAGGAGGGGCGCGACTGGACCGGGCCGCTCGCGGCGCAGGACGACGTGCCGGCGACGCCGTTCACGCCGCTGCCCGAGGTCTATCGCGGGATCGCGACGCGCCACTCGCTCGAGCTCACGCTCCCCGACGCGGCGCGCAGCGCGCGGAGGGTGCGGCTGCTCATGACCGGCTGGCTCCACTGGGGCGACTCGAGCGTGAACCTCGCCGCCGCCCGCAACGGCGGCGTCGAGTTCCTGCCGCCGGTCGTCGCGGCGCCGGCCGGCGTGGACGGGGGCTGGCGCGACTGCGGCCCGCCGGTCGGCTTCCCCGCCGGCAAGACCAAGACGATGGTGCTCGACGTGACGTCGATGGTGGATCGCGGCGACCCGCGGCTGCGGATCACCTCGACGCTCGAGCTCTACTGGGACGAGATCCGGGTCGCGCTCGACGACGGCGACGCGCCCGTCGCGGTGACACGGCTCGAGCCGACGCGCGCCCGCCTCTGGCACCGCGGCTTCAGCCGTCCGCTCCTCGGCCGGCGGTCCGACCAGCCGGAGCGGTTCGACTGGGAGCGGCTCGAGCCGTTCCCGCGCTGGAACCAGCACGCCGGGATGCTCACGCGGCTGGGCGACGTGCGGCCGCTGCTCGGGGCGGCGGACGACCGGTTCGTGATCCTCTCCGCGGGCGACGCCATCGACCTGCGTTTCGACGCGAGCGCGCTCGAACCGCCCGGGCCCGGCATGGCGCGCACCTTCCTGCTCCTCCTCGACGGCTGGGCCAAGGACGGCGATCCGAACACGGCCCACTCGCAGACCGTCGAGCCGCTCCCGTTCCACGGCATGAGCGCCTATCCGTACCGGGCGGACGAGCGCCACCCCGACGACCCGGAGCACGCGCGCTACCGCGCGGAGTGGAACACACGCCGCGGGCGGCGGCTGGTCGAGCCGCTCGCGCCGGCGCCGGGCGCGGAGCCGGGGAGGGGCGGCGGGCGGTGAGCGCCGGCGGCGGCCGGCCGCCTCACGCCCGCGAGGCCGAGAGCGTCGCCGCGCCCTCGACCACGTGGGCGTAGCGGGCGCGGAACTCGGCGGGCGCGAGTTTCGCCGCCTCGGCGATCGCCGCGAGCTTCCCGGAGTCCTCGAGGTCGTCGCGCTCGAGCCGGATCATGTACTTGCGCGCGACGGCGTAGGACTCGGTGGTGATGTCGACCTCGCGCACCAGCGTGCGGCCGGTGACCGGGTCGGTGAAGGTGCCGAACGGCATCGGGTGAAGCCGCCCCTCCTCGATCGCCACCATGCCGCCCGGCTCGCGGCGCTCGCCGCCGCGCAGCCGGCGCAGGTACTCGATGGCGCCGCAGCCGAGGTCGCGGGTGTACTCGACGTCGAACGGGATCGCGCGCGCGCAGCGCAGCTCGTAGCCGATCGACTTGGCCACGATCGAGACGTCCTGGCCGCGGGCGCGGAAGCGGGCGCGCGCGAGCCGCGTGAGCAGGCGGTGCAGGTGGAGCTCGGAGAGGCGCAGGTTGCCGTGCTGGTCGCGCTCGCAGTCGGGCTCGACGCGGTTCACGTCCTCGATCGGCAGGCGCAGCCCGATCCCCTCGGAGAGCACCGCCACCCCGAACGGACGGCCGTGCGCCGTGCGCTTGAGCATCGAGGTCTCGAGCACGTCCACCACGTGGTCGAGCCGGATCGGCGCCTCGCGCGGGAACTCCTCGGCGAGCACCGCGAGCGTGGCGCCGGCCGCCTTGGCGATCCCGAGCGCCAGATGGCCGGCGCTGCGCCCCATCGCCACCACGAAGAACCAGCGCCGCGTCGTCATCGCGTCGGTCATCAGGTTCTCGACGATGGCGGCGCCGACGCTGCGCGCGGTCTGGAAGCCGAAGGTCGACTTGCCGGCCGGGAGCGGCAGGTCGTTGTCGATCGTCTTGGGGATGTGCACCGTGGGCAGCCGGCCGCCCATCGCCTCGCACACGCGCTGCGCCGAGTGGGCGGTGCCGTCGCCCCCGATCGTGAGCAGCGCGTCGAGCGCGAGCGAGCGGATCGACTCGGTCGTGCGCGTCATGCGCCAGGCCGGGTCGGGCGCGCCCGCCTCCTTGAGCGTCGGGTTGTCGCGCGCGATGCCGAGGATCGAGCCGCCGTTGCCGTGGATGCGCGACACGTAGGGGATCGAGAGCAGCTCGACCTCGCCGGTGCGGCCCGCGATCAGGTGGCGGAAGCCGTCGCGGATCCCGACGACCTCCCAGCCCGTGTTGATCGCCTCGATGGTGGCCGCCGAGATGGCCGAGTTGATCCCCGGCGCCGGTCCGCCGCCGCACAGGATCCCCAACCGCGGCTTCGCGCTGCTCATCGTTCCCCGTCACTCGATGGCTGGACGGATCTCGAGGATCTCGAACTGGGTGGTCCTCCCGCCGAGCTCCGCCCGGACCGTGGAGCCGACGCCGTGCCCCATGAAGGCCCGCGCGAGCGACGCGCGGTAGTCGAGCTGTCCCTTCTCGAGGTCGGCGTCCCACGGGCCGAGGAAGGCGAAACGGCGCTCCTGCCCGGTCGTCACGTCGCGCACCCGCACGCGCGAGCCGATGGTCACGACGCCCTCCTCGAGGAGCGAGGCGTCGATCGGCTTGGCGCGGCGCAGCTCGTCGACCATCTCCTCGGCCTTCTTGGTCAGGCGCGCGCGTTCGTCGAGGGCCGCCGTGTACTCGGCGTTCTCGGAGAGGTCGCCGAAGGCGGCGGCCTTCCCGATCGCCGCGAAGATCTTCGGCAGCTCGACGTTCACGAGCTGCTCGTATTCCTCGTTGCGGCGCCGGATGCCGGCGGCCGTGCAGTAGACCACGCTCTCGTCGAGGTGCGCCTCGGTCGCCTCCTCGCGGGAGGCGAGCTCGGCGTGCTCCTCGCCGAAGACGGAGAGCAGGATGAGCTTGGTGTGGTCGGTGAGGCCGCGCAGCATCTCGATGCGCCGCATGAGCAGGCGCGCGTTCTCGAGCGTCAGCCCCTTGACGAGGGCGCGGAACTCGCGGGCGTTGCCGTCGGTGAGCTCCTTGGCCACCTGGCGCTGCAGCCCGCGCAGCACGGGGTCGACCTTCCGCCCCTGCTGCTCGCCCATGCCGAGCGCGCGCTCCACCAGCGACTTGGAGTCGAATCCGCCGAGCAGCGAAGCGAACCGCGTCTGCCCGGCGCGCCGGCGCGCGAAGACGAGCAGCTCGGGCTGGAACTCGGGCCGCCGCATCGCCTCGACCACGAGCGCCTGGAGGTCGGCGGCGCGGCCCGCGTCGAGCAGCTCCGGCACGATCTGGTCGAGGAGGCGCGCGCTCGCGACCCGCGTGAGCGCGAGCAGCCGGTCGGCGTACTGCGCGCCGGAGAAGCGGCGGAACAGGTCGAGCGCCTGCTTCTCGAGCCGCGGGCTCCCCAGCGCCGAGAGCCTCCGGAAGAAGGTCGCCTCGTCGCGCATCTCCGCGGCCAGCCGCTCGTCGAGCACGACGCGGCTGAGCGCGAGCTGCTCGGCGATCTCGTCGGCGATCAGCAGCAGCTCGAGCGGAGCCGGATCGTCGGGCGCGCCGTGCTTGGCCGCCCCCTCGCACAGCACCGGGAAGAGCTCCTGCTTCAGCGCGGCGTCGACCGTGCCGCGGTCGTTGAGCGACCGGAGCAGCGCGACGGCGAGGTCGAGCACCTGGCGCGCCGTCAGCGCGCGGCGCATGGCGCCCACGCGGTCCTGGGCGCTCACCTTGCGGTAGACGATGCGGTTGCCCTGCATCTCGACGTCGGGCCTCGTCAGCGCCGACTTGCGCGCCGCCGCCCACCAGCGCGACCACTGCGAGGCGGGGATCACGGCGCCCTCGAGGTTCCCGCGCACGGTGGCGACGTCCACCGGCCGGCCGAACTGCTGCAGCATCCGCACCAGCACTTCGCCGGGATCGACCTCGCACATGCGTCGGAGCTCGTCGCCCTTGAAGTGCTTGAGCACGCGCCAGTCGTCCTCGGGGAGCGGCGTCAGCGTCTCGACCGCCGACTGCACCGGCATCGAGTGGCGCCGGCCGCCCTCGAACTGGATCAGCAGCTCGCGGGCGATCGGGTCGACGCCGTCCACCAGCCCCACGCCCCAGCCCGAGGCGTGGAGCACGAAGCTGCCGACGTCGTAGCGCAGCATGCGCTCGAGCCGCGCGAGCGCCTCGTCGACCGGCGTCTCCGCCTTCACGCCGCACGCGTCGAGGAAGAGCTCGAACGCCGGCCGCGAGCCGTGCAGGTCGTGCAGGGCGCGCGCGAGCTGCTGGCGGTGGGCGCGCTCCTTCTCGAGCGCGGCGGCGACGAAGGCGAGCAGCTTCACGCGCTGCTCGGGCGTGCCGCTCTTCTCGTAGTGGTCGAGCGTGAGCGCGAGCAGCGTCCCGGCCTGCTGCTTCTTGCCGGTGGCCTTCATCTCCTCCGCCATCCGCAGGTAGACGTCGAGGCGTCCGGGATCGGTGGTGAAGGCGTCGAGGAACTTCTCTTCGAGGGCGGGGGGGGAGGACTTGCGCGCGAGCGCGAGCAACTCGTCGGCGACGGAATCGGCCACGGTGGTCAAGGGGATCTCATGGGAAAAAGGTCGGGCTAGGATACCGACCCCTCCGCCCGTTTCTCCGCGCGCTCCGGTCGAGGCGCGCGCCGCGCGGAGCGGTCCCCGGGAGAGCTGCTGCGATGGCGCGACTGGCGAAGCCGCCCAGGTCCTTCGAGGCGTTCGTCGCCCGATACCCCAAGCTCGGCGCGGCGTGGGAGCTCCTGGGAGAGGGGGCGGCCGAGGCGGGGCCGCTCGACGAAAAGACCCAGCGCCTGGTGAAGCTCGCGCTCGCGCTGGCGACGCGCCAGGAGGGGGCCACGCACTCGGGGGTGCGCAAGGCGCTGGCGGCGGGCGCGACGCTCGCCGAGCTCGAACAGGTGGTGGCGCTCGCCGCGTCGCTGATCGGACTGCCGGCCACGGTGGCGGCCTTCCAATGGGTGCAGGAAGAGGCCGGGGGGGGCGCGCGATGAGGCGCGATCCGAACTCCGCCTCGCCGCTCACGCCGCTCACGGCGCTCGCGGCCGTCGGCCTGCTCGCCGGCGGCGCGCCGGCGCAGCTCGCGGTCGACTACCGCGACGCCGATCTCGGCGGCAACCTCGACTTCGTGCTGCGCGCGCCCGCGGGCACGCTCTACGTCGACATCCTGAGCCTCACCGAGGGGCCGACCTGCCTGCCGCCGGGCCATCCGGTCGGCTGCCTCGACGTCGACCTCAAGCTGTTCTGGCTGTCGTTCCAGATCCCCGGGCTGTTCGGGACGATGGGGAGCGCCGGCGAGCTCGTGGTCTCGCTGGACGTGCCCGACGATCCGGTGCTCGACGGGCTGGTGCTGAACCAGCAGATGGTGGCGGTGGTCGGCACCGCCTTCACCGAGAAGAGCAACCTCTGCAAGATCGTCTTCGGGGCGACGGACACCTGGGCGCACTCGCTCTCGGGCATGGCGACCGATCCGTTCGGGGTGCCGGCGATCGCGCTCCCCGACGGCCGGATCCTGCTGGCCGGCGGCGCCGGCGCGAACCTCGACCAGTGCGAGCTCTACGACCCCTGCCGGCAGTCCTTCGCGCCGGCGGCGCCGCTCGCCCAGGGGCGCGCCGGGCACACGGTGACGCAACTGCTCGACGGCCGCGTGCTGGCGGCCGGCGGGGCCGACGCGAGCCAGAGCGTGCTCGCGAGCGCCGAGCTCTACGATCCCTCCGTCGACGCGTGGAGCACGGTCGGGTCGCTCGCCACCGGGAGGGTGGTGCACACGGCGGCGCTGCTGCCCGACGGGCGCGTGCTGATCGCCGGCGGGACGAGCGACGCGAGCGACGTCGTGGCCGGGGCGACGAACGCGCTCGCCTCGACCGAGTTCTTCGATCCGGCGACGCTCACGTTCGGCGCCGGCCCCGCGCTCGCGCGGCCGCACGTCGCCCACGCCTCGGTCGTGCTCGGGAACGGCGACGTGCTGATCGGCGGCGGCGCCACCTGGAGCTCGGTCTTCGGCTTCCGGATCCCGGCGCTCACCAACCGGGCGCAGGTCTACCAGGTCTCGAGCGGCGGCTGGTCGGGCGAGAGGCGGATGAAGGAGGCGCGCGTCGGCGCGGGCGCGCTCCTGCTCGGCGACGGCCGCGCGCTCTTCGCCGGCGGCATCGGCG
>Ga0187893_10008973_pt1 | contig 15574 bp, 6 predicted proteins | sample MA1701074metaG_FD_139574 | JGI IMG/M metagenome (GOLD analysis project Ga0187893, IMG submission 139574) | White microbial mat communities from a basaltic lava cave in the Kipuka Kanohina Cave System on the Island of Hawaii, USA - MA170107-4 metaG ... | reverse complement strand
CTACCGCAGCATCAACGGAATAGTCACTGGAGAGCCACGTGCCGGGAAACTGGCCCGCGTGGTTCGGCGGGAGGCCGATGGAAAAGGACCCACCACGGGCACCTCGCCAGCGGCCGACCCGACCCGACCCATCACACGTTTCACGAAGGCCGGGCGCGCGTGCGACGCTGTTGTGGACCTGGTGTCCCGCAAGTGGGTCGGGTGGCATCTGTCGGTGGAGGAGACCTCGACCCAGGTCGAGATCGTGCTCACCGCGGCGCTGGAGGCCGAGGGGCTGATGGACGAGGCCGTGGCCCGCGCGGATGGCCTGGTGGGGATCGACGACGACGACGAGCGTCGGCCGATCCTGCTGGCGGTCTCGGACAACGGGGGCGCAGATGACCTCTGGGTCGACGCGGGAGCTCATGGCCTTGCACGCGATCGCTCAGCACTTCGGGCGGCCGCACACCCCGACCGACCAAGCCCACATCGAGACCCTGTTTGGCCACGTCAAGACCGAGTACCCGCACCTGGAGGAGATCGAGGACCCGGTGGTGCTGTGGGCCGAGCTGGCCCGGGTCCAGACGCATTACAACACCGTGCGGCTCCACGAGGGCATCGGCTATGTCACGCCCGATGACGAGCATACCGGGCGGGGTCCCGGGATCCGCCAAGCCCGCCGGGACGGCCTCGAGCGGGCCCGGCAGCTGCGTCTGGACTACCATCGCAACAACACCAGCAAGGATCTGCATGAAGACTAACCGGATGTGGGGTGAATCCCGGACGATCTGTATCAAAAGCTCAGAAACGCCTCACTGTCCTGTATCCCGGTCGATGATCCGCATGCCATGCATATCGACGCCACCATCGCGCCGCTGGCGCCGGGCAAGCTGTTGGTCAACCCGGAGCGGTTTGTGCCCAACCCCCTGTTCGATGGTTGGCAGATCCTGCCCGCCCCGCCGTCGACCCTACCGGCGGACTGGCCGATGTATCTGTGCAGTCCGTGGGTCAGCATGAACGTCCTTGTCGCTCAGCCCGGACACGGTCGTGGTGGAACGCCACGAGCAGCCGTTGATCGACGCGTTGACCGCGTGGGGCTTACGCTGCATCCCGGTCGACTTCCGGCACGTCTACAGCTTCGGCGGATCGTTCCACTGCGTCACCTTGGATATCCGCCGCGCCGGGTCTTCTATGAAATACCTGAGCCGCTAACCGGCTACGTCAACGCTGCCAGCAAAGCCGCGAACATGCTACTGCTAGGCTTTGCTCATTCTGGGGCGCTGACCCGCATAGCTGAAGATGTTGGTTAAGCTGCCGTATTGGTGACGATTGGTTGTTCTTACGGGCCGCACTCGATACCGGTACGAAAAAATACTTTAGTTAGCGCTTCGCCGTGGCGCTGCATTGAGAGGCCCGGAGCTGCGCTAAGCAGGGCGGTTTTCGTGCGCGCGTCTTCTTGCCGCACGGTAAATGGAGGCTCAATTGTACGGGAACCTGAGGACGCATTCCGGCCGTTTCATGAGATGTTTCTTCACCGAGCGGCAGCGGTTCCAGATGCCATCGCAGTCGAATTTTTCAGGGTCAGCGGCTGACCTATCGCGAGCTTGCGGCACGCTCGGGCTGGCTTGCCGCCCATCTTCGTGGGCTTGGAGTAGGCGCCGATGCGGTTGCCGGGGTGTCGCTCGAGCGCTGCCCGGAGCTGATCGTCGCGATTCTGGGCATCTTGCGTGCCGGCTCGGCGTGGTTGCCGCTCGACCCTTCGTATCCGGCCGAACGTCTTGCCTACATGCTCGAAGACTCTGGAATTGACGTGCTCGTCACCAACGACGGCGGGACGGCGGGTCTTCCCGGCGCTGGTGTTCGGCGGGTTGACCCTTGCGCCGAGGGCCCTTCGCCTGCGACTTTTGCGCGCGAACGCGCTATTGCAGAACAACCACCGGGCGATACTGCGAGTACCGTCGCGCGGCATTACGTCCGGGAGCGGCCCCGCGCTGGACCAGATCGAACACGCCAGGATGCCGGGGTATGGGGCGGCATGGATGAGGAGGAGCGGCGTACCTTCGGCGCGGCCGGCAGCGGCGGCAGAGGTGACAGGTGATGCTCCCTTCGGGGTAACGTATGGCTACATGCTCACAGACACGGAGGGTGTGAGATGCTCCCGCCTACTCTGGCCCCGTACTTGGCTGGGCTCCTGACCGTGCCGTTGGTGCGGACTGCCATCAAGCACCCGTATGTGGCTGGTCTCGTGACCGCACCGCTGGTGGCGGCCGTCGTTAGGCCGCTGGCGCGAGGCACCGTCAAAGGAACGGTGACACTCGGTCTACAGACGAAGAAGCTCGCCGCACAGGCGCGTGAGGAGTTCCAGGACCTCGCCGCCGAGGCGAGCACCAATGTGGTCACGCGTGAGCCCGTCGAGGTCGTCGAGGTCGTCGAGGTCGTCGAGGTCGTCGAGGTCGTCGAGGTCGTCGAGCCCGTCGAGCCCGTCGAGCCCGTCGAGCCCGTCGAGCCCGTCGAGGTCGCCGAGCCCGTCGAGGTCGCCGAGCCCGTCGGGGACCTCGAACGCATCAGGGACATTGACGCGACGGACGCGGGGAAGCTGCGGGCTGCTGGGGTCAGCTGGGTTGAGGGGCTGCTGGAGGCGGGTAGCAGCCCCGCCGGGCGTAAACAGCTCGCTGAGCGGACTGGGATCTCCTATGAGGAGATCCTGCGCTGGGTGCATCACGCTGACCTCTTCCGGATCAGTGGCGTGACCGGGGAGTACGCGGAGCTGCTCGAGGCCGCCAGGGTAGACAGCGTGCCCGAGCTCGCCCGTCGCAACCCGAAGAACCTCGCCGCGGCGCTAGGACGGGTCAACGCCGAGCGCAAGCTCGTCGGTCAGTTCCCTACAGTCGAGCAGGTCGCTGACTGGGTGAGCGAGGCGAAGACAACGCAGCGCGCTGTCCATCATTAAGGGACGGCTGGGCCGCGGTCCGGTGAGCAAGACCCCCACGGTAAAAGGGTTTACCTCAGCAACTGCCCATGCTAGGTTGCCCTGGACCTGAAGCGCGGCTCGAAGCTGGGAGGCTTGGGGGAGAACGTTCTTTTCGCGACAGGATCTAAATCTGATAAAGGAAGAAGGCTTGGAGTGCGTTCGCCGCGACGCTCCTTGACCTTCCACGAAGTCCTTATGTTTTAAAATATGTGCGTCCTAGCAGACACGGAGGTTATGATGCTTCCGCCCGTTGCGACCCCCTATGTAACTGGTCTCTTGACCTCTCCGTTGGTGCGCAAGGCCCTCAAGCACCCGTATGTAACCGGTCTGATCACCGCTCCATTGTTGGTCGGCGTCGTGAGGCCGCTCGTGCGGGGCACGGTGAAGACCGCGGTGACAATAGGCTTGCAGACGAAGAAGCTCGCCGCAGAGGCGCGTGAGGAGTTTCAGGATATCACGGCTGAGGCAAGCGCCGAGATGGCCGCTAGAAGCGAGTAGCCCCGGGGCTAGCGGGATTCGCTCGGCCACAGCGAGATGGCGAATCCGAGGATCCTGGCCACACGATTCGTTCGCGGCAAGAACTGGTGATTGACACGATGCCGTCAATAGTGAGTGTCATCATGGGACGCGGGCGGGAGGCGCTCCGGATAGGACCGCGGTCGGTCATTCCCGGGCGCCAGCGTTGGGATGTCGGCGTAGTGCTGGGTCAGCCTCACCTCGCCGAGCTCCTGGAGACAGCACTCCGGGACTCGCCGGGCGTCGAGGTGGTGCAGGCCAATCCGGTCACCGGCCGGCTGCTCGTCTGCCATGACACGGCGGTCAGCAGCGAGGAGATCGGCCAGATCATTCGGCAAGCCGTTGCGCAGGTGGTCCCGCAGGCTGCGACGATACCCGCGCAATCCAGACAGCCCAGTGTGGCGCCGGCGCAGGCACCACGCCCGCGTCTCACCGCCCCGTCATTGGCCCTCGTCGGCGGCGCGGCAGCGGTTGCCGCCCCGACCCTCGGGAGATCTCTCCGTCGGTCACCGTTGGCGCGCCTCGGAAGCGTCCTCCTGGCGACTGTGGCCGTCGTCCGGCGCGCATGGCGAAGATCCCGCCGCGCTCAGCAGGCCTCAGCCGTACCCCTGAGATCGACGCGGCACCCTTTGCTGCAGATCGTGGGATCGCACAAGCGGAAGTTTTACTTAGCGTCGCTGCTGACGATCTTTGGGCAGATCTTCGACCTGGTGCCCACGTTGCTCATTGGCTTGATGGCGGTGGTGCTCATCACCGGCAAGAGCGCGGCGCTCGTGCGCTTGGGGTTAGCCGGCGCCTCCAGCCAGCTGTTGTTCTTAGCCGGAGCAACCGCCCTCGCCGGTGTCCTCATCGCGGCGTTGTCATTCGTCACGGACCTGCTCTGGCGTAATCTCGCCCAGTCCGTGCAACATCAATGGCGTACCACGATGTACGCACACCTTCAAAGAGTCAAGCTTCGGTACCTAGAGGGTGAGCGGACGGCCCGGCTCGCGGGCGTGCTGACCGACGACATCAACCAGTTCGGCCGTTTTCTCGCGACCTCAGCGAGCCATCTCCTGAAGCTTGGCACGAACTTCTTCATCCTCATACCACTATTCTTATTCTTCGTGCCAGGCATCGCCTGGGTTGCGTTCCTGCCAGTGCCCATCATTGCTTGGTTGTCCTTCTTTTACCAAGAGCATGCGGTCCCAGACTACGCGGCTAACAGCGAGAAAGGGTCGCTGTTGAACAGCCAGCTGATCAACAACCTGGAGGCGGGCGCGACCATTAAGAGCTTTGCCGCCGAAGAGTACGAGATCGACCGCATTCACCGCCTCAGCGAGGCGTATCGCCAGAGCAATCGCCAGGTTGATACTCGCAGCGCGGCTTACAATCAGATCATCGCGGTCTGCGCCATGGCGTCGATCGCGGGAACCCTTCTATTGGGCGGCCACGACGTGCTGGCTGGTGCGCTGCGGTTCGAGGTCTTCAGCCCGCTCATCGGCCTACCCCAGCGAGTGCTTTGGCAACTACCCGGACTCGGCGATGCGGTCGACCAGTACCAGCGGACGGTGGGAGCGCTGGGACGGGTGCTCGACCTTCGCCGCCTCCCAATTGAGCAGGACGACACGGGCCAGCACCTCGACGTCGCAAAGGTCGACGGCGAGATCGTGCTCGACGGGGTGACCTTTGCCTACCCCGGCCGCCCGCCCGTCCTCCACGACCTGTCCCTACGCCTTGCTCCCAGAAGCACGACGGGCATCGTCGGCGTCACGGGGACGGGGAAGACGACCATCGCCAAGCTCCTCATGCGCCTGGAAGACGTCAGGTCGGGGCAAGTGCTGCTCGATGGTGTCGATATCCGTGACGTGAGACTGCACGACCTGCGGAACGCGATCGGGTTCGTGGCTCAGGACGCCTTCCTGTTCGACGGGACCGTGAGGGACAACATCACCTACGGCAGCTTCGACGCCGACCCTGAGCGCGTGGTGAGCGCGGCTCGCGTGGCGAAAGCCGACGGCTTCGTCCAAACCCTGCCGTCGCGGTACGACACCATGATCGGAGAGCGTGGCGTCACGCTGTCGGGCGGCCAGAAACAACGCATCTCATTAGCCCGAGCGATCGTGAAGAGCGCGCCAGTCGTCATCCTCGACGAGGCCACCTCGGCCGTGGACAACGAGACCGAGGCCGCCATCCAACGCGCCCTCCAAGGCTTCGCCAAGGACCGGACTCTGGTCGTCATCGCCCATCGGCTGTCGACGATCCGTCACGCCGACTGGATCTATGTGCTGGGCAAGGGCGGAGCGGTCATCGAAGCGGGAACACATCAGGACTTGCTGGAGCGCGACGGCGTGTACGCGTCCTTGTGGCGGCTGCAGATCGGCGAGGCGAGCGCATGACCCAGCTGAGCGTGGTCCTGATCGGACAGCACTCATTACCAGTAGAGTGCGGCAAGATCCTGCTGCAGCGCGGGCATCGCATCAGCGGCGTCGTCTCTCCCACTGTGCAGGTCCGCGAGTGGGCAGCCGAGCAGGGCGTACCAGTGACCGACTTTGGTCCCGACCTGATGGACTTCCTCACCGCACGGCCCTTCGACTACCTGTTCAGCGTCGTCAACCCGCGGCTGCTTCCCGCCGAGGTCTTGGAGCTGCCGCGCGAGTTGCCGATCAACTTCCACGACGCGTTGTTGCCACGGGGCGCCGGGGTGCACGCGAGCACGTGGGCGCTGCTGGGCGGCGCCCGCCGGCATGGGGTGACCTGGCACGTCATGACCGCCGAGGTGGACCGAGGTGACATCCTCAAACAGCGTGTGGTGCCCATCGAGGCTGCCGATACCAGCTACACGCTCAACGTCAAGTGCTTGCTGGCGGGCATCTCCTCGTTCGCCGAGCTGGTCGACGAGCTCGCCGAGGGACGCGCGACCCGCATCGCGCAGGACCCGGGCCTGCGGACCTATCACGCCAAGACCGCCCGCCCGCGCGGCGCGCTGACGATCTCTTGGCGGCAGTCCGCGCAGGAGATCGACGCCGCCGTACGGGCCTGCGACTTTGGCCCACACCCGAACGAGTTCGGCACCGTCAAGCTGTGGTGCGGTACCCACTTCGTGATCGTGCACGAGAGCCAGGTGTGTGCCGAGCCTTCCACCGCACCTGCGGGAACGGTGGTCTCGACCACTGCGGCGGGCGTGAGGGTGGCGACCGTTAGCAATGACATCTGCCTAGCCCGCGTGACTGGCCTCGCCGGAACGGCCCTGGCACCGAAGGAGTTCCGTCCCGGCGACCGGTTGCCCGAGCTCGACCAGGCGCAGGCCGAGGCGTTGACGGTGGCGTACCGGGACGCGATGCGCCACGAGCCGTACTGGGTCGAACGGCTCGCCGGTCTGGTCCCGCTGGACCTGCCAGCCCGCGAGCGATCGACCGCGACGGTGGGTCATCACACGCTGCCGGTCGAGGTGCCTGCCGGACATACAGCTGAGGCGTTGCTGGCCGCGACGCTGGGGTTCCTCAGTCGGGTGACGGGCGTGGCGGACGCGGACGTAGGCCTGCGGTGGCACCCAAAGCCCGGTGCGGATGAGCGGCTGTTCGCTTCCACGTTGCCGCTGCGGGTGCCGGTGCCTGCGGGGAACTTCGCCGGCTACTGCGCCGAGGTCGGGCGGCGCGTGCGCGAGGTGTTGGCGCACGGGACCTACGTGCGGGACGTCGTCGTCCGTTACCCGCGGCTGCACGGCAGTCAGTGGATCGACCAGGGGCTGCCAGTCACCGTCGAGCTTGTCGACGACCTCGACACGCTCGCCGTGCCCGATCCCGCGACGGCACTGCTCGTGCGGATCAGCCGCGATGGCGGGTGCTGCTGGTTGATCGCCGACCCGGTCCTATCAGGACAGCTGCGCGACGCGTTCGTCATCTTCCTGCGCGGCCTGGGCGACCACCACCTTGAGCGGGTCCCATTGGTCCCACCCGACCAGCAGCACCTGCTCGCCGCTTGGAACGACACGGCTCGCCCAGTAGGGCAGGCCTGCCTGCCGGCGTTGTTCGAAGCTCAGGTACGAGCGACCCCTGAGGCGGTCGCAGTGGTGTCCGAGAACGTCACGCTCAGTTACGCGCAGCTCAACGCTGTGGCGAACCGGCTCGCGCATAGGCTGATCGCCCGGGGGGTGGGCCCTGAGCAGATCGTGGCGTTGGCCCTGCCTCGCTCACTTGAGCTGGTGGTCGCGATCTTGGCGGTGCTCAAGGCGGGAGCCGCCTACCTGCCGGTGGACCCGGACTATCCGGCTGAGCGGATCGGGTTCATGCTCGGCGACGCCCGACCGGTGCTGGTGCTGGATGACCCCGACACCGTCGCGTCGCCCGGCATCGGCACGGACGCCGATCCCACTGACGCGGACCGCATCACCGCTCTGACACCGCAGCATCCGGCGTATGTGATCTACACCTCGGGCTCCACGGGTACCCCGAAAGGCGTGGTGGTGTCCCATGCCGGCATCGCCAGCCTGGCCGCCGCCCAAATCGAGCGTTTCGAGGTCGAGGCGGGCAGCCGGGTGTTGCAGTTCGCCTCACCCAGCTTCGACGCGTGCGTGTCGGAGCTGTGCATGGCGTTGCTGTCGGGCGCGGCGCTCGTGCTCGCCCCCACCCAACAGCTGCTGCCCGGGGCGCCATTGGTTGCGCTTGTTGACCGGCAGCGGGTGACACACCTGACGGTGCCGCCCTCGGCGCTGGCGGTGCTGCCATCCGAAGATGGTCTGGGGTCGGTGGTGACGTTGGTGACCGCAGGTGAGGCGTGCCCGCCAGGGTTGGTCGCCGCCTGGTCGGCGGGTCGGCGGGTGGTCAACGCCTACGGTCCGACCGAGATGACGGTGTGCGCCACCATGAGCCAGCCGCTGTCAGCGGTGAATGACCCCGTGGTGCCGATTGGCCGGCCGATCGCCAACACCCGGGTGTATGTCCTGGATGCTGGGTTGCAGCCGCTGCCTCCCGGGGTCGCAGGGGAGCTGTATGTGGCGGGAGCGGGGCTAGCCCGGGGTTATCTGCACCGGGCAAGCCTCACCGCGCAACGATTCGTGGCCGACCCCTACGGCCCGCCGGGCAGCCGCATGTACCGCACGGGCGATCTGGCCCGGTGGCGTGCTGATGGCCAGTTGGAGTTTGTTGGCCGGGCAGACGACCAGGTCAAGGTCCGCGGGTTCCGGATCGAGCCAGGCGAGGTCGAGGCGGTGCTCGCCGCGTATCCCGACATCACGCAGGCCGCCGTCGCCGCGCGTGAGGACCGGGCAGAGGACAAGTGGCTGGTCGCGTATGTGGTGACTGCCACAGCCAACGCCTTCCGACCGGACGTCCTGCGCGACTACCTGCGCGGGCGCCTGCCTGAGTACCTGGTGCCGGCCGCGTTCGTGGTGTTGGACAGCTTGCCGTTGACACCCAATGGCAAGCTCGACCGTCACGCGCTGCCCGCCCCCGAGCGTGAACCGGCCGGGACCGGCCGGGCGCCGAGGACACCGCAAGAGCAGCTGCTCGCCGAGCTGTTCGCCGAGGCGCTTGGCCTGCCCAGGGTTGGCGTCGACGACGACTTCTTCGATCTGGGTGGGCACTCGTTGCTGGCCACCCGCCTGATCGCTCGGATACGGGCCACGTTGGGTGTTGAGCTGGAGCTACGCGTCCTGTTCGAGACCCCGACCGTGGCCGGGTTAGCCGCACGCCTGCACGACGTGGGGCAGGCGCGGCTGGCGTTGACCAGGTACCAGCGCCCCGAGGTCGTGCCGCTGTCGTTCGCGCAACGCCGGCTGTGGTTCCTCCACCAGCTGGAAGGACCGAGCGCCACCTACCACATGCCACTCGCGCTCCGCCTGCGCGGAGCGTTGGACCGCACCGCGTTGCACGCCGCGCTCGGCGACCTCGTCGCCCGGCATGAGAGCTTGCGCACGGTCTTTCCGCAGGTCGACGGTGTGGTCTCCCAGCGGATCCTGGACGCCGACGCGGTCCGCCCGCCGCTGGCCGTCACCGAGATCCGCGAGGCCGAGCTGCCGGAGGCGCTTCAGGCCGCGGCCCGGCGCGGGTTCGACCTTGCCACCGAGCCGCTCGTACGGGCCGAGCTGTTCGCGCTCGGACCGGATGAGCACGTGCTGCTGATCGTGGTGCACCACATCGCCGGTGACGGCTGGTCGCTCGGCCCGCTCTCGACCGACCTGGCTACCGCGTACGTGGCCCGCTGCCAAAGCGCGGCGCCGGGGTGGGCGCCGCTGCCGGTGCAGTACGCCGACTACACGCTGTGGCAGCACCAGCTGCTCGGCGACCAGGCCGACCCCGACAGCTTGTTCGCCGCCCAGATCGCCTACTGGACGTGGGCGCTGGCCGGCCTGCCCGAGCAGCTCGACCTGCCCAGCGATCGGCCCCGCCCGCCCACCGCCTCGTACCGCGGCAATCGGGTCAGTGTCCGATTGGACGCGACGCTGCATCACGGGCTGGTCGACCTCGCCCGCCGTCACGGAGCCAGCCTGTTCATGGTGCTGCAGGCCGGGCTGGCCGCGCTGCTATCCCGGTTGGGCGCCGGTGACGACATCCCGATCGGCGCTCCCGTCGCCGGACGCACCGACCAGGCGTTGGACGACCTGGTCGGGTTCTTCGTCAACACGCTCGTGCTCCGCGCCGACGCCTCGGGCGATCCCACCTTCGCGCGGCTGCTCGCCCGGGTACGCGAGACCGCGCTGGCCGCGTACGCCCATCAGGACGTGCCGTTCGAGTACCTCGTCGAGGTCCTCAACCCCACCCGCTCGCTCGCGCACCACCCGCTGTTCCAGGTGATGCTGACAGTCCAGAACACCCCCCAACGCGACCTCGAGCTGCCCGGCCTGCACACCACTGGAGTCCGCGTGGACACCGGGACCGCCAAGTTCGACCTGTCGTTCAGCCTCAGCGAGCGACGCGGCCCGGACGGTGCGCCCCAGGGCATCGAGGGGGTCGTCGAGTACGCCAGTGACCTGTTCGACTCTGGCACGGTCGAGACCATCGCCGCGCGATGGGTACGACTGCTGGAGGCGGTGGTCGCCGACCCGGACCAGCGGGTCAGCCGGATTGACGTCCTCTTCGCCGGGGAGCGTCACCGGTTGCTGGTCGAACGCAACAACACCGCCCGCCCGGTGGTCCAGGACTGCCTGCCGGCCTTGTTCGAGGCCCAGGTCGAGGCCACGCCTGAGGCGGTGGCGCTGGTGTTCGCCGGCACGGCGCTGACGTTTGCCGAGCTCAACGCTTGGGCCAACCGGCTGGCTCACGCGTTGATCGCCCGAGGGGTCGGGCCCGCAGCAGGAGCTGCGGATCTGGGCCTGGATGCTGTCGACGCATCCGGGCCCGAGCAGATCGTCGCCTTGGCGCTGCCCCGGGGTGTGGAGCTGATCGTGGCGGTCTTGGCGGTGCTCAAGGCCGGCGCGGCCTATCTGTTTGTGGACCCTGGCTACCCGCCGGCGCGGGTCGCGTTGATGCTTGAGGACGCGCACCCGGCGTTGGTGCTTGACGATCCCGGCGCTGTCGCGGTGGTGGATGGCTACCCGGATACGAACCCTATAGACACCGATCGCACCGCCCCGCTGCTGCCCCAGCATCCGGCGTATGTGATCTCCACCTCGGGGTCGACCGGCCGGCCCAAGGCCGTCGTGGTCTGCCACCAGAGCGTGGCGAATGTGCTCGACAGCCTCCGTGACGGTGTGCTCGCGCAGACGGTGAGGAACGTGGGGGGCCGCCGGCTGCGGGTCGCGCAGACGACGCCGCTGTCGTTCGACGCGTCGTGGGGCCAGCTGCTATGGATGTTCGCCGGTCATGAGCTGCACGTCCTCGATGAGGCGCAGTGGGCCGACCCGGACGCGTTGGTGGCCTACATCGCCCGGCGGCGCATCGATCACCTCCACGTCACCCCGTCGTACCTGCGGACGCTGATCCCTCGGAGACTGCTGGATGGCGGCCCGACAGCGGTCGCGGCCGGCGGCGAGGCCGTTCCCGCACAGCTGTGGGACCAGCTCCGGTCGGTGGACCGGGTCGAGGCGTTCAACTTCTACGGACCGACCGAGTGCACCGTCCGCTCGCTCGTCGCGCGGATAGGTGATTCGCCTCGCCCGGTGATCGGCCGGCCGATCGCGAACACCCGGGTGTACGTGCTCGACGCGGCACTGCAACCGGTGCCCCCTGGAGTGGTGGGCGAGCTGTACCTCGCCGGGGCGGGGCTGGCGCGCGGCTACCTGCACCAGCCGGGCCTGACCGCGCAGCGGTTCGTCGCCGACCCCTACGGCCCGCCAGGGACCCGCATGTACCGCACTGGGGACCTGGTCCGCTGGAACAGCGACGGCGAGTTGGAGTTCGCCGGCCGTGCCGACGACCAGGTCAAGGTCCGCGGGTTCCGCATCGAGCCGGGCGAGGTCGAGGCCGTGCTCGCCGCACACCCCGACATCGCGCAGGCCGCCGTGATCGCCCGCGAGGACCGGCCTGGGGACAGGCGGCTGGTCGCCTACGTGGTGCCTACCACGGGCAAGGCGTTGCGACCCGATCTGCTGCGCGACCATCTGCGTCAACGGCTGCCCGAGTACATGGTGCCCTCGGCGTTCGTGGCGCTCGACAGGTTGCCGTTGACGCCCAACGGCAAGCTCGACCGCACGGCGCTGCCCGCACCCGACCTGACCCCGGCCACGCCCGGCCGCGCCCCCCGGTCGCCGCGGGAGCAGGTCCTGTGCGAGCTGTTCGCCGAGGTGCTGGACTTGCCCCGTGCGGGCGTGGACGACGGCTTCTTTACGTTGGGTGGGGACAGCATCCTCTCGATCCAGCTGGTCAGCCGGGCGCGGCGGGCCGGTGTGGCGATCAGCCCTCGAGACGTCTTCGAGCACCAGACGGTGGCGGAGCTAGCGGCGGTGGCCAGCGAGGTGCCCGAGACGATGCCGCACATACCCGACGCCGGAGCCGGCGTGGTGCCCCTGACCCCGATCATGCACAGGCTGTGCGAGCGCGGCGGTCCGATCGACGGCTTCAGCATGAGCCTGGTGGCGCAGACACCGGCCGGCCTGGATCTAAAAAAGCTGACCCGCCTGGTCCAAGCGGTGCTGGACCGCCATGACCTGCTCCGCGCCCGTCTGGAGCGCCATGGTCAAGGGTGGGCGCTGCGGGTGGGGCCGGCCGGGTCGGTGGCGGCTTCGCAGTGCATTGTGCGGGTGGACGCCGCCGGGCTGGACGACGAGGGCCTGCGAAGGGTCACCGAGACGGAGGCGGCGGCGGCGACCGCCAGGCTGGCCCCGAGGGCCGGGGTGATGATCCAGGTGGCATGGCTGGACCGAGGGCCCGCCCGACCCGGCCGGCTGGTGCTGGTGATCCATCACCTGGTGGTTGACGGGGTGTCGTTGCGGATCCTGCTGGAGGACCTGGCTACGGGTGGAGCGCAGGCGGCGGTGAGGCCCGCAGCAGGAGCTGCGGATCCGGGCCTGGATGCTGTCGACGCATCCGGGCCCGCAGCAGGAGCTGCGGATCCGGGCCTGGATGCTGTCGACGCATCCGGCCAGGCGCCGGTGCTGGAGCCGTGCCATATGTCGTTTCTGCGGTGGGCGCAGCTGCTGGCGGCCCAAGCTCATGACCCGGCCCGTACCGCCGAGCTGGCGACCTGGACGGCGATGCTCGGTGGTGAGGATCCGCCTCTCAGTGACCGGGCGCTGGACCCGGCACGGGACACGGTCGGCGGGTGCCGGGAGCTGCGGTTGCCGTTGCCGACGCCGGTCGAGCCGCTGCTGACCAGCGTGCCAGCGGCATTCCACGCCGGGGTGGACGACGTGCTGCTCTGCGCCTTGGCGTTGGCGGTCACGTCGTGGCGTCGCCGGCGCGGCCAAGAGGACGGAGCGGTGCTGGTGGACCTGGAGGGCCACGGCCGCCAAGAGCAGGCGGTCGGCGGCGTGGACCTGTCCCGCACGGTCGGCTGGTTCACCACCGTCTTCCCCGTGCGCCTCGACATCGGCGGGATCGATGTGAGCGAGGCGCTGGCCGGTGGCCCGGCGGCGGGGCAGGCGCTCAAGCGGGTCAAGGAGCAGCTGCGTGCGGTGCCTGACCACGGTCTGGGCTTCGGGCTGCTGCGCTACCTCAACCCCAAGACCGCACCGGTCCTGGCCGGGCTGGCAAGCCCGCAGATCGCGTTCAACTACCTGGGCCGCTTCAGCGTGCCCGAGGCCACCGACTGGGCAGTAGTTCCTGGCCTTGGGTTGTTCTCGGCCAGTGGCGTCGACGCGTCCCTGCCCGCCTCCCACGTGCTGAGCATCGACGCGTGGACCGAGGACCGCCCAGGCGGGCCGCAGCTGCGTACGAGCTGGCGATGGCCGGCGAGGCTGCTGTCCGAGGACGTGGTCCGTGAGCTGGCGCACGCGTGGTTCCATGCGTTGGACGCGTTGGCCACGCATGCCGCCCGCCCGGATGCGGGCGGCCACACCCCCTCCGACTTCCCGCTGGCCGGGCTGTCCCAGGATGAGATGGACGGACTCACCACGGAATGGGTGATGTGATGATCGAGCGACCTGGCCTTGAGGACGTCCTGCCGCTGGCGCCGTTGCAGGAGGGGCTGCTGTTCCACACCCTGCTGGACGGCCACGGCCCGGACGTCTACACCACCCAGTTCGTCCTCGACCTGGACGGCGACCTGGACGCGCCCGCGCTCCAAGCCGCCGGCCAAGCCCTCTTGGACCGCTATCCCAACCTGCGGGCCGCATTCCGCCGCACCAACGAGGGCCGTTGCGTAGCCCTCATCCCCCGCCAGGTGCGCCTGCCATGGCAGGTGGTGGACCTGGCGGGCCTGGGCCCGGCCGCCGCTGAGGCTGAGGCGGACCGCCTGCTCATCGACGAGCGTGCCCGTCGGTTCGACCTCTCCCAACCGCCGCTGCTCCGGATGCTCCTGGTGCGGCTCGGCGCCGGGCGATGGCGGCTCGGCATCACGCACCATCACATCCTGTCCGACGGCTGGTCCTTTCCCATCCTCGTCGGTGAGCTGTTCGCGCTGTACGCGAGCGGTGGGGACCCCGCGGCGCTGCCCGCGGTCAGGCCCTACCGTGACTACCTGACATGGCTGGGGACTCAGGACCGTGCGACGGCGGAGGCTGCATGGCGTGACGCGCTGGCCGGGTTGGACGAGCCTACCTTGGTGGCGGGCGCGGACCGCCAGCGAGCGCCACTGATCCCCGACACGCTCACGATCGAGCTGTCCCAGGAGCTGACCGCCGCGCTGAGGGGCCAGGCCCGACGCCTGAGGGTGACGCTCAACACCATGGTCCAGGCGGGGTGGAGCATCCTGCTCGGCCGCATGACTGGCCGTGACGACGTGGTGTTCGGTGCCACGGTGTCGGGTCGACCTGCCGACCTTGCCGGCGTGGAATCGATGGTCGGGCTGTTCATCAACACGGTGCCGGTGCGGGTGCGGCTGCGACCGCAGGAGTCAGTGGGGCAGGTTCTCGCTCGACTGCAGGCTGAGCAGGCCAGGTCGTTCGCCCACCATCATCTCAGCCTGGTCGACGTCCAACGGCTGGCCGGGCTGGGCCAGCTGTTCGACACCCTGGTCGTCTACGAGAGCTACCCCTTCGATCCCCGCCATCTCGACGAGCTCGCGCCCGGTCTACGGGTCACCGGAACGGAGGGCCACGACGCCACCCACTACCCACTGACCCTCGTGGCCGTCCCAGGGCCTGGCCTGACGCTCAGGCTCGGTTACCGGTCGGATGTCGTCGACGAGGTGGCGGCCCAGGCGCTGGTCGGCCGGTTGGTACGGGTGCTGGAGCAGCTGGCCACGGATGCCGACCAGCCGGTCGGCCGGATTGACGTCCTCGACGCTGCGGAGCGTCACCGGATCCTCGTGGAATGGAACGGCACCGCGGTGATGGCGGCGGAGACCACGTTGCCGGCGTTGTTCGAGGCTCAGGTGCGGCGGTGTCCGGACGCGACCGCGGTGGTGTTCGAGGACACCTCCCTCACCTACGCGCAGCTAGACGCGCAAGCCAACCGGCTCGCCCATGCGTTGATCGCCCAAGGGGTGGGCCCGGAGCAGGTCGTGGCGCTGGCCCTGCCGCGCTCGGCGGAGATGATCGTGGCGGTCTTGGCGGTCCTCAAGGCCGGAGCGGCCTACCTGCCCGTGGACCCG
>Ga0187893_10008972_pt1 | contig 15575 bp, 11 predicted proteins | sample MA1701074metaG_FD_139574 | JGI IMG/M metagenome (GOLD analysis project Ga0187893, IMG submission 139574) | White microbial mat communities from a basaltic lava cave in the Kipuka Kanohina Cave System on the Island of Hawaii, USA - MA170107-4 metaG ... | reverse complement strand
GGCTCCTTTCTTGAAAAGACATTGGGGTTAGCGGTAACACCATTGTCCTTCAGAAAGGAACCTTCTCCCCCATCCAAATCTTTCCCCGACTTCTCTGCCGCGACAGCGGTTTAGTCCAACACCAAGCCAGCGTTGTTGATGATCTTGCCTAACGTTCTGGCACGTTTCTCTGCTTCAGACATGTATGTGCCATCTTCGTCTTCAACTAGACGCTCAAGCTGAGCTACAGCCAGAGCCACGATTTTTACGACGATGTAGGCTCCAATCAGGATCCCGACAATGCGAACGATTCGGATGCCCTCATCGGAAAAATTGATATTAAGCATTCTCAGGGAGAGCGCGATGGCCAGGAGGACGAACAGAACGTTCACAAGAGTCCGCAGCGGCTGCAGAAACTTCTGCCATGTGTCGCGCCGGGTGCCAAGATCGGTAAGCAAGACAGCCACCGACTTGGCTGAAATCGTCGCCAGCACAGCGATCGAAAACACAACAAGGCCTTGCCGAACCCAGCGAACGATGTTCTCAGGGAGTGAAAGCCACGAGCTGAGAGAATAGAGGACTACAATGAGCACAAGCGGGAGAACTGCACTATCCAGGTAACCGACAATGACATCGTCCACCTTGCTGGAGGTCTTCGCTGCCCAGCGCTTCAGGTATCCCCGAATTGTCCAGTGCGCCAGCCCGGCAACAGCCAATGCGAAAAGAGGATAGAGTACAAATCCTCCGTCAAATCCGAGGAATTCAGTCAACTTGCCCATCAACCCTCAGTCCTCCTTAGTCCGTTCTTCGAATGATGATGTGCGCCGGTTCATAGGCGACTTTCTGGTGAGCACGATCTCCATGGCTCGGACAAGCTCACGCTGGATGCCGCGGAATCTCGCTCGCTCGACGAGCCCGTCCACGAAATGATGGGGCGGCAGCCACCGAGAAGATCATCCAGGACCCTGGAATCGCCTGACAGAAAGCGCTCGAACGAGCCAAGGGGTGCTCCTTGCTTATGTTGAGGAGAGCAAGGCAGCCATTGGGCTCTCTGCCAGCGTTAGCGGTCGAGCACGGCGACTGTCCAATGAAGGGCTGCTGCCACTCGGGCGTCGGCATTTCTGGACCGTCAGAGTGCATTGCTCAGAGATGGACTGCAGACATCTCCGCGCCACGCCGGAATTGCTCTGCGAGTTTCTGGCATGAAATGCAATACGGAGACCAAGGCACGGCTTGGAGGCGCTTCGCCGGTATCTCTTTACCGCACTTGGAACAGACGCCAAACGTGGCATCACGGATCTCATTCAACGCACCTTCAACCAAATGGAGGACAGAGCAGATTCGAGCGACATAGCGAATCGCAAGGTCCCGGTCCACGCTGCTGCTCGCCTGGTCCACGGGATCGCTCGCGGGACCGATGACCAAGCAGTTACGATGGTCATTGATCTCTCGAATCAGTGCGCCGCGCTTGGCCTCCAGGGCAGCCTTCAGCTGTTTCTCTTGGTCTCTGGTCATCCCGCCACCACTTATCCCCACCATTGCATTCTAGTAACTGGAGACGCGTCAAACCATCCCTTGGACAGGTGAGATTGCTCATGAATTCAGGTGAGGGGAGAGATGCTGGAGGCTGAGAAGTCAGTCCTGCGGATCCTGCAGATACTTGATCAAGAACACCTTGTTCCCGCGCTCGTTATAGACCAGTTCGTCCACGCATTTTTTGGCAAGAAGAATGCCGAAGCGGCCCGCGCGCATCCCCTGCTCAAGGCGATACACCATGTGCTGCGTAGGGGCATCGTCCGGATTGGAGATGGCTGAGTGTGGCAATTGGTCGAGAGGCATTCCAACAGGGAAGCAACCTCGGGGTCATGATCAACAATAAGAATCAATTTCGGTAGTGGCATCGGTGCATTCTCACTGTCTGTTGAAAGAACCAGCTCAGCGAACAGAGATCACTGGCAGCAGATCCGCGAAGAGGACAAAGACCATCATGCGCAGGAGAACCACAGGCACTCGAACGGGGGATCAGTCCGTCCTGGCACACTGTCTGATACAGCCAGACCCTTGTACTCGCAAGACGAACGGGAACGGTGGCCGTCGTAATAGTGCGAACCACCTCGCCCCAGGGAAGAAGAACGGAAACCACCGTGACGAGTTCGCGCAGATAGACGACCAGTCCTCAGCAATGGCTGAATCGGAAATGACATCGGCGAACAACGAGTTGCGCACGCCGCGACCCTTGACCTGCACTGCCCTTCCGCAAAGCCTGACGTCGACACTTCTGGGACTCGAATCGCTGCTAGAATGAACATGGTAGGTTGATCAGGGGACACAATAGGGCTGTCTCATCTCCCCGCCTCCACCGCACGCGCCTCAAGGCAAAAGCCGAGCCTTGTTCCCAGAGCAACCATCGTTTGCACCCAGCTTTGAGCCCCGATATCGCCCTGCTCAGCCCTCACACGAAATTCTTCGAACCAAGCCTGCCTGACTGTATGGTAAGCGTTCTGAGCTGCCCAGAGGTTAACCTCGAACGGCAAGATGGGACAAACGCTCACGATCTTTTCGAATCGCTCAAGGAGCCCAGTGTCACGCGGGTTGCGGCTGAAACCCATTGCCGCTCGCTCAACGGTCCTTCGAAACGCGAATTCCAATGTGACATTGTCCAGAAGAATCCCAGTGCGGTTCACCTGGTCCAGCAGGCCTTGGACTTGGCTGGCATGAGGTTCGTCAGCCGAAAGGCATGCCAGCAGATCCTCGTGCAGTGTGAAATCGACAGCCATCTGAAACCGAGCTGGCAGTGGAATTCCGAGATCAGTGATGAATCGAGCGAGGGTAGCGTACTGGCCATAGAAGTTGCGGTATAACGAAGCAGCCTCGGCTAGAGCCTTGTCGAGAATCAGGCCGACGATCTTCCGCTGCTCGTCCCGAAAGAGCAGCCGGACGGAATACGTCCCGTTGCCGAAGTTCCGGTCTACGGCTCGGACGAGTTCCGGGATTTCGCCGCGCTGGAAGACCTCGCGGATTTCCGTCACGAGCGCATTGTAGGCTTCCGTTCCACGATACTCTCTGACTCCGCCGCTGACATTTTGATCACCGAGGTGAAGCGCGCCGAAACTGAGCGTTGTCGAATCCCCGGTAATCCGAGAAATAATCTTGGCTCGTCCTATGGCAAGTTGCGCCCTCCCCTCCTGCGCCACCTGGAAATCCTCCCGGTCAGCATCGTAAGAGTAAATCCTGGTTTTGGGCGGATAGTTCTCGAACAAGGAGCTGATCGCATAGTGGGCCCCAACTTTCTCCAGGTTTACCATCGCAGGTCTGACAAATTTTTCGTAGATCAACCGGCCGTCGCGGTGTTCCTGCAGGTTACTCCTGGCACATTCGAGCAGCTCCAGAAACCCTTCCTCCAAGCCGTCGCCGAACAGTTCCTGGCCAAGCTGCAAGGCGCGGGCAGCGTATTGAATCACTTGGACAGTCTCGATGCCGGACAACTCGTCGAAAAACCAGCCACAGCTCGTGTACATCAACATCGCGTGCCGCTGGAGTTCCAGCAATTTCATTGCGCGCACTCGTTCCGAGCGACCCAGCGGCCGGCTCGCATGAGCCTCCAGGAAGCGGCTGACGGTTTCCGTGGACCGGTCCAGAATCACGTCAATATAAGCATCACGAGCTTGCCAGGGATCACGGAACGCGCTGCTCCCGACTTCAGCGAAACGCAGCGCCAACTTATTTCGCAGCCAGTCGAGCGCCTGCCGTAAGGGGGCCCGCCAGTTCTGATGCCATCCAGGGTGCATTCCGGAGTTACAACCACAGTTTGCCTTCCAGCGCTCGACCCCATGAGCACAGCTCCAGGAGCTGTTTTCAAACACCTGGACCTCGTGAGTTGGAGGATGCTTTTCCAAAAACTCACCATAGTTTGTCAATCGGGCGAGCTTGTGCTCCTCGATGTAGCCCAGGGCGTAGGCTAGCGCCATGTCGGCATGGCGGCGATGGTGCCCGTAGCTTTCACCGTCAGTAGCGATGTGGACCAATTGCGACCAGGTCCGGGAATCTAAGAACGCGCCGGACAGCCGACGCGCCAGGTTCTCGCCTCGGACCAGAAGGTCTTCGAAAGCGACACCCTTTGTGATTGGCCCGTCATAGAAGAACAGCGCTAACGACCGGCCCGACCGCAGGCGAATGCGGTAACCCATGGAGGGATCAATCCTGCCACCGCCGACATCGTTCCAGGCGCGACTCCCTATTGGTCGCACTTTGCTGGCTTGGTACGGCGAAAGGACCGTGAACCGAATGTCCATCTCGGCGAGGATGCCGAGGGTTTCCAGGTCCACCGACGCTTCCGGGAGCCACATACCTTCGGGTTTGCGGCGGAACCGGTGCTCGAAATCGCGGATGCCCCACACCACCTGGGTCCGCTTGTCCCGAGCGTTCGCCAAGGGAAGGATCATGTGATTGTAGGCTTGCGCCATGGCAGAACCGTGGCCGGAAAACTTTAGCAGGCTTTCCTCGTCGGCCGAAAGAATCGAGCGATACACGTCTGGAGATTCCTGTTCAAGCCAAGCCAGCAGCGTGGGGCCAAAGTTGAAGCTGATCTTTGAGTAGTTGTTAACGATCTTTCGGATTCTGTTGTCAGCGTCTAGAATCCGCGAAGCGCTGTTTGGCGCGTAGCACTCCGCAGTGATCCGCTGGTTCCAATCGTGATACGGGTACGCCGAATCCTGGAGTTCGATCGCTTCCAGCCAGGGATTCTCCCTCGGAGGCTGGTAAAAGTGTCCATGAATGCAGATGTATCGTTCCATTCAACTTGCTCTATGGCTAACGACCTGGGCCTCAATCGAAGTGCACGTCGTCTTCGCGTCTGCCCCGAAACAGGCTGAGCCTATTTGCCACAACAACGCTCTTATGGCTGTCTCGGTCCGTTTTTCGAGCCAGAACTTGAACGCCGGCGCTCCATGATGGCAGGCAGTGTTTTAAAGGTCTCACCAAGGCCCGCAGGAGGCTGAGGGGCCTGGAAAACCCCATACCGCCGACTCAATGTAGGCACATGAGGCCAGCAGCACTGCGGCATAAGGCCCGAGCCTCAGGCTTATCTCTCCGGATGATTCAATCTGAGCAGGAATCAAAGTCCCTGGTCCGTTCCACCTTGTGTCGGAAGAATCCAGTATCTTCGCCCACGTACCTTCGAGTATCTCCAGCTTGGCGTTCACCGCTGATTCATTCAGATGGAGGACTAGACAGACCCTGTCGTCTTCAAACCTGCGCCGTATCAAAAGAACACTGGGCTGTGAGCCGGCGCACACTTCAAGCGTATCGTGCGATAACAGAGCCAGGGCTGCATGCGTCTTCCGCAGTCTGATCAGCTCTTTGTAGAATTCAAGTAGCGCACGGTGCTTTCCCGCAGCCTGCAGATCCGCATTCAGCTTGCAACGCTGAAAAGTGCCCTCGGCTTGAGGGTCTGGTTGCTCACCTTCCCAGGCGAACGAGCGGAACTCGCGCTTCCTCCCCTGCCGAACCGCTTCGATCAGATCCGGGTCTGTGTGGCTGACGAAATACTGGAAGGGCGCGGTCTCACCATACTCCTCTCCCATGAACAACAGCGGAACAAAGGGAGAAAGGAGGACGGCTGCAGCGGCCAGTTTGAGAGCCTCGAAGGTGACGTGCTCGCCCAAGCGCTCTCCACGCATCCGGTTGCCCACCTGATCGTGATTCTGGGCAAAGACCACAAACTGATGCCGAGGTTGGGTGCGAGCCGAGTTGCCGAAACGTCTTCGGCGGTAATTCGAGTACTGGCCGGAATAGACGTACCCTTCCTGATAGGCCTTAGTCAATTGAGAAAACCTTCCGAAGTCTTCGTAGTAGCCCTTCCGGTCTCCGGTGAGCAAAGTCCGCAGGGCGTGGTGGAAATCGTCGTTCCACTGGGCATCGAGCCCCATGCCCCCCAGTTCGATTGACCGAATGATGCGACTGTCGTTCAACCCGCTTTCAGCGATCAGATAGATTCGGCGGTTCAGTTCTTCGGCCCTGAGATGCACCGCTTGACCCAGTTCCTGCAGAAATGGCGTTGCGGAATGGTCAAGGATGGCGTGGATGGCGTCAAGTCGCAATGCGTCGATATGACACTCGGTTAGCCAATAAAGCGCGTTCTGGATGAAGAGCCGTCGAACCTCGTCACTGTGGGGGCCATCGAAGTTGAGGGCAAGCCCCCAGGGGGTCTTGTAGCGTTCGGTGAAATATGGCCCGAACTCGGCCAAGTAGTTTCCCTCCGGGCCCAAGTGGTTGTATACAACGTCCAGTACTACCGCCAAGCCCGCCTGGTGACAAGCATTCACCAGTCGCTTGAGGCCTTCCGGCCCTCCATAACTGGAATGGGCGGCGAACAGATCAACCCCGTCATAGCCCCAGTTCCGCGCGCCGGGAAATTCCACAATCGGCATCAATTCAATGGCGGTGATTCCAAGTTCCTGCAGGTAGGGCAAACGCGAGATGATCGCGTCAAAGGTGCCTTCAGACGTAAACAGACCCACATGCAGTTCGTAGAGGATGTAGTGCTGGAGGGAAACTCCATGCCAGGCCTGGTCAGTCCAATCGAAGTTAAAGTCGACCACCTGGGACGGGCCGTGGACTCCCTGCGGCTGATATCGCGAAGCGGGGTCAGGCCGGCTGAGATTGTCATCCAGACGAAAAACGTAGCACGCACCGGCTGGAACCTTCTCGACAACAGCTTCGAAGTAGCCCAAGTCCCGCGCTTCCAGAGGCACAAGCCGCTGTTCCGGCGTTAGAATCTGAACCTCCACCTTTGAGGCCGCCGGAGCCCAGACTCGAAAGAGACATCGCCCGCCGCCAAGAGGAATTGCGCCGAGAAGTGAGCGACGGTCGCGGTTCATGCAGATTGTCGCTCCTGATTCTCGTGCCGGAAGAAAACGCATGCGAGCGGCGGCAGCGTCAGCGTGAGCGACTGAGGCTGGCCGTGAATGCTCACCGGCACGGTCTCAGCACCACCGAGGTTTCCTTGCCCGGTGCCTCCATAGATGCGTGCATCGCTGTTGAGAATTTCCTGCCACCATCCTCTGGAGGGGACCCCAACCAGGTAGTTATGACGCGGCACCGGTGTGAAATTGCACACCACCAACACCGAGTTTCTTCCACTGCGAGAACTCCGGATAAAACTGATGACACTCTGTTCGGAGTCGCTCGCATCAATCCATTTGAATCCGGCTGGATCATGGTCCAACTCGAAGAGCGAGGGATGGCTGCGATATAGGTGGTTGAGATCTCTGACCCAGGCAAGCATTCCCTGGTGAGCGGGAAATTCGAGCAGATGCCAATCTAGACTCTGATCGTGATTCCATTCCTGCCATTGGCCGAATTCAGCACCCATGAAGAGAAGTTTCTTGGCCGCCTGCGAATACATGTAGCCAAACAGACAGCGAAGGTTGGCCATTTTCTGCCAGTCGTCCCCGGACATCTTCCCTAACAGAGACCCTTTTCCGTGTACCACCTCGTCATGAGAAAGAGGCAGCACAAAGTTCTCGGAAAACGCGTAGAGCATGCGGAAAGTCAAGTCACTGTGATGGTACCTTCGGAGAATCGGGTCCAACGCGCAGTATCGGAGAGTGTCATGCATCCAGCCCATGTCCCATTTCATTCCAAAGCCCAGTCCCCCTATATAAATCGGCCGAGAAACCATCGGCCAAGCCGTGGATTCCTCCGCAATCGTTTGAACCCCTGGATGAGCACGGAAAACGTCCTCGTTGAAACGTCTCAGAAAACCGATGGCCTCCAGATTCTCCCGGCCTCCGTACTGATTGGGAATCCATTCGCCCTCCTTTCGGGAATAATCCAGGTAGAGCATGGAAGCAACAGCGTCCACCCGCAATCCATCGGCGTGGTAGCGTTCGAGCCAAAGCATGGCGCTGCTCATGAGAAAGCTTCGCACTTCGTTACGTCCGTAGTTGAAGATATAGCTGTTCCAGTCCGGATGATAGCCCTGGCGCGGATCCGCATGTTCAAACAGATGCGTTCCGTCGAAATAAGCCAGACCGTGCTCGTCAGACGGAAAATGCGACGGCACCCAGTCCAGGATCACTCCGATTCCGTTCTGGTGCAGGTGGTCAACTAGGAACATCAAGTCCTGTGGCGTTCCGTATCGACTTGTCGGCGCAAAGTATCCAGTGACTTGATAGCCCCAGGAACCATAGAAGGGGTGTTCCATGAGCGGCATGAATTCGACGTGGGTGAATCCCATATGCTTCACGTAGTCCGCCAGCGGGTAGGCAATCTCCCGATAGCTCAGCGACCGGTGTCCCTGCTCGGGGACCCTCCTCCACGAACCCAGATGGATTTCGTAGATAGACATGGGGCGATGAAGACTGTTCCTCTCGTGCTGTTCTGCCATCCAGGCTTCGTCGTGCCAATCGTATTCCGGGTCCCAGACGATTGAGGCGGTTTTGGGAGCCACCTCGCAATGCAACGAGAACGGGTCCGCCTTGTCCACTCGGTATCCGTTGTGTTGGGAAACGATATGGTACTTGTAGTTGGTTCCCTTGCCCAAACCAGGAATGAATCCCTGCCAGATTCCAGACTGACCCCGCGAGTGAAGTTGATGGCTGTCCTTGCGCCATCCGTTAAAGTCACCGATCACTGAAACACGTTCGGCGTTGGGCGCCCAGACCGCGAAGGCAGTTCCGGTCTTCCCGCCGGGACCCTCGACGGCGTGCGCCCCGAGCTTGTCGTAAAGGCGAAAATGCGTGCCTTCGTTAAACAGAAACAGGTCGTCGTTAGTCAGTGGCGTCACGCCGTACAACATGGGTTCAAAAGCCATCTCTCTGTCTTATCCCCTCTCCTTGTAATTCACTGGCAATGCCCGGCTTGCTGGTCCATAACCGGCATGCTAAACAAGGCGACGTATACATTTACGTTCGCAGTCGCTCAATTGCGGCAATCCCCTCACCCCCAGCCCCTTTCCCCGTGGGATAGGGTGGCCGAAGGCCGGGGGTGCGATGGAATTAATGTATAGCAATCCGTCCAGGCCAAGGGGCCCGAAGCATTCAGTGATGAAATCGCGATTCACGAACCCACCAGTTCCAGTATCCCTTTCAGGGGAACGCGGACCCAATCCGGCCTGTTGTTGAGCTCATATCCGAGCTCGTAGATCGATTTGTCGAGCAGATAGATGTCCAGCAGCACCTGTAGCTCGTCTCGATTCGCGGGAAGAAACGTCCCAGTCCGAGCTTGCTTCAGATACGCCTTTAAAAACGCGGACGAAATCCAGCGGCTCCAGAAACTGGCCCACGGTTCCACGAGCGCAACATCTTCCGAACGAACAACGCCACGCGTGACTTGGGCAAACAAGGCCGTATAGGCCGCGTAGTGAAACGAACGTAGCATACCGGCCACGTCGCGCAGCGGAGACCGTTTGATCGAGCGCTCGCTCAGCGGCCGCGCTGGTTCTCCCTCAAAATCGATGATGATGAAATCCTTGCCTGTATACAGAACCTGTCCCAGATGATAGTCGCCGTGAATACGGGTACGCATGGCCGTGATCTTGCGCCCAAGAATTCCCTGGAAATGCTTCAGAATCGAAGCTTTCGATTCGAGGACGCGAACCGCTTCCACCTGAACAGCCGGGGGGAGTTCCTTCGTTCGATTGCGCAGCACATCCAGGACTCGGCCGCTCAGGTTACGCATCGACTGGTACACAGACCGCTGATAAAGCAGCGAGAAGGGTTCTGGAACAAAATTCGGATCCTGCTCTTCGGAAGCGAGACTCAGATGTAGTTCGGCAGTGCGCTGCCCCAGCAGCCTGGCGGCTTCCGGATAACTCCCGATGAACTCGTGCGTTTGGACTGGCATTCTGCCCTCCACCAGGTCCAGGACGCGTTCGGGAAGCGCAGGCGGTTGCGTCGTCTCCTTGAGGCCCGAGGCAACCCGCTCAAAGTACCGGCTCAGAATGTCGAGCGTGTAGGTCCAAGCATCCCCTTCGTTCTTGATCCAGCTTTGGAGCAGTCCGAGCGTCGTTGAAGCGCCCTTTTTAGGTTGGTACTCGAGAGATCCTGCGATAGGGGGGATATTTTTGAAGCGCGCCTGCTCCGTCAGAAACGTACCGATCTCCAGGTCCGGATTGACTCCCTCCGAGACTTTGCGGAACAGTTTCAGCACCAGTTTGTTTCCGTACAGAATGGAGCTATTGCTTTGTTCTGCCCGCAAAGCCGACGGCTCCAACTTTCGGCTCTTGGCACCTCTCAGAGCGTGATAAGCGTGGGTTTGGCCACCAACCAAATCCCCACACTCACCTTTGTGGCGTCTACGATTGTCGATAGCTTCCATCAGAGCGAGACCAAAACTCCTATCCATTGTCGCCTCGTAGAGAAGACCCGGACCTGCACGGTTTTTCTCCGTGACGCTGGCAATAATCATCGATTTCGAGTGCCTCCGCACGGCGTCAGCTTGTTTGCCTCGAGCCAGTGATAACGGAAGCACATAAGTCTCGGGGTCGCCCTCAGAGTAGCTGACAGCCAACACAACCAGATAAGTGCCGCTGGACCCCGGCACGACCCGGATGGCATCGTGCACGGTAACGAAGCTGATCTTGCGGGCCTTTCCGCCAAACCACCGACGCGTAAGCAAGTACTTCCCCAAAGAGGATTCCAACATATTCCTGGCCCTGCTTTTGAGGAGACTCTCCCACGATCCGGCTATAGCCAGCACCGGCTCTGCTGCTGGCAACTGCGGAGTCACGGCGACTGGCTTCTTCTGGAGTGCGAACCAATAGAAGGCGTGGGGGCCCAACGTCACCAGGTACGGAAGCTCCCCAATCGGAGGAAACGGAGACTGTCCAAACACCTCCATGGGAATCATGCCCTGGTAAGAAGAGAGGTCCAACTCCACAAACTGCGCATAGCGCGACAGATTCATGACCACCAGGATGATTTCGTCGCCATAGCGGCGCACGAATGCCAGCGCTTTGCGGTTCTGCGGATGAAGAAATTCGAGAGTCCCGCGCCCGAAAGCCTGGTAGCGCTTCCGCTGAGCGATCAGCCGCTTCATGAACCAGAGGGGAGAATGGAGATTATTCTGACGCGCCTCGACGTTGACGACTTCATAGTGATAATCCGGATCGATGATGATCGGCAGGAAAAGTCTCTGAGGGTTCGCATCCGAAAAGCCCGCGTTGCGATCGGCGCTCCATTGCATGGGCGTCCGCACGCCATTTCGATCTCCCAGATAGATGTTGTCACCCATGCTAATCTCATCACCGTAATAAATTACCGGTGTGCCCGGAAACGACAGCAACATCGCATTCATCAACTCAATCTTCTTCCTGTCTTTTCCCAAAAGTGGCGCGAGGCGGTGCCGGATGCCCAGGTTGATGCGCGCTCTGGGGTCATGGGCGTACATCCGGTACATGTAGTCCCTTTCCTCGTCCGTCACCATCTCCAGTGTCAGTTCGTCATGGTTCCTCAGGAAGAGTGCCCACTGCGCGTTTTCGGGGATTTGAGGAGTCTGCTCGAGGATGTCGATGATGGGGTACCGGTCCTCCATACGGACGGACATGAACATGCGAGGCATCAAAGGAAAGTGGAAGGCCATGTGGCAGGCATCGCCATCTCCCAGGTAAGCGACCGCGTCCTCCGGCCACTGGTTGGCTTCAGCCAGCAGCATTCGGTGCTGGTATTTGGCGTCGATATGACTACGGAGCTTTTTCAGGAATTCGTAAGTTTCAGGCAGGTTCTCGCAGTTGGTTCCTTCTCTCTCATAGAGGTACGGGACGGCGTCGAGGCGCAGACCATCAACTCCCATGTCCATCCAAAAATCCACAACCTTCAAAACAGACCTGTGTACTTCGGGGTTCTCGAAGTTCAAGTCCGGCTGATGAGAGTAAAAACGATGCCAGTAGTAGGCATTGGCTAGCGGATCCCAGGTCCAATTCGAGGACTCGAAATCCTTGAAGATAATCCTTGCATCCTTGTACTTTTCCGGGGTGTCGCTCCAAACGTAATAGTCGCGCCAGATACTGCCGGGCTGGGCACGGCGCGCCCGCTGGAACCAAGCGTGCTGGTCGGAGGTGTGGTTTAGAACAAGTTCAGTGATGACTCGCAGGCCTCGACGGTGCGCCTCTCGCAGGAAGAACTTGAAGTCGGATAGAGTGCCGTAAGCCGGATGGACCTTCATGTAGTCAGCAATGTCGTATCCGTCATCCCGCCAAGGCGACGGATAGAAGGGCAGTATCCAGACTGCGGTCACTCCGAGATCCTGCAGATAGTCCAGTTTTCCCGCGAATCCCCGAAAGTCGCCCATTCCATCGGCATCGCTGTCGGCAAACGCCCGGATGTGGGCTTCGTAGATAATGGCATCCTTATACCAAACTGGGTTCCCTGCCGCTTTGCTAAGTCTTGGACTGGTAGATCGCACACACTTTCTCCGTCACATGAAGTAGTCGAAATCCTGCTCGGTACGAACCCGTCGGCGCACCCGGAGGATGTGAGCCGGTAGCACGTGCGGGTTCAGTTCAATGTAGTTTCGGGAGCCGTGCCAGAAGTAACGAGCGTCAGTCAACAGGTCGTGGACCTGAAAAGGATGGTCAGGCTCTAATCCGAGTGTGGCAAGCGGGAGGCTGATCCAGCCGGATTGCTTATAGTGACAATCCAAGTTCACCACGACCAAAATGACGTTGCTCAGGTCGTCAGTCGTTTTCGCATAAGCGATCAACTGCTCATTGTCGATCGGCAGGAAGACCAGCCGTTCATTCCACTGCAGAGCGGGATTGGCCTTGCGGATGGCATTGACTCTGGCAATCAGGTCCCTCAGGCTGTCAGGCCGCGAGAGATCCCACTGGCGGATCTCGTATTTCTCCGAATCCAGGTACTCCTCCTTCCCTCGCGTCAGCGGGCGATTTTCACACAACTCGAAGGCCGGGCCGTAAATGCCGTAGCTGGCACCCAGCGTCGCAGCCAGCACAAGGCGAGACATGAACGCCGGCCTTCCTCCGACTTGAAGGTACTCCGTCAGGATATCCGGCGTGTTAGACCACAGATTGGGGCGAAAGTACTCCTTCACCTCGCTCTGCGTCAGCTCTTGAAAGTATTCAGTAACCTCGCACTTGGTGTTGCGCCACGCGAAGTAGGTGTAGGACTGCGTGAAGCCAAGCTTTGCCAGCCGGTACATTACTTTGGGGCGAGTAAACGCTTCCGACAGGAAAATCGTCTCTGGGTAATCTCGCTTGATATCACCGATGACCCGTTCCCAAAAAGGGAAGGGCTTCGTGTGGGGATTATCGACGCGGAATATCCGGACGCCTTGCTCGATCCAGAACAGAAAAATGCTCTTCAGTTCCTCCCACAGATCATTCCAGTGTTCGCATTCGAAGTCGAACGGATAAATGTCCTGGTATTTCTTGGGCGGATTCTCCGCGTACTGGATGGAACCATCAGGACGCTTGCGAAACCACTCGGGATGCTCCTTAAGATAAGGATGGTCGGGCGAGCACTGGAAGGCAACGTCGAGCGCAATCCTGAGTCCATAACTTTCAGCGGTCTGGACCAACCGGCGAACGTCCTCGATCGTTCCGAGTTGCGGATGTACGGACTTGTGACCACCCTCGTCCGCCCCGATTGCCCAGGGACTTCCAACGTCTTCCGGCGAGCAAACAACGGAATTGTTTTTGCCCTTTCGATGCGCGCGGCCGATTGGGTGGATGGGAGGAAGATAGAGCACGTCGAATCCCATCGAGGCTACGTAGTTGAGGGCGGCGTCAAAGTCACTTAAGGTGCCGTGTCTGGAGTCCTGCGCCGCAAAGGACCGCGGGAACAATTCATACCAAGTGCTGAATCGGGCCCGCTCAGGATCCACAACGACGGCAAGTTCCCGGTCAGAAGTTATTGCGTCGCGGCGGTCCGAATGACGCGCGACCACGCTCGCTGCTTCCTCATCGAGAACCATTTTTCTCTTCTCATCGATCGTTAAAGTAGCGTCCCGCAAGCTTCGAGCCCACTCGTTGCAGCGTCCGCTGTCCACCCCAGAAGCTCGGCCGGCGGCCTCCTCGAACAGGATTGCGCCCATGGCATAATCGATCTCCGTGTCGGATTGGGAGCCGATCCGCTTCGCCATGTCGTGATGCCAAGACGCAAAGCGATCCACCCATGCCTGAATCGAGTAGCGGTAACGACCCAGTTCTGTCACGCGAAACTGCCCGCGCCAACGGTCATTGCCCAGAAATTCCATTTCGCTCGTGCTCCACTCTGCCACACCTTCCTCGCGAAAGAGCAAGGTGCAGCGTACGGTGTCGTGCCCGTCGGCAAAGACGTTTGCCTCGACTACTACTGTCTCTCCTTGCGTGCGCTTGATCGGAAATCGCCCGGCGTCAATTTGTGGTTGGACACCTTCAATGACGACCCGGGCTCGTTCTTTCACGTCCATTGCATCCCTTTCTGTGAACTTCGAGCTGCGCAGAAAGCCAGCAGATGAGTCCAGCCCGAACTGGTCAGGAATGAGGAAAAAAAAACCTCTTCGTGGTCCAGACCTTGCATTCGCACGGTCCTGAAACCAACGAGGAGGTTTTCGTAGCGACGAGTATAACACGACGTGACTGCGTCTTTCGACAGTGCTTCGTGAAGATGTGCTTCGTGAAGAGGAGCAGATCAACGGACCGCTGAACATCCTGTATGGGATCAAGGCCGCAACGAGATCTCGGAACAAACCCTGGAACACCTGGAAGGGTGCCGGTTCTCAGCCTGTGCGCGTCGGCAAGGGAGCCTCCAGGCAATTACAACTGGACATCTACGGCGAGGATCCTGCTGTCTCACTGCGCTTCTTTGATAAGCTCTCCTGGGGAAGAGGCTGTTAGTCGTGAAAGGAGCGCAGGAAGTTCTACGGAGTTTCCATAACGAAGCAAGGCGTTGCAACTATGCCGCGATTCTACAAGCGATCGAGAAAAGCTGGACTCCCGCCCGGCACACTGCCGCAGGCGGAAAGGGAAGAACTCCAAGAAGTCAGAATCTCTCTATTTTCCTATACGGCAGAGAATTGGCAGGTCATCGAAACTACTAAGATGGAGGAGGCCCTTTCGTCCAGAAACGAAGCCGCAGTGTGCTGGATCAACCTGGACGGCATCCCCGAGACCGCAATTCTCGAGGAGATTGGAAAACGGTTTGGAATTCACGCGCTGGTGCTGGAAGACATCCCAAAATGGAGCCTTATGACCATATCATCTACGTAGTTCTGAAGATGCTGAGCTACGCCGATTCGCGCCAGATCGTGGAGGGTGAACAGATCAGCATCGTACTCGGCTCTCAATTTGTCCTTTCGTTTCAGGAGCGACCGGGAGATGTGTTCGACCCGATTCGTCAGCGGATTCGAACCCAGGATAGCCGTATCCGCCGGAACGGTGCTGATTATCTGCTGTACCGCTTACTGGACACCGTTGTGGATAACTACTTTGTCATCCTGGAGAGGCTGGGAGAACGAATAGAGGACCTCGAAACTGAACTTGCCCCCTGAGGTGAGACAAACAGTTAAGAGACAGTGTACGGTTGACTGAAAACTTCTCGACTCCCACAGACCCCTGATGAACACTGGCGCCCAGTTGGCGAAGCGGAGGTCGGCTC
>Ga0187893_10008971_pt1 | contig 15577 bp, 9 predicted proteins | sample MA1701074metaG_FD_139574 | JGI IMG/M metagenome (GOLD analysis project Ga0187893, IMG submission 139574) | White microbial mat communities from a basaltic lava cave in the Kipuka Kanohina Cave System on the Island of Hawaii, USA - MA170107-4 metaG ... | reverse complement strand
TTCCAATGGAAGCGCGCCGCCAAAGGCCCGTGACGGAAGGCGGGCGAGCGCCGATGGCGCATCGCTTGCTCCGTCCGATCGTGCACCGTAGACGGGTGCGCGTGCAGCCGTCCCCCGATCTTTCCATCGCCATCATCGGCGCGGGCTTCGCAGGCATCGGCATGGCGATCCGGCTGAAGCAGGCCGGCATCGAGTCGTTCACGATGCTCGAGCGCGCGACGGAGATCGGCGGGACGTGGCGGGACAACACGTATCCGGGGGCGGCTTGCGACGTGCCCTCGCACGTCTACTCGCTCTCGTTCGAGCAGAATCCCGACTGGAGCAAGCGTTACTCGCCGTCGGGCGAGATCCAGGGCTACCTGCTCGGGCTGGTGGAGAAGTGGCGGCTCCGGCCACACCTCCGTTTCGGAACCGAGATCGTCGGCGCGCGGTTCGACGAGCGCGCCGGCACGTGGACGCTCACGACGAGCTTGGGCGACACGGTGACGGCCCGCGTGGTCGTGTCGTGCGTCGGTGGACTCGTCGACCCGGCGCTCCCGGACATCCCCGGCCTCGATCGCTTCGCGGGCGAGATCTTTCACACGGCGCGCTGGAACCACGACTATCCGCTCGCCGGCAAGCGGGTCGCCGTGATCGGAACCGGCGCGAGTGCCGTCCAGGTGGTGCCGTCGATCGCACCCGAGGTCGGCCGGCTGGTCGTCTTCCAGCGGACGCCCGCATGGGTCGTCCCGAAGTTCGATCGGGACTACTCCGCACGCGCGAAGCGCCTGCTCGCGCGCTTTCCGCTGCTGCTGCGCGCCAGCCGCTTCCTCCACTACGCCACCAGCGAGATCTGGGGGCCGATGATCTTCCTGGATTCGCCGCGTCTCTCGGCCATCGGCGAGCGCCTGTCGATGCGACATCTGCGCGCGCAGGTGTCCGACCCCGTGCTGCGCGAGAAGCTCACGCCGCGCTTCCAGTTCGGGTGCAAGCGCATCCTCATTTCCGACGACTTCTGGTCGACGTTCGAGCGCGCGAACGTCGACCTCGTCACCGATCCCATCGTCCGCGTCACGTCCGAGGGCGTCGAGACCAAGGACGGGACCGTCCACCACGTGGACGCGATCATCCTGGCGACGGGCTTCGCGGTCGGTTTGGCCAAGGCGCCGTTCCCCATCGTCGGGCGCGGCGGCCGTGCGCTGGACGATTCCTGGCGAGGCGGCGCGGTCGCCTACAAGGGCATGACCGTCTCGGGCTTTCCCAACTGGTTCATCTTGATGGGGCCCAACACCGGGCCGGGCCACACGTCGGTGCTCGTGTTCACCGAGGCGCAGATCGCCCACGTCCTCGGGGCCATCCAGACCCTCGCGCGTGAGGGACTGAAGTTCGTGGACGTCCGGCAGGGCGTTCAGGACGAGTTCAACCACCGCATCCAGAAACGCATGAAGCACATGGTCTGGTCGTCCGGCTGCAACAGCTGGTACCTCTCGAAGGACGGCAGCAACCACTCGCTCTTCCCCGGCCTGGCTAGCGAGTACGTGCTGCGCTCGCGCCGCTTCAGACCGGCCGAGTACGAGCTGGCCGCGTTCTAGCGCACGCCAAGCGCCAGCGTCTCGCGCTGCTCGCGGGTGAACACGTGGTGCAGGTCGACGGCGTCGTCGACGAGCGCGTGCCCGAGCGATCGCAGCGCCTCGACCTCCGCGTCGAGCTGGCGATGCAGCGCTTCGCGGTCCGGGACGTCGCTCCGCCAGGCCTCCACGAGGGACTCGCGCATGCGCGCGCCGGCGTCCGGCCACGGCTCGAGGTCGACGGCGGCGCGCCCGATGATCATCCGTGCGTGCAGGCGTTGCTCCGGCGAGGCGTTCACGCGGTCGAGCGCCCGGTCCAGATGACGAAACGCGTGTCCGCGCGACCACGCGTCCGGGTCGTGCGCCGCGGTCCCCTCGTGCCCGATCCCGCACGCCCCGACGACGAGCACGGTGCCGAGCACGGGTCCGAACGTCCATGGGTGCATGGGCATCACCTCCACGGAGTCACCCGAGCAAACCCGGGGCCAGCCCGCCCGGCCCGCGATTCGAGCGAGATCACGCGCGTGAATCACGCGGAGCGCATCATCGACACTGCGCGCGGCGCATGACGGCGTGTGCACCCCGCGCGCGGTGGAAAGGTCGTGCCGAATGTGGCCTAAGACGTGTCCGGTGGGGGTGGGGATGCGGGGACGCGTGCTGCCGTTGGTGGTCCTGGTCGGGATCGGGGTGACGGTCGTGCGAGCCGACCCCGGCGATCCCATCGGCTCGCAGTTCCAGGTCAACACCTACACGACCCACACCCAGACCCAGGCCGCGGTGACGGCCGACCCCACCGGCGGATTCATCGTCGTCTGGACGAGCAGCGGCAGCGCCGACGGCGACACGAACAGCGGCAGCGTCCAGGCGCAACGGTTCGACGCCGCCGGGCTACCCATCGGCTCCCAGTTCCAGGTGAACACGCACACGCCCCGTGCCCAGCACTTCCCCGCGGTGACATCGCTCGGCGCCGCCGGCTTCGTCGTCGTGTGGCAGAGCTACGTCGGACCCGTCGATACGAGCGCGCACGGCATCCAGGCCCGGCGTTACGACGCCCTCGGCCTGCCGCTGGGAGACGAATTCCCCGTGAACACCTACACCACGGGCCACCAGCGAAACCCGTCCGTCGTCGCGACGGCCGACGGGTTCGTCGTGGCATGGGGCAGCGAGTCCTCGCCGGGCGACCCATCGTACAGCGTGCAGGCGCAGCGTTTCGATCTGACGGCGATGCCGATCGGATCGGAGTTTCAGCTGAACACGTACACCACCGGCACGCAGCGGCTGCCCGACCTCGCCGGCGACGATGCCGGCGGCTTCATCGTGGTCTGGGACAGCGCGGGAAGCGACGGGACGGACGTCGATCTCGAGAGCATCCAGGCACGCCGCTTCGATGCGGACGGCAACCCGCTCGGCCCGGAGTTCCAGGTGAACACCTACACGACGAATCTCCAGGCCGTGCCCGCCATCGGCGAGGACGGCGCCGGCGGATTCGTCGTGACGTGGCTCGGGTACGGCAGCGACGGCGACGATGACTCAGACTCGGTCATCCAAGCGCGCCGACTCGACCCGAGCGGCGCGCCGGTCGGCTCCGAGTTCCAGGTGAATGTCTACACGACCAGCTTCCAGGCGGGCCCCGTCGTCCATCCCGACGGGTCGGGCGGCTTCGTCGTGGCGTGGTCCAGCTACGGCGGACCCGGCACCGACGGGGACTGGAGCGTGCAGGCAAGGCACTTCGATGCGGCGGGTCTGCCGAGCGGAGGCCAGTTCCAGGTGAACACCTACACCACGGGGCATCAGGTGACCGGCGAGATCGCCCCCGATCCGGCGGGCGGGTTCGTCGTCGTCTGGAACAGCTTGGGGAGCTTCGGCGACGACGACTTCTTCGACAGCGTCCAGGGACAACGCTACGAGGGCGGGACGACGGCCACCAGCACGTCGGTGGTGAGCACGTCGTCTACCACCACGTCCACGACGTCGAGCACGTCCACGACCCTACCCGCGGGTTGCGACGCGGCGCCGCTCTCCGGCTGCATCGCCAGCGGAGCGGGCGTGCTGTCGATCTCGGAGACGGTACCCGGCCGCGAGCGGCTGAAGGTCGTCATGAAGCGTCTGGACACGCCGCTCTCGCAGCTCCAGCTCGGCGACCCCGTCGGCGGAGCGACGAGCTATCGCCTCTGCCTCTACGACGACGCCGGCGTGTCGGTTGGTGGCCTGCTCGTCGATCGCGCGGGCGCCTCGTGCGGCAGCCCGCCGTCCGCGTGCTGGCGCACGATCGGGAGCATCGGCTACCGCTACGCCGATCGCTCGGCCGCCGAGGACGGCGTCACCAAGATGGTGCTGAAAGGGGGCGGTGCGGGCCAGGGCAAGGTCACGCTCAAAGCGGCGAACGATGTCGCCGCTGGGCAGACCGCGATGCCGGTCGGCATCGCGGCGCTGCTCGAGGACGTCACCGCGGCGACGGTGCAGCTCGTACCGAGCGATGCGGGCTGCGTCACGCTGTCGCTGACGACGATTCGTCGCGCCGACGCAATGAGTGTAAAGGCCAAGCGCCCATAGGCGCGATGGAACACCTGCCCTCGCTGATCCTCCTGCTGGCCGTCGTCGCCGGGGTGTCGGTCCTGGCGCGGCGCGTGCCCATTCCTGAGCCGGTGCTGCTGGCGATCGCGGGGGTGCTCTGGTCGCAGACCCCGGGGCTCCCCCGTCCAGAGATCGAGCCCGAGCTAGTGCTCGGCGTGCTTTTGCCACCGCTGCTCTACTCGGAGGCCTGGTTCACGTCCTGGCTGGATTTTCGGCGCTGGCTGCGCCCGATCCTGCAGCTCGCGATCGGGCTCGTGGCGTTCACGATCGCCGCCGTCGGTCTGGTCGCGCACTGGGCGATGCCGCATCTCTCGTGGGCGGCGTGCTTCCTGCTCGGCGCGATCGTCTCGCCCACCGACACGGTCGCTGTCCAGACCGTGCTCGGACGCCTGCGCGCGCCGCGACGCACCACCGCGATCCTGGGCGGCGAGAGCCTGGTGAACGACGCGACCGGTCTGCTCGGCGTGGGGCTCGCACTGGCCGTCGTGGCGACCGGCGTGTTCGAGCCCGCGGCGGTCGCGCTGTCGTTCGCACGCGTCGCCGGGCTCGGGCTCGCCATCGGCGTGGCGGTCGGATGGTTGGCGGCGGCGTTGAATCAGCGCGTGCGCGGGACGCACGCGCTCTTCTCCCTCTCGCTGGTCGCGCCGTTCGCCGCCTACTTCCTGGCCGAGCATGGCGGCGCCTCGGGCATCCTGGCGGTCGTCATCGCCGGCTTCGTCTCGTCCTGGCGCCAGAACTACATCGCACCGGGCAGCCGCATCGAGCTCTACGCGACCTGGGACCAGCTCGAGTTCCTGCTGAACGGGCTGATGTTCCTGTTCATCGGGCTCGAGGCGCTGCCGCGGCTCTTCGAGGCGCTCGAGTCCGCACCGCAGGTGGTGCGTGCCACCCTGCTGGTGAGCGTGACGGTGACGGCCGCTCGCATCGTCTGGATCTTCCCCGCCGCCTACCTGCCGCTGGTGTTCGCGCCGCGCCTCCGCGCGCGCGAGGGCGGCTATCCGGATCCGCGTTCGGTCACCGTCGGCGCCTGGTGCGGCGTGCGCGGTGGGGTCTCGCTCGCTGCGGCGCTGTCGATTCCCGAGGCGCTCGCGGGCCGTCCCGAGATCATCGCCTGCACGCTGATCGTGATCCTGGTGACGCTCGTCGGGCAGGGCGTGACGCTCCTGCCACTGGTGCGATGGCTCGGCCTCGAGAACGCCGATCCCGTCGAATCCGAGGTACGCCGCGCGCGCGAGGTGATGCTCGAAGCCGGGATCCACCGCCTCGACGCGTTCTGCTCCGAGCACAACTGCCCCATCGCGGTGCACCGCTACCGCGAGGCGATGGCCGACGAGCTCGAAGCCCTGCGCGCCCAGGACGAGATCGAGCGCTCGCGCGCGCTCGAGCGCCAGTCCGTTGCGATCGAGGTGCGGCGTGCCGTCTACCAGGCGCAGACCGACGCGCTGCTCGCGCTGCGCGACGACGGCGGCATGAACGACATGATCCACCAGGAGCTGCAGCTGGGGCTCGACCGGGCGAACGGGGACGTCGTCGAGGCGTGAGTTCGATGCTCGCAGTTGCAGGCACTTCCGCCAGCCTCGGACTCCGCGGGGCGGGCGGATGTCCCGCTCTCCGCGATCGTCTTCCCGGTGGTGGTGTCGGTGATCCACCACTGCCACCGGGCTCGCGTCTTGAGCCATCCGAATTCGAGCGAGCCCGGCACCTGCTTGCCGGCCAGCTCGTAGACATGCCCCGCCTCCAGCACTACCGGGACGCGCGGGTAGGCGTTGCTGCGCACGTTCCCTCCCATGTCCAGCGCCAGCACGAGTGTGTGCGGTCCCGGAGCAATCTCGAGATCGGGAGGCGCCTGCCAGACCCAGTCTCCCGTCACCATCCTCTGGCCGTCCACGGCGATCACCGCGACGTTCAGCTTGAAACCGGAAAGCGCACCGCCCGCGAAGGGGCCGGCCCGCTTCACGCGGATCACGGCAAGCTCGTTCCGCGCCAGCCCTTCCGCGCCCGTCACCCGCATCACTTTCGGGGGGCCGCATGCCAGCACTAACGCAACCAACGGCAGCCACGCGTAGGGGGCCGACCGGTTCGACATGCTGGCGCGCGCTGTACGACCGTGACGAGCGCGCCGTCAAGAGGGGGATGCGTCCGTGCGCCGGGCTCGCACGCTAGCCCGCCCGACACGCGAGAAGAGGACACGTGAGCGAGGTCGTTCGATCTGCCGAGGCTGCTTACCGCCCCGAGGGTCTGCGGCGCAATGGGACCAACGGGTTCCCATCCTGAAGAGGGCCCACGCGCAGCAGCGAAGATCGGGGACACGGAAGAAGGTAGCGGTTACGGAGTCGCCGCTTTGCCAGCACCTTGGACGCGCTCGATCAGATGGTCGCGAAGCGCGTTGGCCGTCTTCACGAGTCCGCTGCGTATTGCGGCCAATCGTGTGACGCCATGCCCCTTGGTGACATGCTTGGCCAAAGCGCACTCGCTACTCGTTACGAAGCCAAGACTGATTTGTCGTGAGCAGCATGGCACCAGGTCCGGGGTAGCCGGCGGTCGAGTTCACGCCGTCGTTCCCGGTCGCGCTGAGACAGAAGATCGCGGCGAGCACGCCCTGTCCGGCCTTCGGAAACGTCGTGTCCGGCAACGCCGGCATCGGGACGCCGGGGCGCCCGGTGCGCGTGATGCTTCCGCCATCGGCGATGGGGAAACATGGGCGCGTCGTGTCCCCGGCGCAGCAGTTCTGGGCGATGCCGCCCTTGTTGTCACCGCATACGAGTTCTGAGGGATTCAGTGGATCGGGCAGCCGGGTAGCGCAGGCGTTCCCGGTACATTCCGTGCCGCACTCGGAGGAGCCGCAGTCGTCCGCATCGGCGGGGACTCCCGGCGGTGTCCCTGGTGGGCGCTCGCACGGTATGGGACCCGTCAGCGTTGCGCTTGTGCCGCTGGTCAAGGGCTGGAAATCGATGGCGATCGACCCGACGGGATTGCCGAGCGGCGGGCAGTCTTCCGACAAGGCATAGGTCTTGTCCCCGATGCCTTCTGCCACCAGGACCGTCGCATCGATCGTGCAGCCGTTGCCCTCGTTCTCGCCGCTGCTGCATCTGCCATTCACACAGCGAGGACAGACCTCGCTTCGATCGGTGAAGTACACGTCCCAGACCGCCGACGCGTCGAGCGTGATGTCTCCCGTCGCGAAGTCGGCACTGCCGCTGGCCGTATCGTCGAAGCGCGAAACGATGCACGACGGGATGTTCGAGGCGAGCAACGGCGTCGGAGCGCCGAACGAGGGTCTCGCGAGACCCTCGACCGTGCACTGGGTGTCGGTCTCGAAATCGCACCCGGAGAGGCAGAGCTCGAGGGTGCCGTTCGGCGGCACGCTGAAGTTGTGGTCGATCCCGGTCCATCCGAGATCGAGATCGTGTCCCGACTCGGCGACCGTCAGGCGAAGCAGGCTCGGACCACCCGCCGGGTTCTCCGGACAGAGCGGAGGGGCAGGCGTCGTGCAGGCGAGCCGCACGGAGTCCTTGTCCACGCGAGGTACCGTCCCTTTCGGGGCCTTCGCATGCATCTTCACGTTCCCTCTGCTCGGCTTGGCGCTCTCGCCGAGTGGCACTTCGACATGGACGAAGCTCCCGCACGCCGATCCTTCGAGCCCGGGGACGGTGAGCGGAATGGATCCCTTCACGCCCTTCACCTTGGCCTTGGCGCGAAGCTCCCGCAGGCGCTCGGGAGGGCTGCAGCTCTCGAGGCCGCGCTTGTTCGTGCAGGGACGCGCCAGGAAATCGCATGTCCCGTCGAGCGTGCCGTCCTGATCGCAGGTCTCACCGTCCTCGCAGGTGACGGTCGGCGAGCCGTTCTTGTCCAGGGTCACGGACGAATCGCCGAGGTCGGCGACCTCGAGCGTGGCGTAGCAGTCGGACGCTCCACGCTTTCCCGTAGGACCGCCGGGAACGAGAGTCGCACCTGCCGGTTCCGTTCCGACGGGCGATATCAAGAGCATGACCCAGGTCCCGACGAGCCACATGGCGCGGCCTTAGCCTCCTAGCGCGTCGCGCCGCAAGGCCTGGAGGGTACATGCGATGCGTCGGCGATTAACAGCCCGGCGGCGTGCGTGGTGGCGTGCGCCCGAGCTATGCAACCGGCGGTGGGACGACGAACTCTGGAAGCACCGCTTTGGACGCGACATCGAAAATCACGGGAGGACGGATGACGGTGGGCTCGCATCACGGCTGCCTGATGCGCTAGCTGTGAGTTTGCCGAGACCGCCTCGAAGGTGAGTCAGTACGTGGCCGAGCGGGCGGCAACGGGAGCGCGGGTAGTGCCGCTCCCCGTCGTATTCAACACCAGCTCGACGACGAACCCGGACAAAAACCCGGACAAGCGAAACGCAACGCCTTCACGTGGTCGCGCCGAGTCCGCGACTCATCAAGTGGCCAGGGACGGAGTTGAACCGCCGACACTGCGATTTTCAGTCGCATGCTCTACCAACTGAGCTACCTGGCCGTCGCGGAGCCGGCTCTTTAGCGGCTTCCCCGGGGACGGTCAAACCTGACCGCCCCCGGGGGCGTGTAGGAGTCGCCGCCGAAGCTCAGAAGGTGAGCTTCGAGCCTTTTGCAGTGACCGCGGAGATGGTGCTCGGCGTCTGGAAGCCGAAGATGATGCCGGTGGTGACTTCGCCGACGTTCAGCTCGTCGAGGTCGAGGTCCTTCGACGTGATCGACAGCTGGTGCTGTCCGTCCTTCTTCTTTTTGATGGCGATCTTGTGAGACGGCGTGCTGCCCGGCAGGAGCGGAGGATCGACGTCCACCACGGCACCGGTCTTGTCGTTCAGCTTGAACTTCGTGCCCTTCTTGTTGGCCGTCAGGCTTCCGGCGGGGATCGTGAGATTGGCGACGGTCGTATCGCCGGCGGCAAGCGTGACGATCAAGTCCTCCGCGCTGAAGTCGGCATCGCCGGCGAGTGGCAGGAAGCTGCCGTTCAGGGTCAGCTTGTCGTCTGCTGCCCCAGGTTCGCCGTCCTTGGCGAGCTTCACAGTGCCCTTCTTCACCGTCCAGGAAGGCGGTGCAGGCAACGCGTCGCCGTCGGGTACGGGATCGAGCGTGCAGCCGAGTGTGACCGACGTAATGCCGGTGTCGCCGATCACGGGCGTTTCGACCGACGTATTGAACACGTCCACGAGAACGATCTTGCCATCCACGAACGCCGAGTCTGCGCTGCCGGTCAACTGGACGTCGCCCAGAGTGGCTACTCCGGTGGTGAGATCGGGAGTGAGGCGGAGAAGTGAGCCCGTACCGCAGAACCCAGCCGGCAGACAGTCCACGTCGCCCGCGCACGTCTTCGTGAGATCGTCGGAGCAGACACCCTGACACGTTCCGCCATCCGTGCAGGCAAGGTCTCCGCTGGTCAGGCCGGGGAGACAGATCCTGGTCGTATCGTTCGAACACAGGTTGCTCGGTACGCAGTCGCAATCCCCCCCGCCACCGGGGCACGTTCCGAACGTACAGACGCGATACCCGACCGCCGGGACGACGATGTTGCCTCCGCTGTCGATCGTTCCTTCGATCGCCGCCGGGGGGAAGAACAGCCTGTCCCAAGCGTCGCTGAATGGGTTGCGGAAGTGGAGCGGTGGCAGCGCGGAACCGTCGAGCGTGAACGCGCCGGTGTCGGGGTCGATCGTGACCTCGATCGCCTCCCCGGCGAGCGGCACCACGAACGGTGGTAGCGCCACGGGCGAGAACGTCTCCTGCTCGAGCGTGGTGAGCGTGCACGTGTGGGTCTGCGGCGCGGCCGCGGCCGCACGGGCAATCGCCAGCAGCGCCACGGCAACGAGCATCGATCGATGGTGTCTCATGTCGTCCTCCCCCTCACTTCTCGAGCTTCAGCAGCCGGCCGTCCTTCTTCTCGACCAGCTGGCGGTTCTGTACGAACTGCGTGTCGCCGACGACGATGGCCGCCGTCACGTCGAGCGAACCGCTCTGCAGCCGTGACAGGTCGGCCTTCTTGCCCTTGGCAACCAGCTTGTAGTCTCCGCTCTTTGCGCGCTTCAGGCTCACGCTGAGGCTGCCGATCTCGGGAATCGGCGACTTCGCTTTGAAGCTGAGCTTCTTGCCGCCTCCCGCAACCTTCACGTCGGCCGCCGTGGCCGTGACCGCGAGCATGGCCATTTCCTCGCCGTCGGGAACGGCCAGCGTAAACACCAGGCCGTCGGTCGAGGGATCTACGGGGAAGGTGCCGGGCAGCGCGGTGCCGACCACGCTGAAGGTGCCCTTCCCCGGCTTCTTGCCGAAGTTGATCGCGACCTTGCTCAGCACGAGCTGGCCGGCGCTCAGGCTCGAGCCCGACGAGCCCACCGGGTTGTGCGGCGCCTTCTGGAAGGCCGCCAGATCGTTCAGCTGCTGCGGCGTGAGATGCGCCGTCTCGCCGTGCGCGCAACCGGCGTTGCCGCAGAGGTTTCGGCCGAGCCCGCGCTGATTGCAGTCGGTCGTCCTGGTGTCGCACGCCCGCACCACGTCGAGCAGCGTCGGCGCGCTGCCATCGTGCAGGAAGGGTGCGGTGTTCCAGAGGTCGTTCAGGACGGGCGTCACGTACTCGGCGAGCGTGCCGCGATTGCCAGGAATCGGGATCACGGAGTTCTGCTTGCCGCCGTCCTCCTCGGAGATGACGCGGGGATCGGTCCGGTCGAAGACGTTGTCGGTCCCGACGGCGTGTCGTACGTACGGGCTGTTGCCGTCGGCTCCGGGAGGCGAGCCGAAGTCGAAGCCCGGGTTCGGCCGCTTGTCCGTGAACAGCTGGCGGCTGGCGCTCGGGCCGTTGTGGCAGGAGGCGCAACCCGTCGACTCGTCGTTGAAGAGCAGCCGGCCGCGCTCCGCCGCTTCCGACGGTGAATTCCCGTCGGCACCGAGGAACGGATTGCGGGGAAACGCCGTCAAACTGTAGGTGAAGTCGGCCATGTGCGAGAGGCGTACGCTCGCGTTCACCGGATGGCCGAGCGTGGGCTCGTCCACCATGACGTTCCGCAGCGATTCGTCGAGGTCGGCTTCGAGGCCTGAGGCGAAGGGGATGACCGCAGTGCTGATCTGCAGGCTGCGAGGAATGAGCGCGCCGAGGCAGCTCTCCGGGTCGTGCTCGAGCCCGTCGCAGTCGCCCGCGCCCATGAGCCCGCGGTACGTGAACTCGAACGCCTCGACCTCCATGCGGTCGCCGTTCCAGTGCACGGAGAGCATGGGGTTGAAGTAGCGCGCGCGCGCCTCGCCGGTGAGATGCGGCGGGACCATGCTCGGATCGGCGACGCAGGCGCCGGGGCCCGAGCCGGTGCCGCATTCGGCGTCGAAGTGGCACGCGGCGCCGATCTGTCCGGGGTTGGCCGAGAGCACCCCGTCGCATATGCCGGGGGCGGTCTGCGAGCGCCCACGGAGATCCATCGTGTTCCGCAGCGCGGCGCCGAACTGCGAGAAGTCCCACGTGCGGCCGTCCTGCCCGCCGTAGTCCACGTGACACGACGTGCACGTGACGTACGACGCATCGTGCGCCGTGCTGACGATCTCGCCCGGGAGGCTCGCGACCTGGTCGCAGAAGGCGCTCACGCACTGGCCGCCGCCGCAGTCGGTGTCGAAGTCGCAGTCGATCGTATGGTCGTTGGTACAGTAGCGACGGGCGAGCACGCAGGTCGACCCTGGGCAGTCTCCGTCGCTCGCGCAGGTGGGCGGCGAGGCGAGCGGGTCGGCGTCGGCGCAGAACGAGCAGTTGAGATCCGAGCGGCACTCGCGCGAGACGTCATAGCCGCAGCCGCGGCGCACGTCGTTGAAGAGCGGCGAGGCGAAGCTCAGCCCCACGCCGTTCGGCACGCTGTTGTCGCGCGCGGCCGTATTGAAGAGGATCTTGCCGTCGAGGATCTCGGCGGGAATCTCGGTCGAGACGAGCGCCGTCGTCCGGGTGGGCGTCGCGGTGGCGACCAGCGGGATGCACTCGTTGTCCTTGATGCAGGGCTCGCTCACGCAGTCGGCGTCCTCGTTGCAGGGCGGCCCGCCGGGATGGTTGCAGAAGCCCGGGCCGCTGCCGTCGCAATCGTTCTTCGTCTGGCACGACGCCGTGATGTCGCGGCTGCAGCGGAAGCCGATGCCCGGATCGTAGGCCGCGCAGCCGGGATCCTGCCGCGCCGAGAAGGGCGTCACGTTGCGCGCCAGGTAGTTCGCCACGTAGGCGATGCATCCGTCCGGCGACAGCCCCACGGCGATCGGCGCCGTGCCGGCGGCATCGGGCACGTCCCGCATCTCGGCCGCACCGGTCTCGTGGTAGAGGCGCGTGTTGAAGTCGACGCCGGTGGGCACCGGCGTGCCGACACCGGGCGTCGCGAGCGAGACGCGGATGGGATCACCCGCGTCGATGGGGGCGATCTGCACCTGCGGCGGCAGCCGGTGCGGCGCCTCGTTGGCGACTTTGCCGAGGGCATCTCCCTCGCACGGCAGCGATGGATCGGCGCTGAACGGGCCGTTCGACGACACAGCCGCGAAGACCGTCGCCGGGTTGGTCCCCTGTCCGCGCTGCGTGTTGAACACGTGGTAGCTGTGGAACATCTGGTCGACCACGTAGGCGCGGGTGCCGTCGGCCGAGAACTCGATGTCGGTCGCCTGTGTTCCCTCGTCGATGTCGATCTTGCCGACGATGTCGCCACTGGTGAGATCGAGCTTCCAGATCGTCGAGCGGATCACGTCGTGGAACGACGGCTTGTAGATGTTGCGCGACTTGCCGGCTGCCGTGCCGCCGCGGGGGAAGCTGTCGAAGAGACACGAAACGGCCGGGTCGTTGGGGCACGGCAGGTCGAACAGCCCGACCTCGGGCATACCGCGGAAGCCCTCGTGGCGGCGGAAGAGACCCTTCGTCAAGTTGTTCTGCAGAATGCCGCCGACCCAGAGCTGGTTCAGCACCTCGCCCGGGCTGTTCGGCGGCGTCAGGTTGAGCGCCGTCACGACATTGGTGACGCCCTGCCCCAGGTTCTGGTTCTCGCAGGTCGCGCGGTCGGCCGGAATCGTGAGATAGCGACGCTCGGTCAGCGAGTTGGTCGTGGCGTCGATCTCGCTGACGTGCGCGTCGTTGTTGGGCTCGATGGTGAGGAAGTGCGACACGTAGACCCGCGTGTCGTTGCCGTGCACCAGGACGGCGCGCGGCATCGGCCAGTCGAGCCGGACGCGGGCCACTTCGACCAGGCTCGGGTCGAGGACGACGATCTCCTGCGTACCCTGGCAGCTCACGTACACGCGCGTCGCATCCTGGTTGGCGGCGACGCCGTAGGGCGCACACCCGGCGCCGAGCGGCGCGGTGCCCGACAGGGTGCCGTCCGCCTTGGCGAGGCGTGAGACCGAATCACTGCGCTCGTTGGCGACGTAGATCGAGGTGCCGGCGAGCGTGAGCGTGCGCGGGTAGTCGCCGACCGGCTGCTCCCACTGCACCGTCTGCGTACCCGCCGACAGCGGGGTCAGCCTGGTCACGCTGTCGGAATCGGGGTTCACGACGAAGACGAACCCGTCTGCGTCGACCGTCAGCGCCGTACTGCGTATGGCCGGGGCATCGCTGTGGGCGTCGCCCACGCCGGCCATGCCGAGAGCGACGAGCGCCCCTATGAGATGGACCCGCCGTCTGTGCTTCGTCATCCTCGTCACCGTCCTTCGGAGACCCGCGCCGCCGTGCTCGGCCCGAGCAAGCCGGCCAGCGCGAAATGATTGGCTACTTCGACCTGCCGTTCGACGGCAGGTCCGGTCAGGGGATCCTCGCCGGTCACACGCCGCGTGAGCGGCGCCGTCAGCACCTGGAACAACGTGAGCCCGCCGATCACGCCGAGCACGTTCTCGGGCGGATGGGGAAAGAAGACGCCGCTCTCCACGTTGCGCTGCACCTCGTCCATACCGGCGCGGAACAGCGGCCCCACCCACCGCTTTGCGAGCCGATCGAGGTGGGGACCCTCGTCCATGATCTCGCGCAGCAGGATCAACACGGGCTCCGGACGCGCCGCGGCCGAGCGCAGGAGCGCGCCCACGAAGTCGGCCAGACCCTCGGGCCCCGGCTCGTTCCGGAAGCGGTCGTGGATGGCCTGGATGCCGGCGAGCAGGCGCTCGAGCACACGCTCGTAGACCTCGTCCTTGCTCGCGAAGTAGTAGAACAGCATCCGCTTCTGGATGCCCGCCTCGGCCGCCAGCTCCTGCGTCGTGGCGGCCGCGTATCCCCGGCGCGCGAAGACGCGCTCCGCCGCGTCGAGAATGCGCGTGCGGACCGCCTCGGGATCGACGGCCGGTCGATCGCCCCGCCGGGTCCGACTGGTCGCACGGGCCGACCGGCGAGCGGCCACCGCATGTCGGGGGGCTGGTTTCACGGCGTGTACCGATCGGTACAGGGCGAGTGTGTATTCCTCGAAGGTCCGGCATGTCAAGATAAATGGCATCCTCCATGGGATCTTTCCGGGTCATCGCGGCTACGTTGGGGGGCATCGTCCTACTCCTGTCGGCGTGCGGATCCGCATCCCCGCGGCGGGTCTCGTGTCTCGGGGACAGCAACACGGCATACGGCTGGCCCGACCCCACCGATCGACGCTGGTGCGAGATGCTGGGCGAGTTTCCGGAATCGGTCGGAACACGGATCGACAACCTCGCCCGTGGCGGCGCGATTTTGCACGCGGCGAGCACGTCCTGGCCGGGTGGCGACGAGCAACTGGCCTGGGCGAGCGCGGCGGGACGGTCCGACGTGATCGTGCTCGCGTTCGGCACGAACGATCTCCGCGGCGGCAGCAGCCCGCGCGCGGTCGCGCATCGCTACGCAGCGCTCCGGCGGCGGGCCGAGGCGCGCGGCGCCGCCGTTTACGTGGCGCTCGCGCCCCCGGTCTGGCCTCCCGAGCCCGGGGCCGACGACCTCAACCGGAGGATCGCCGCCCTGAACGTGCTCCTGGAGCGCAGCTGGCCCGCACAGCGCACCCTCGACTTTCACGTTGGCTTCACGCGCGACGACTTCGAGAAGGACGGGCTGCACCTCAATGCCGCCGGTCAGCGCAAGCGGGCCGCCATCGCCCGCGGCGTGCTCGGTCCGCCGATCGGCGTCAGCGCGGACAGATCTGATGCCGGCCGTCCCGCACGATCGGACCGCCGACGACCAGCAGCGCGGGACAAGGCTCGATTTCGCAGAAGCCGCGCACCTTGACGCGATCCGAGCCGACGCCGCGCGGGCGATCGAGATCGATCCCGGAAACACCCTCGTCGTTGCCGATCGCGACCGCAAGAACCTCGCAGAGCGGGTACTGTGTCACGAGCCTCGTGAGATCGATGCCCACCAGTCGGAAGCTCAGGCCCCACGAGCCGTCGGGCCGCCGTTTGAGCCGCAGTCGTGCGATGCCGCGGTCGACCGAATCGTCGCGGTAGGACAACCGCCGCCCGCCCTGGCTGCTCGCGAGCGCGCCCGCGGGGAGCGTCAGCGCATCGGCCCCGACG
>Ga0187893_10008970_pt1 | contig 15577 bp, 19 predicted proteins | sample MA1701074metaG_FD_139574 | JGI IMG/M metagenome (GOLD analysis project Ga0187893, IMG submission 139574) | White microbial mat communities from a basaltic lava cave in the Kipuka Kanohina Cave System on the Island of Hawaii, USA - MA170107-4 metaG ... | reverse complement strand
TATCGTAATGTCATGGCCTGGTCTCATCGAGGGATGGAGTTGGCCCGGCCACGGGTTGATCGGGAATCTTAGTAATCTTGGTGATTATTTGGCTGAAGTCGCTATCGTTTAATTCGACCTCGATCCTGACCCGGTCGCCTTCGGCGATCTGCTTCTGCTTCAAGATGTTGGGGTCGGTCACCGGTAGCGTCCAGGTTCGCCCGTCCTTCTTTTGAAATGTGATCGTCCGTTGGGCTTCATCAATACCAACGATCGCTCCTGCATAAGTGGTCGCGGCCTCACTGGTGGAAACGGTTGCGATTGCAGCCCAGAGCAGACAGATTGTCGTGATTGCGATCTTAGCTTTCTTCATTGTGCACCTCCGAGCGATAACAAGATGGTTGCACGTGTGGGTCCAGGAAGGAAATAGAGGTTTGACCTTCATATCGCTCCTTTTTTCTCCGACTGTGCCGGTTCTATTTTTCCCACTTGCTGTTGGTCATCGCTCATCACAACCGCCACATTTCCATCCTCCGCACCGACTTGAACTTTGTTTAATCTTTGGTTGAAGCCCAGCATATCGATCTCGTACACCGGGCGACCTTGAACTATCTCCAGCTGAGCATGGATGGCTTGTCCGGGGGCAATCGCTTCCGCAGTCTGTACCGCCAAGGACATGCTGATAGACAACGGTTGGAACCGGGCTCCGTTCTCGTGTTCGCCCAACTCCGACACCAGGAAACCCAGCGTAAGGCCGAGCCCTATCGCAGTGACAATGCTCATGTTGAGACCCAGGCCCATGAATCACCTCTCAAGGAAGAACGATCGATAGCGTTCGCTGATTGCTTCGACTTTCCTTTGACAATGGATGGGATAGTTCCCTCGAAAATAGAAGAACCGGTGCAAGGCATAGACCATCGAGCCCGAAGTCGACGATGAGGTTGTTCTTTTGGGAAGTTACGCACGTATTCCAAACAGGGAGGTTGATCGCAACATCGAAACAGCTTGTCCAGATGCTGAATCGAATGCGCGCCAAGTCCCTGATATGTCTTCATATCTGGATCGTGAACACCTTGTCCCCTCCAGACAGATCGTCTCGTTGCCCATGAAGAAATTGGAACCCACGCCCGGCATTTCGCGGGTGCACCGTTGAGGGTGAAACGGGGGTTCCGTGATACTGGTTTCACTCACAACTGAGGTGTAGAGTAATGTGCAAGGGGCTTCCATGTTCGAGACACAAAGACCTGTCAGTCGGCACATCCTATTCTTCCAGGAGGTGCGGTCATGTTCTCTGCATGGGATTTCGACAGCTGGATCATCAGCATCGGGATCGTGCTGCTCGTGCTCAGTCTTCTGGCCGGCTTGAGCGCGCTTACAAGTGCACTGGTGTTTTGGATCTGGGGAGAAGAGCGTGCCGATGCTACAATACCTCGCACGAGGCGAACGTCGAAGGACCGTCCAATCCATAAAACGGTATGAACGCATCTCGGTCGATGAGTAGGGTGTCAGGAGCCGATTCGATCTGAACATGCCGCATTAGTCTGAACAGTCGCTCGCCTCGTCCTTGTCGCTAATGCCGGACCTCATTCAGCCTTCGTGCCGTTGACACTTTCCTCCTCCGCATGTAGCTTGTTGACGTGTCCGCGAGGGTGATCGGTGCCACCAATTGCTTGCGGAAGGTCATGTCATGGAATTAGCCCGGCAATCCGATGAAGAAATCCTGAAGATCGCAATTCCAATCATGGACAATCTGATGGCTGCGTCCACTGCAATCGATCATGCACGGCATGTAGCCGACTTTACGGATCGGTTGAAAGCGGGCATGACGAAGGAGCATTTCGACAAGGTGTGCCGGTACTATCAGGGCGAAAAAGGTTACTTTGCCGAGCGGGAATTCGTCGCAGTGTTCAGACGACCGCAATCGATCGTGATCGTCTGGAGACAACGGTTCACGAAAGAAGAAGGGGAGTTTGTGGCAGAAATGATCATGATAGAAAAAGACGGGCGCTATCTGGTTGATCACGTGATGGTGTATTAGCCCTCCTCGTAAAGCATCTTATGTGCTGACTCGAACGTGACGTGGAGCGGCATGGTCAGTTTTTCCCGCACGCAATTTCCCACAGAGCTTGATTAATACTCTTCGGTTCAACCGGTAGCCAGTTGCCGCTGTCTACATACCCGCGAGCCGGTGTGCCGGTTCCCATATGAAGTGAAAATTCCGTGAAGGCGAGCAGTCGAAGGCGCTGTTTTGCACAATCGAATTGCTTGTGGGTCTTGGTTGAGAAATATCGGTGAGGTCCGTACCCGAGGGGGCCGATCCCCTGGTTCCCTTGCATCCACTTAAAGTCGATTAATTGCCACAGTGTCACGAGATTCCCTTCCCGGCGAATGGTCTCCGACTCGACGTACACGGTCTGTCGTTCCGGCGACAAATAGTCTTTCTCAACCGCCACCCACTCGGCATATGCCGGAACAGTACTCAGCACCAGGAGTGTGATCAGGAAACAGGAGGCCGAGAGGTGGATCAGCGGCAGCGTAAGGGAAGGCTGCACGCGGTTCGTGACGGAGTATGGAAGGGGAATGCGACCGGAGGGACGTGGGACACAAGGCATGGCAGGTCTCGCAGGGTGGCATATTGTAAGAGCAAAGCGGCGAATCGCGCAAGGTAGAGAGCTGCGCACACGGACGAAGGGCGAGGAAGCATCTCGAAAAAATTTCTAGGACTTGCGCCGCAACTTTGAGATGATATGAGAGGGACGGTACAGTACATCGGCAGGCAGAATTAGGCGATCATTCTGCAAGAGCGTCACATGAAAACATTCAACGTCTACAAACATCCGATGCTAGGTTTCGAGGCAGTGAAGGTCGGCTTCTCGTGGCCCGCTTTTGCCCTGGGCCTCATCTGGATGGTCGCGAAAAAGCTGTGGGGTTGGGCCGGCCTTTGGTTTGGAGCGACTGTCGTGTGTACGTTCATAGAGGCGGTAACGATCGAGTCACAGGCAGGCGGGGAGCAGTCCATGGTCTATCTTCTCCTCATTGTTGCATACCTCGCCCTGTGGTTTATTCCACCTTTTCAGGGTAACAAATGGCTGGAGGCGAGCTTGTCCAAGCGAGGCTACGAACTCATCGGTACTGTGCAGGCCGAAACGCCCGATGCTGCCATTGCTCAGCTAGCCAAACCAGTTTGATACTTCGGTCCAACTCTTTTTTTCTCCCACGGCATGAGGAAAGAATTCCTCCTCGGGGCATTGACATGCCAGCCGAGGGGTTATTAACTATTATCGATGCCGTGATGTTTCCAAATTCTTCCGCATGTATTCCTACGACATAAGGAGGAAATCAGAATGGAGAAGATCAACAAGTGGAGATCTATTGATGTTGTTAAAGCGGTCCGAGTCGTGATGAAGTTTCAAAGTGCCGTCGCGCTCGGCGTGGTCCTGGCCGTAGCAACTCCGGAACTCATGAACCTAGGCAGTCAGACACAAGCCCAAAATGCTCCGCAACGCTCGGCACAATCAAGCAAAGCAGTTCAGCTACCTGGTAAATAAGGGACGGAAAAGGGTTCCCTCGATTCTGTAAAATCAACGTGGCAGGAAATCTTTTCGCGGACTGCTGCGTCCGCTCGCAATGTCGTGTGCGACCTACGGTGACAGTACCCAACGTTGACAGGCCCGGCAGCGAACAGTAGCCTATCCGGCGTGATTCTTGACCGCCTGTTTTCTGCTTCGGTACCAAACCGGGGACAATGAAAACGGCCGGGAGGCTTTGGTGGGCACCTCGTCCGCATCTGGAATTGTTCTGAGGAGACAATAATCCGAGGCAATGGATGGAAAGACGAGAGAGCGAAAACACGGGACTGGTCACAGACTTTCTTGTGAAAGACCATCAACGGCTTGAGGGACTGCTTCAACGGGCTGTGGCTCATGCCGGCCACGTCGATCAGGCAGCGTATGATCAATTCCGGGCTGGGCTCCTCCGTCACATCGGCATGGAAGAAAAAATTCTCCTGCCCGCCGCGCAGCGACTTCGCGGGGGTGAGCCGCTCCCTATCGCTCCCAAGCTCCGGCTCGATCATGGGGCCCTCGCCACACTGCTTATGCCCACTCCCACCGCCTCCATCGTTGCAAGCATCCGGGGTATTCTTAAGGTCCACAATAAATTGGAGGAGGGGCCGGGGGGCTTGTATGAGACCTGCGACGAACTCGCCGGGTCTGAAGCCCTGCAGCTTCTAGTCAAACTCCAGACGGCACCGGAACTGAAGGTGCTGCCGCACTCTGATAGTCCTCAAGTGATGGATAGTTTGCACCGGGTATTGGAGAGAGCCGGTTATAGCCTGCGCGAGGATGAAATTTGAAGCCGCCAGGTCGGTCCTTGAGTCTTGTCGTCCAAGCATGCGAAACTCATGAGCACACGGCATTGCTTTAGTTCTTGAGTAACGTCATGGCCTACCTTCGATTTTCGAAAGACTGTGATTGGCATGTTTTCGATGAGGGCGCCACTGGCAAGTCTGAGAGTCGGCTTGCCGTACGGCACAAAGATCATGAGGCTCAGGGAGCATCGTATACCGTGACCATGATTCAGAAGATGCTGGAGTTGGAAGATTACTCGAGTATTCCCGGATACCAACCACACCATAAACGAATGCTCCGCAAAGCGTTCGAAGCTTGGCTGCTCGAGCAAGCAAGCGCCGAAATATAGCCCCTTCGGTCGTATCTATTGAATTTCACCTGCGCTGACTGGGTCGATGCGTGGTCGTTCGCTCTCGGCTGTCGATGAAACTCCTGAATCGTTGTTCTCCTATTGACTTTCAGTTTTCCTAATCATAGTCTGCCCCGGTCGTTTCTATTTTCTCCCGCTTCTGTTTCGGAGCCGGCTCAGTGCATCTGTATCCGATGCCGCGCATACAGCCAACACGATTATCATGGCTGTAGGAGGATGTTCCAATGAAACCTACCGTATGGTCTCTGCAGGGTGTCCTCTTCCTTTCGATTCTCCTCGTTGGACTGACGGCCTGCTCTCCCTTTACACGCAAGGATCCGGAGACGGCCGTGCCTAAGCAGCCGCTTCCTGCCCAACCTCCATCGGTGTTGAAACTGGAATTAGTCCAGGCCACAGGTGGTGCGCGTCTGACACCGAAGGGCGATACCATCCTTGGCGCAGCCAAGACGCAACAGGCGGACCTTGATGAAATTCGCGAGGATTCGCCGGTCGTCCAAGCTGCCGAACGACATTCTCAAGTGCTGGAAAAACTCGGCCGACGGTTTTTTTTCATCAGTGCGGAGCCGGCGAAGTCTAAAGACCGGTTCTGTCCTTCGGCGGTGCGAAGTACGTCCGGACAGGCTGGGCTGACACGCATCACCTATTATAGTTACAGCAATGCAGAGGCAGTGATTGTCTGTATGAACGCGCAGGAATTCGTCAGCCTGCCGGCTGTGCCCAAGGACTATCAGCCACCGGAGGGTGATCGAGAGGAGGAAGAGGCCATTCGAGTCGCCCGGCTGGATGCCAGAATCGAGGACAAGGTCAAGGATCTGAAAGCCCGTGTCATCTTGACGGATCCGGAATGGCGCTTGTGGTGGTGGAATCAGGAAGGATATGGACACCGGGTGTTCTATGTCACCTTTGAGCAGGAGGGAACCGGAGACCCGCAGTATTGGGCCGTTGTCGATTTGACCGAGGAAATCGATCAGGACAAGGTGCGTCAAGCCGGGGCTGAGCCCACACGGTAAGGAAAGGAGTGCCTCACATGCGCATGGCTCTCGTGGCAATCTGTCTGTGCACGGTTCTGGGCTTGGTTGCTCCGGCCTCTGCCGAGCCCCGATCCGGGACAATCACGTGGGAGAAATGGACGCTTGAGTGGGAGGTCTATGGTAATCAAAGCCTGGTGCTGACAGAGGTCATGTTTGACAACGAGCTGGTACTTGCGAAGGCAAGCTTGCCCGTCATCAAAGTGAAGTATGAACGGGAATGGCCCTGGTACCATCCATACAGTTGGTTCGGGATCGGGCGATCGACCGGTCGCTGCGGTCCCTTCCAGGACCGGATCACGTGGAAACACTTGGACCCGATGCCGTCCTGTGGAAACTCAAAAGTTTGTGTGCAAACGTATAGTAGCGGCGGTGTCAAATGGCTTGAAATCGGAGTCTACGCCAGGATTGGCGAGTACCATCTCTATCACGTCTGGTACCTGAGTGAGCATGGCGAGATCCGACCGGTCCTGCAGAGTCGTGGCTTGTCGTGCAATACGACCCACCAACACCATCCCTACTGGCGACTCGATTTTGGCATCGCCGGCGAGAACCGTGATCAAGTGTTCGAGTATACGGATGGAGTGGCGAATGAAGGATGGGGACCAGGGTGGCGTAAATATACCAATGAAGTGAATGCCGTGAAGGATCCGTCCAAGCATCGGAGCTGGTTTGTTCGTGATAGCCAGAACGGTCACGGGGTCTGGGTGTTGCCGGGCGATGGATATCCTCCGTTGATGGACGACGGGGTGCCACAATCTTGTTTTTCAAAGCAAGATGTAGGTGTGCGGCTCTACCACGAAGAAGAGGATTCGGGATGGATATCCGGAGCGCGAGGGGATCTTGGTTACATAGATGGAGAAGGCGTCCGAGAAAAGGACGTCGTGTTCTGGTATATCGCACATCTTCCGCATAACGCCGCATTGGGTCCTGCCGCGTGGTTGGCGGTTGGACCGGTGCTCAAGGTTCAGCGCTAGCGCTCTTTCCGACATTGCCGTAGGATTTTCTCGGAGCCGCTTGTACTGCTATGGAGCCGGCGAAGTCGGCATTCTGTTTCGAAGCGTAAACATGACGCTGAGAGATACGGTCGCGCAGAAGATTAAGTAGAAGGCGGGGGCCAGGTTGTTTCCGCTCCACTCGATGAACAGTGTGGCGGCTAGCGGTGCGGTTCCACCGAACAATGCCGCTCCGATGTTGTACCCGACCGAAAGGCCGGTATAGCGTTGCGCGGTCGGGAACAGGTCGGCTACGGCAGCAAAGAACGGTCCCATATAGCAGGCGACCAACACCGTAAGCAGAATTTGCGCCGCAATCATGCGAGGTACGTCATTGCTCGTGAGCCAGAGGAAGCACGGGTACGACATGAGGGCAATCCCTGCAGCTCCCGCCATGAGCAGGGGAGTCTGTCCAACTCGATCCGACCAGGCGCCCATCAGTGGGATCAGCAGCGCCAGCAGCGTCATACAGCCCGTATTGAGAGCCAGTACTGTCCCGAAGGTAATGTTCGTTACCGTCACAAGGTAGGTCGTCAGATAGACGTACAACAGGTAGAAGGCCACGCCATGCATCCACATGAGACCGACGACTTTTGCCACGGCGTGTCGCTGCTTCGTGAACACGTCGAGGACGGGGGAAGATGCAAGGCCCCCAGCCAGGCGGACTCGTTCGAAGGCCGGCGACTCCGGAACTCCGGTGCGCACATACCAACCGATCACTGCGATGAAGCCGCCCATAATGAAGGGAATCCGCCAGCCCCATTGATGGAGCGCCTCATCCGCAAGGTTTGACGCGATGAGCGCCCCCACCCCCGATCCTAAGAGCGCACCGATCTGGGCGCTGAACCCTGCCCAGCTCCCGATGTAGCCGCGTTTCGAAACCGCTGCATGCTCAACGAGAAATGTGGCGGACCCAGTGAACTCTCCCCCGACCGACAATCCTTGAAGAAACCGGCAGAGCGTCAGGGCTATGGGGGCGATTACCTCCACGGTTTCGTATGTCGGTAAAAGCCCCACCAGGCAAGTTGGAACAGCCATGAGGAGAATCGATGAGGCTAACGCGTTGCGTCGTCCCAGCGTATCGCCCCAATAACCGAAGAGCATTGCCCCAAGAGGTCGTGCGAGAAATCCAACCGCAAAGACCCCGAATGCGGAGATCAACGACACGGAGGGAGAATTGGAAGGAAAGAACAACGCGGCGAACACAGGGGCGAAGTACCCATAAAGCGCGAAGTCATACCATTCGAGTACATTACCGATCGCTCCGGCCAGAAGGGTCCTCTTCATCGTTGAGGTTGTTGACGTGACCATGCGGCGTTCGAAGTTCCTGTGTCGGAGCTGCGCGACTCGTAGCGTGCGATAGAGTCAATCGCCTATACAAGTCTTTTCTCGTCCGAAGCGGTCGAGGGGTTAGTGTGAGATCAAGGACGGATAGGAGTCGACCGACCTATCGTGATGGAGCTTCGTTCTTATTCTGGCTCTTCGATACCTCAGTCGTCGTAGCGATTCGTGCGTGCCTAAGCGCATCGGGAGCGGTAATGATGGCTGAAGATCCTGGTTTGATTATAGACAACCGGTTCGGCATGGAGATGGTTCTGATCTTGAATGGCCGAAAGGTGCGTCACCACGCGGCTGAACGTCTCGTAGCCCTTCCGGTCCGCAGGCATATTCCGGCAGGCGACTATCTGGCCGTTCTCGACGATCCGCAGTTCCTGTGCCATCAGCCGGAGCAACAGATCAATGTCGCATCTCTGCTGCAGCAAGAGGAGAAACTTGGATTCTTGAAAAGGTGTCAGGATCCGCTTGGTGAACTCCTCTCCTTCGATGGGCGCGATACTGAAGGTGGGATTTTCCGCCACGCTCCCGCCGAAAATCGGCATGAGCGTCCTACTGGCATCTCCCGTGAGTGCAGGTGTGGCGCCGGCGCTGACTCTGAAATCAAATGTGGCGGCGATGTTCGAAACGCCGGTGAAGTGAATCGGTTGATGCAGGTGGGCGCAGGCGATGTTGATGAGCAGCTGTTTGGAGATGGCGTCCGTGACTGCTTCATCATAGCTCGTCACGGCACGATTCAGCGTGCTCGGAGAAAGGCAGCCCGTCATGGCCAGGCTGCACAAGACTCCTGCCGTGATCACTCGTGCAAGAGATCCTGTTGAACGTAGCCCCATCGCCATGTGCGCGACCTTCGAACGAGCCCAGCCATCCGTCGGCAGGTTTGTAGCACAACCAACACGGGATGCCTAGCAGGTCGCGCCAGCCTCGTGAAAAAACGAAGAAGGTCGGGAATCTCTTCTCGCCCGTTCAGAGCAATGAAGATTCCCGACCCCTTTGGTTGCCGCAGTTAGTTCAGGGGTGGAACGACTCCGGCAAACGTCAGCAGATCGGTCATGCGAAACTCACCTGGCGTCGCAGACGGCAGCACCGGCATCCAGTTGGGCCGTGCGGCCAGATAGGAAGATTCATCAGCTTTCAGCAGGCCGATAAATACTTCGCCGACGATGCGTCCTCCGACTGGCCCTAAGCGGAGACCATTCTCCATGATCTCCGCCTCCTTCAAGATGTAAAACCAGAGCGGCGTGCTCTTATCCATCTCAAAGGGCTTGAGCATCTCCAGCTGCGTGGGTGTCAATGCCGGAACGCCCATCCTTCTCGCAATGGCCTGGCCGGCCGGTAACGCAAAATTGACGTGTCGCATCAGATTACGCGAAGCCAACGATTGGACTCCGTCGGAAGGCAGACCCGGAGCAGGCCCTCGTGAGCCGGGAAGCAACATCACTACGCTGGAGAGTTTGCCGTCAATCTTCTTATTGTTCCGGAAATTGCCATCGCCGAAATCGAAGAACGTCTGCCAGTCCACAAACCGCCGGGGTGCTCGTTTGCCGCCACGCAAATCGATTGGATCCGGGTCGTTGGGGTCCTGGGTGTCGTCGAAGATGAAGGCGAAAAACGGAGATCCGCCGGTCGGACCGAAGTTCAGGCGGTAGCTCGGGCGAATTTGCGAGTGGCCAAAGCGGTAGGCCGCCACTGAAAATTCGATCGGAAGCCTCGGATCCCTTGAACGTCTGTCACGCCGATTGTCATTATCATCTACCCGATAGAAGCGGAGTCCCCTCCGAAGAATTTCGTCGACCCGCTCTTGCCCGATTGTCAAGGGCAGGAACTCATGCAAGATGATCCACTGATAGTGCCAGCGGACCTGCCGTTGAGCCAGCTTGAAAAGCCGCTCAGGTGATTGATCGGCATAAGCAGGGTCTGCACGCAAGTGGTCGATCACGGCATTGTGAAAACGCAGGAAAGCCAGGTGGAGCTGTGCAAGGATGACGTGTTCGTCGTTCCGGCTATCTGCGATGATGGCGACATTGTTGGGATCACGCGGTAGGTCGAAACGGATCGCCCCCTTGCGAGAGACGAGTTCTGAACCCGGAATGGATTCTACGCGCAGCTTGATATCGCCGGTGGAACTCAGTTCATAGAACTCAGAGGATGCTTCCGGTCCGTCGCCGTACAGGCTGTCCAGATCGAACGCAGCGGTCCGAAAGTTCGTTGTTGTTCTGGGATTGCTCCGTTCGAGCAACGGAGATCTTGGATCGAGCGTGAGATCGTGATCGAGAAACTGGCCGAAGAAGGTCACGCCGGCTGTCATATTGGGATTGTCGGGATTGTTCAGGCTGCGCGTAGGATCCGTAATCGATAACACAGGATCGCTGAGATCATCCAACGCATCAATGACGCCGCCTTTTTCGCCGAGCTTTTTGACCTGATCGCGTGCAGCATCGCTCTGCGGGGCGAAGGGCGGCAATTCAGGAAACATGCGTGTGAAGGAATTGTCCGGAGAGGGAGATCGATCCTTCATGCCGGGAAGGTGCAAATTATTCTTTCCATCGGCATGAGCCGCAGTGAGGCCGAACAGTGCTGTAGAGCACAGCATTCCTGCTAGACCGGCTAACAGATATTTCTTGCTACGACGCGACATGGTGTCCTCCTCGTGAATGTTTCAGGAGTACTGAGATCCGGGGTTCAGCAATTGTGTCCCGGTATGAACGAGATGCAGGCGAGCTGGAGCAAGAACGGAGCCAAAGAGAGCGCGGAACTTACTGCATTCCTATCCAGGCGAAAGGTAAAGGAATCACTTTGAAGACTGCGTCCTCAAAAGAAGACAGTATGAAAAAGAGGACAGTACACAAGAGAGTTCAGAGACTTTAAGAAACATACAACGTAATTCTCCGAATCAGCGGGGCCTGCCAACGTATTGGTGGAGTGCGCCGTACAACGAATCAGCGATGTAATGTCTCCACCCTACTGCAGAAAAACCATGTCACGAATCAGTGCGAATCGCATCGAATAATCCGACTCTCATTGCATTACAGCTGATGTCTGCGGATAATGCGCGAAAGATTCGGCGCCCAACATCGTTCATCAGGCGGCAAGAGGCATTGAATGTCTTCGATTTCTTTAGCCCTACTCATCTTCGGTGTGTGCTATCTGGTCATCATGACCGAACGGATCCACAAGACAATTGTGGCGCTGTGCGGGGCGGCGGCGATGATCGGGCTCGGCGTGGTGTCGCAGGAGGAGGCGTTCTATTCACATGAGTTCGGCGTCGACTACAACGTCGTGTTTCTTCTGATCGGTATGATGGTGATCATTAACATCGTTCGAGAAACCGGTCTCTTCGAAGTCTTGGCCATCTGGGCAGCACAACGAGCGGATGCTAGACCGTTTCGTCTGCTGGTGCTGCTGGCACTGCTGACGGCTGGCCTCTCGGCCATGCTCGACAACGTCACAACCGTGCTGCTCATGGCGCCGGTCACGTTGGCCATTACCAAGCGATTGGAGCTCAATCCCATCACCTTCCTTGTAACTGAGGCACTCGCGTCGAATATTGGAGGGACTGCGACACTGGTCGGTGATCCACCCAACATCATGGTCGCCAGCAAGGCGGAATTGGGCTATCTCGATTTTCTCGTAGTTCTGGGCCCCGTCGCAGCATTGATTTTGGTCGTGTTCCTAGCGGTGCTATGGGTCATCTTTGGGCGAAAGATGACCGTGGCCCCGCATCTCAGAACGGCAGTGATGGCCTTAAGTACACGGGAGGCCGTTTCAGATCGAGCCTTCCTGCATCGCTGCCTTTGGCTCCTCGGAGTCGTCAACGTAGGGTTCTGTATCCATTCGCTCATTCATCTTGAGCCGGCCACGATAGCCCTCCTTGGTGCCAGCCTGTTCATGCTTATGGGGCATGGGCGACGGAAGTCGGATAATGCCGAAGAGTTGTCATATTTGACGGATGTCGAATGGAAGACCATCTTCTTTTTTATCGGACTGTTTATTCTGGTCGGTGGACTGGTCAAGGTCGGGGTGATTCGCTATCTGGCAGATCAGTTAGTTTCGGTAACGCAGGGAAATCTCGCTGGGTCCACGATCGCGGTGCTCTGGGGGTCTGCCATGCTCTCAGCTGCGGTGGACAACATTCCATACGTTGCAGCGATGAATCCGTTGATAGTGGATCTTGCCCGATCGCTTCATCCTGACATTTCGGATTATGCGAGCTTGGTGCATCAGCCGGACATCATTCCACTGTGGTGGGCGCTGGCGCTTGGAGCTTGTCTGGGAGGGAACGGTACGATCATCGGCGCGAGCGCGAACGTCGTCATAGTGGATATTGCGCGCAAAGCCGGCTACCCCATTTCATTCTGGCAGTTCTTCAAGTTTGGATTTCCCGTGATGGTGGGCTCGGTACTGATCAGCAATGTGTATCTCTGGGTCCTCTTTCTTCGCTGACATTGCCATGTGCCCAGTCTGTTTACAGGCGCTTTAATCAGTGCCGGAGAACGTTCGTTGCGGGGAGGATACTTCCGAAGAGCCCTCCTCGCTTGTTTCCTCGGAGTTCAGGTCGCCTACCTTTCGGCCTCGCGCTCTGCATGCAGATCTCGCTACACGGCCGATTGCCTCTGGGGCAACTTATCATGAATATTGGGACTGGCATCACCATTGCGGTCAACGGGGCATTTTCCTCTTGAGAAGGCAGGTTTTCTTGCTGGCCACTTGCCCTTGCTGATCCATGGGGGTAATATCGGCCTTCTCCGCTCACCTAATTCATAGGAGGTGCTATGGCTGTCCGCACCACTCCCTCAAAACCACGAGCTACTTTGGATCGAAGCATCGATCGGATGCGCAAACAGCTTGCTGAGTTCGCTCCGTTCCTGGGCAAGGGTAAGCCGACCCGCAGTTTGGAAGAATTCGATTTAGAGACTGAACGACTGATCGAAGATTTGCTCGGGCAGACATCCAACTTGTTGCACGCGTATGAGTATGCTGAGCTGGGTGAGGCGGCAGGATTGGTCAATCTGACGGACGAAGCCCCGGAAGGCGCTGGCATGGATAGTCAGAAGCAGAGCCTGTTACAACGAGGCCGAGTGTTGGAGAGTTGCGTGGCGGAACTGGAAGCGCGCCGGTCCGCCGAACCGAAGAAGACTAAGATCGGACGCGCGCTCATCGGTCCGCAGATTGCAGAACACATGTCCTCCGAGATCCGGAGCGTATCTCAAGACGCGAGCCTGCGAAAGGCCGGGCAGCTGATGCAGCAATGGAAGCTGGGATCTCTGCTAGTCACAAATAGCCAAGCGTATGTCGGTGTCATCACGGATTCAGCGCTTAACCGAGAAGTGGTGGCCAAGGGGCTAGATCCCAACACGACTTTGGTCAAGACGTGTATGCGTACGCCTGTGGTGGCCATAGAAGGTGACCGGCCTATCATCGACGCCGTACGAATGATGAAGGATCAGGCCACCAGACACCTGGCCGTAACCCAGGATGGACAGATTATCGGTGTGATATCCGTCTCGAATATTTTGCGATACTACTCGGGCGTCGCATAGCGGCACATCGCGCATCGTTCGTGAATCGCGGTTCATCCAGCGAGAACCGTTCCTTGTTTATGCCATCGGCATATGTCATCGGCCATTCGCTCCTTATCAGAACGGGAGGTGAGCTATGGGTCCAACCAAGGCGATCGTAAGAGACAACAAACTCTACGAGGTGGTGGGAGGAAAACTGATTAAGGACGGGTTCACCAGCAGGGAGGAACTTGAAGACTACGTCAACCACCATTATCTGACGTTACCGGTGGTCGATCGTTCGGGTCATCTCTGGCTGCTTGACGGAAAGCCCGTGTACTGTCTTCGTGGGTCGCAATACGAAACCGTAGATGATCAGAGAGTTCATCTCGCACGCTGTCCGGATTGTGGTGGCATGGGAGTCAGATCTGACGTAGTAGCGGTTGAATCGGATTGCATCCGTTGCACCGCCTGCGGTCATGAATTCGACGCCCGATTGGAGATGATGGAAACGTGAGAGGGGCGGGAGGCGGCCTGGTCGTCCTCCTGCTCGCGGAACGCGCGCCCTCAGAAGGGCCTCGTTCGACGCGCGAAATAGAGGAAAGCTCCAAACTACCCCGTTACCTTGCTGAGTGCGCTCAGAGGGGAGAACTTTCCCTTAGGTTGCCGCAGACCTTGGGTGCCAATGGGCGGCAGGTGAAAAATTTTCCCCTGCATATGTGTATTTCATGGTTGACTCTTTTCTAGCCTGGTAGTAGCTTCTTCGCGCCTCTCTTCCATTATCGATGACAGGGCACTTCCGGTCTGTATGACAGGGGTTGCGTGTGATTGTAAGGCCTGACTCCGAGCTTCGGCCCCGCGACTCAATTTCAATCGTCGTGTCACTCGATGCTGCACATTCAATGATTGCATTGCCTGTCGAGGGGCGAGAGTCCCGTGGCGAAGGCGACCACGTTACTACCGGTATGAATGAGGCACCGGGAGCACCTCGTGTCTACGAAGAATGGGGCTACGCAGAGCGGGCGTGGTATTTGGAGAAGCGTCAAGGATTTACAGGGGTGCTCCGTGCGCTTTTGTGGCCGACGGAGGGTGTTGTCGAAGTTGGGATTCATCAATCGATTTGGGCTGAGCGGGCACAAAAGCCCCCGGTTGAAGCCTTCAGATTTCAGATCAGTACAGCTGGGTATAGAAGTTTGCGGTCTTATCTCCGAGAAACCATCATGTTAGAAGAGCCGGTTGGCATTGTCGGCAACAGCCGGTTTTGCGTCGCCCGGTCGTCGTACCATATGTTCCACCACTGCCATCACTATACCGCGAAGGGCTTGCGCGAGGCAGGGTTGCCAGTCACAATGTCGCGAACCCTGACTCGCAATGGTTTTGCCAAGCAGCTTCGGCGTATCATGCCTCCATCTCTAGATACGGAATCTACGGTTTTCTTCACATTCGCATCTCAGCAGGAAGGTTGAAAACGGAAAGCCGTGCACAGAACCATGGACATTGCTCGAAAGCAGCTGTTCGAAAAAGACGTTCCTTCGTATAGCTGACTGGCTGGTTCTGTCATTGGTGACCGCGTCATAATAAACACATGATGATTGAATCGGAGAGATTCACTATTTGTTTAGTTAAGTAGGAGAATCGGGGGATAGTTATCACGTCTATCTGACTCCCGCGCCATGGTCATTTTGAGAGCTTCAATTTTCGCCGGAGTCAGTGTATGGGGAACGGATATGCTCATGTCTTTCTAGGGGAATTTGGGCGAAAGAATTTATTGACACATGGGGCAAAGAGAGTTAGGATTTGACGACGGTCTATAAAGCGAACAAACCAATTGAGAAGCATTTGAACGGGAAGGAATGGACACAAACGTCTTTAATTAAGGCAGAGGGGTGGTTCGCGATTTCTTAACAAGGAGGTCAGGGTATGGCGAGTACAACTGCATGGGGGGGTAGCGACCGGGGGTATGACATGTCGCTCTGGTACGATTCCCGACCCCTGAAGATCGGCTGGTTCGTCATGTTAGCAG
>Ga0187893_10008969_pt1 | contig 15577 bp, 12 predicted proteins | sample MA1701074metaG_FD_139574 | JGI IMG/M metagenome (GOLD analysis project Ga0187893, IMG submission 139574) | White microbial mat communities from a basaltic lava cave in the Kipuka Kanohina Cave System on the Island of Hawaii, USA - MA170107-4 metaG ... | reverse complement strand
TAGCTCATGGTCAGGGTGTGTGCGTCGGCCAGTCCTGAATACGCGGCTGCGTACTGCGGGTCAATCTGCGCGGCGCGCTGGAATTCTTCCAGTGCCCGGCGCACTCCTTCCGGCGTGCGCTTGTTCCAGTAGAAGCGGCCGAGCAGGTAGGCTTCCAGCGCTTGCGGGTTGACGGTGCGGGTGCGCGCCAGGCGAGCCTGCTCTTCCGGCGTGAGCGTTACCTGCACTTCGCGCACGATGTTCTGCACCACGTCGTTTTGCAGCGCGAGGATATCGCTGGCGGGCACTTCGTAATTCTTGGCCCACAGATTGGTGTCGGTGGCGGCGTGGTTCAATTGCACGGAGATGCGCACGCGGTCGCCGGTGCGCAGCACCGAGCCAAGCACCACCGCATCCACGCCCAGTTCCTTGGCCACGTCGCGCAGCGGCTTGCGGGAATCTTTGTATTGCATCACCGACCAGCGGGAAATCACGCGCAGCGCGCGGATGCGGGTGAATTCACTGATCAGCGTCTCGGTGACGCCGTCGGCGAAGAATTCCTGGCTGGCGTCGCCGGAGAGATTCTGCAGCGGCAGCACGGCGATCGAGTTGACGCTGGTTGTTGGCGTGCTGAAGATGCGGCTGCGAATCCCTCCCACGTCGAGCGCCAGCGCCGTGAGCAACGCCAGCGCCACCCCGACGGCGGCCAGCGCGGCACGGCGCGGCGTGGGCCTTGCGCGCGGCACACCTGCGCCGGTGGCCAGGCGGTTCAGGTCCACGGAAAGCTCGCGCGCAGACTGGTACCGGCGGTCGGGGTCCTTATCGAGGCACTTCAGGATGATGGTTTCGAGCCCTGTCGAAAGGCGGCGATTGAGCGCGGTTGGGCGCGTCGGTTGACTGTGCAGGATCGCGTCAATCAGGCGCGGGCCGCGCGTCTCGGGAAACGGCCGCTGGCCGGTGGCCATCTCGTAAAGCACCGCGCCAATGGCGTAGAGGTCTGTGCGGTGGTCGAGCTTTTCTTCGCGAAGCTGCTCCGGGGCCATGTAGGGCAGGGTGCCCGGCGGGCCGGAGGTGGAAGCGGATGTGGCGGTGGCCGTGACCCCGAGATCGCCGCCGGGGTGAAACAACTCGGCCAGCCCGAAATCGAGAATCTTGACGCGGCGATCGGGCGTGATGCGCAGGTTGGCCGGCTTCAAGTCGCGGTGGACGATGCCGCGCTCGTGAGCCGCGGCCAAGCCTTGCGCGGCCTGCTGGCCGAATTGCAGCAAGTCGCGCTCGGCGAGCGGGCCGGAGGTCAACAGCGAGTTGAGCGTGGTGCCCTCGATGTACTCCATCACCAGGAAGTCCACGCCTTCCTGTGTGTCGAAGTCGTGCACAGTGGCGACGTTAGGATGGTTGAGCTGCGAGAGCGCCAGCGCCTCCTTGCGGAAGCGATGGCGCGCCACGTCGTCGGCCAGTACCCCGACGGGGAGCACCTTGATGGCCACGTCGCGCTTCAGCCGCGTATCCTGCGCGCGGTACACGGTGCCCATGCCGCCCGAGCCAATCTGCTCGAGGATGGTGTAGCGGGATAACGTCGAACCAATCATGGCGGGCATCAGCCGAGCGGGTGCAGCCGGGCAGACGCACTGATGCTACGGCGCGGCCGCGGTGAAAGCAATAGCACGCATGCGTTAGAATGACGAGGTGAGCGACACAGGAACCGGCGAGATAATTAACACAAGCGTTAATTCATGCAATGCCGACGACGTTTCCGCTCTGCTGCACGAGCGCGGATGGCTGGCCGGTGAGGCTTCCGCGGAGATACTGGCCTGGCTGGAGCGTGCCGCGCGGCTGCTGGGGCCGCAAAGCGACACGCCTGAACAGCTCTGTGAACTGCTGGAGCGCGTATTCGAGTATGATGCGCGCGAATTATTGCGGCGGCCGGAGACGCATGTGGTGCTGACGCGCAAAGGCGCGCGCGCGGTGCTGCGCGAACTGGCGCTGCTGGTGCTCGAAGGCGGGGCCGTGGATTCGGACCGGCTGAAGGAGATCATCATCGCGCTGAAGGCGAGGCTGCCGTACCGCGGACGCGAGTTGTTCCACACGCTGCGCCTGGTGTTGGCTGGGCGTGTCGGCGAAGGTGAGCTCGACCGCGTGATTCTGCTGCTGGACTGGGCGGCAGAATTACCTTTCGCGATCAAAGTAAAGTCGTGTCGCGAGCGCGTTCTGGGATTCTGCTCTGAGGTGGAATGAACAAACTGTTGGGCATTCACGCGGTGAAAGAGGCGCTGGAGGCGGGGCGCGCGCTGGAGCGCGTACTGGTGGCGCGCGGCAAGGGTGGCGAGCGGGTGCAGGAGATTGTCGAGCTGGCGCGCAGCCGCGGCGTGCCAGTGCGCTTTGAGGAACGCGCACAGCTCGACCGGCTGGCGGGCAACGCGACGCACCAGGGCGTAATTGCCCTGGCCGGCGCGAAACGCGTCGGCACGCTGGGGGATTTGATCGAGTCAACGGCGAAGAAAACTTCGCGACTGGTGGTGCTGCTTGATGGCGTGGAAGACCCGCACAACCTGGGCGCGGTGATTCGCTCCGCGCTGGCAGCGGGTGCTGATGGCGTGGTGATTCCCGAGCGGCGCGCGGCGGGCTTGACCGAAGTGGTGGGCCGCGCGTCGGCCGGCGCGCTGGAGCATCTGCCGGTGGCGCGTGTGCCCAACCTCGCGCGGGCGATGGAGGAGTTGAAGGAAGCGGGCTGGTGGCTGGTGGGACTCGACGAGCGCGCGGAAAAAAGTTACGCCGATGTGGATCTCACTGGCGCAGTTGGCCTGGTGCTGGGTGGCGAGGGCAAAGGCCTGCATGAGCTGACGCGCAAGCGCTGCGATTTCCTGGTGTCGATCCCCACCGTGGGCCCGGTGCGCTCGCTCAACGTGAGCGTCGCCGCAGGTGTGGTGCTATTCGAAGCCGTCCGCCAGCGCAGGCAAAAAAACCTCCGCAACCACAGATAAACACAGATGAACATAGATCAGAATCTGAACCAAAAATCTCATCTGTGTTTAACAGTGTTCATCTGTGGTTTCATTCCTCCTGCAAGTCGGCGGAAAAAGAAACCTCGAAACCCTGCTTGATGGACTGGTGCACGGGGCAATAGGCGGAGTGGATTTCCAGCGCGCGATCGGCGTCTTTGCGCTTGTCGCGCGGGACGCGCAGGCGATAGCGCACGCTGACCGCGGCCAGGCGAAAAAACTTTCCGTCGGATTCGACGCGCCCCTCCAGATCGGCTTCGAGATTATCTTCAGTGGGGATTCCGCGCGCTTCCAGCGCGCCGGCCAGCGTGCCGGCCAGTCAACCGCCGAGCGCAGCGATGAGGTGGTCCACCGTGGTGGGCACTTTCTCGCTTTGCGGCAATTTGTAGAACTCGGCGTAGCCGCCGTGCATGCCAAAGCGCAGCGGCTCGGCGAAGCCCTCGATGTGCGCCTCGCGGTTGGGCCGCTTGCGCTGCTTGATGGTAATGCGCGCGACGTGAACTGCATCGCCCATAGGGCACCTCACTTGTCGTACTGGATGAGGGAGAAGACGTCGATGCCGCGCAGCCGCGTGCGCCCGTGCAGAAAGCGCAACTCGACGGCGAAGGCCGCGCCGATCACGGTGCCGCCGAGCTTCTTCACCAGCTCGACGGTGGCCGCGGCGGTGCCGCCGGTGGCCAGCAGGTCGTCGCAAATGAGCACACGCTGATTGGGCGACACGCCGTCCTTGTGAATTTCCAATGTGTCGGTGCCGTACTCCAACTCGTAGCTGACTTTCTCCGTTTCCCACGGCAGCTTCTTTGGCTTGCGCACAGGGACAAAGCCCGCGTGCAGGCAATAGGCAATCGCCGGCGCGAAAATAAAGCCGCGCGCCTCCATCCCCACCACGACGTCTATCTTGCTGTTCTTGTAGTGCTCAGCGAAGCGGTCAATCAACTTGTGGAAGCCGTCGCGATCCTTGAGCAGCGTGGTGAGGTCGTAGAAGAGGATACCGGTCTTCGGCCAATCCGGCACTTCGCGGATCAGTTGCTTCAGTTCATCCATTGCGCGGGCCTCCCTCGGTTACCAGTCGTGTTCGATCACAAAGCCTGAAGCGTAGCGCGGCTCGGCGGCCGCTTCCTGCTCGGCCACGTCCGTGATCTCGGCGCCCACCGGCCCGCGAGCCAAGTCGCTGCGCATGGCAGCTAAGGCCGCGGCATCTCCAATGGCGTAGACTTCCACGCGTCCATCGCGCAGGTTCTTGGCGTATCCGCACAAGCCGTGCCCTACCGCGGCGCGCTGGGCAAAGAAGCGATAGCCGACGCCCTGAACCAGCCCGGAAACAAAGAAACGCCTAGCCCGCATCGCCTGCCGCCGTCGCGAAAGCGGGGATTGTATCAGAGTAAAGAAGCAGGAGGCAGGGCTAAAGCCAATGGACGCAACAAGGGCAAAGTGTTGCAAACGATTTCACAAAAAGCAGCCTGACACTCGAAGGCAGGCAGGATTGCAACTCTTACCCCATTGAATTCAGAGATTTGCCGGCGGGTTGTGTGCGCGCGATTGGTGATGCAATTGCGAGCTAAGGAGGGTTTCTCAAGGGGGCAGTATGCGTCAAACGCGAGTGGCGGTGCTGATGGCAGTGGCGATTCTGGCCTTAGCGGGTATCGCGCAGGCCAATACGATTGACCCGGATGACCCGCAGATCATCATTCGCGGCGCCGGTTCTGGCAACACGATTCTTCTCACGGGCGGCACGGCAAACATCACCTTTGGCCCAAGTCAGGTATTCACAGGACCGGGCGGGTGCCTCTCGTTCACTCCAGCCAGCAAGAGTTCAGACGGTTTCGACCACCTGGTCTGCGGAGTGGTTAACTTGACCGGTACTGCGCTGACGGGATTGACATTCAACGTCTCACCGGCCTTTCAACTGCCACTTACACTGACTTGCTCCTTCTGCACCAGCATTACGCACAGCCCGGACGGGTCGGTGATCACGTTCTTGTTCCCGGTCAATGCCATCCCCCATAACTGGGACTTCGAAATCGAGCTTGTCGGCTTCTCGCAAGGCACGGGGATTGGGATCACGCCGGTTCCTGAACCGGGCACGCTGGCGTTGCTGGCCACCGGCCTCGGCGTGCTGGGATTGCGCCGCCGCAGGCAACCCGCAAGTTGACGACACTCAAACGAAAGGCTTGAAAGAGGCGCGGCTACGTCGCGCCTCTTTTTTTTTGTGGGCGGGCCCGCCCCCTGGCGCTGTGTCACTGCTGCCGCGATACCCCACAAAGCTTTACTTCTTCTGGAATTCCCGCACTAGCTTCTGAAACTCTGGCTGATTGTGCAGCGTGCTGAGTTCAGGGTCGCTTTCGGCGAGCTCGAGTCCATAGCCGCTGCGGAAGGCCTCCCGCAGGGAGGCGATGGCTTTGTCCGGCTGGCCCGCTTGCGCGTTCACCGTGGCTTCGATGTAAAGCAGCGATCCGCTCTTGGGATCGATGGAGCGTGCGCGGCGGATAAAAGTAGTGGCTTGCGAGGTCTGGCCTTTCTTCGAATAGTAGAGCGCAAGGCTGCCGAGGGTGCGCACATCGCGCGGGTTCACCTGCAGCGCCTTCACTGCGAGGTCGATGGCCCGGTCGTAGGTGGCTAGCGCCTTTTCCCGTTGTTCGGACCAACGATAAGCGTCGGCCAGATTGCCCATTAACATCTCGTCGTTGGGGCTTAGCTCGACCGCTTTTTCGTACATGGGCACGGACTCGGCGTATCGCTTCATGAAGAAGTACACCGTGCCAAGGTTGGAATAGATGGAAGGATGCGGCTGGCGCTGCAAGGCCAATTGAAGTGTGGAGATGGCTTCGTCGTTCTGCCCCAACCCCATCTGCACTGCGGCCATGTTTTGATATCCAATGGGACTATCGGGTTCGAGCTCAGTGACTTTGCGGAAGGCGGCCAGGGCCTTATCGTTGTCGCCTAACGAGAGGTAAGCCGTGCCCAGCGCGTTGTGATTAGCCCAATAGTAAGGATTGACTTCGATGGCCTTTTGATAGGCAAAGGCCGCTTCGTTGTACTTGCCGCTATTCAGATGGGCGGTTCCCAGCCGACGATGGCCTTCGTCGGAATTGGGCGAGAGTTGCAGGGCGCGATCAAGTTCGGCGATGGCCTGAGCCGTGCGGCCGGTGGCGCTGTAAACACTGCCCAGCGAGAAATGCACTTCGGGCAAGCTGTCGTTAAGCCGCTGCGCTTGCTGCGCGGCGCCTTGCGCTCGCTCCGCCCAAATGGATTCCTTTTTTTCCTGATACATCGCCATGTTGGCGTCGGCTAGTCCCGTATAGGCCAGCGCGAAGCCGGGATCCTTGCCCAGCGCCTGTTGATAATAATCGATGGCCGTTGTGATGTTCTTCACATCTTGCTGCCCGCGCATGGCGTTGCGACCACGCAGGTAGAGGTCGTAGGCCTCGATGTTGCCGGTGGGTTTGATGGCAGCCGCCGCCATCTCGTCGGTGGAGAGGGTTAGGCTCATAGCTGTGACCATCTGGCCGTAAATTTCGTCTTCGAGGGTGAGGATGTCCTGCGCCACGCCGTTGAATTCCTTGCTCCACAGCCGCTTGCCAGCGGCGACGTCTTCCAGATTCACGACGATTCGAAGTTGATCGCTGGCGCCCTGCACTGTGCCCTGCATCACCAAGCTGACGCCCAGCGCGCGCGCAATCTTGTCCAGCGAACCCTTGCTCATCGCTTCCGCCGTGGCCGATGCCGAGGCCACACGGACATCCTTCAGTTGAAAGAGCTTTGCGGAGAGGCCTTCCACCAGCCCTTCGGCGATGTAATTGAGCTGGGTTTCCTCGCCCAGAACGCGAAAGGGGAGCACGGCGATGTACTTTTGCGCCGCGCTGGAGGGCACACTGGTGCCTTCAGTGGTTTGTGGCACGCCGAAGATGCGATGCCGCACGGCTGGAATGGCAAGCGACAACACCGCGACCAGGACCACGCCAATCGCCGCCCACAACCACGGCTTCTCGCCCGGAGCTGGCAGCTCAATTCGCACACTGCGGGAGCGAGACTGGGCCTTCTCCGCATCGAGGTCGCGCAGAATTTCCGCGGCAGACTGGTAGCGGCGCTCCGGTTTGGTCTCCAGGCAGTCCATGATTACCTTCACCAGGTAATCAGGCAGATCCGGATTGACCTCCTTGGGATTCTTGGGCTTTTCTTTCACGCGCTGATACATCAGTTGCAGCGTGGTTTGTCCGGTGAAGGGCACGTCGCCGGTGGCCAGTTCGTAGAGGATCAGGCCCAGCGAGTAAAGGTCGGTGCGATGGTCCACCGGCTTGGCTTCCACCTGCTCGGGAGCCATATAGCGCGGCGTGCCAAGGTATTCGCCGGTGCGGGTCATGCCCACAGCCCCGGCATCGAGCGACTTGGCCAAACCGAAATCGGAGACATAGGCGGTGCCGCTCTTGTCCATCATTACGTTGTGCGGCTTGAGGTCGCGATGCACCACACCTTCGTTGTGCGCGGCTTCCAAGGCGCCGCACAACTGGCGCGCGATCGAGAGCACCCGGTCGAGCGGGAGCCGGCCTTCGCGCTTGAGCACCGCATTCAGGTCTTCTCCCTCCACGAAGGCCATGGAGATGAACTTCACGCCGCCGGCATCGCCCAGATCGTGAATGCGCAGGATGTTTTTGTGCGAAATCTTGCTGGCCAGCAGCAGTTCCTGCTTGAAGCGCCGCATCGCGTCGTTGTCGGCCGTGAGCTCGGCGCGGAGCAGCTTGAGCGCCACCACGCGGTCGAGGTCGCGGTCGTAGGCCTTGTACACCGTGCCCATGCCGCCCTCTCCGATCATGGCTTCGATGCGGTAGCGCGGCCCGAATTCCGTTCCGGGCTCGAGCTGGCTGATGCGGCCGACATAGGTGGGCCACGACGTGCCGCTGCCGGGCGCGGAGCCGGCCGAGGAACCGGGCGGCGGCGTCATGACGCCGGAAGCGGTCGCAGGCGGGCGCGCGGCGGGCTGCTTGGATGCAGCGACACCCCCGCCCATCATCGTCTCAGCGTCGTCCACCACGGGAAATGCGTTCCCGCAATGGGCACAGCGGAGAGACGTGTCGGCGTTTTCCGCGCGGCAATAGGGACAGAGCATGGCGCGACCCAAGCGCCCCCTCAGAGGGCGAACGCGAACAGACTGGTTCGAGCCATTATGCTGCCAGAAACCAGCCCCCGCAAGCGAATCCGGGCTGCCACGAAACGCAAGGGCAATCAGAGGAGTGACTTGCTTTGCCGTTGGAAGCCGCGGCGAAAGTCGGGCAAAATGTTGGCCGGTGAAACGGGTGGGGTTCCAATTCGCAGTTGTGGCGGTGTCGGCGTTCTGGTGCTTGGCGCCGTTTGCGTGTGCGCAGCCCTCCGCCGAAAGTCCTTCCGGCGCGGGTCCGGCCTACGGGATGCGAATTGTGCCATCTGGCGGCTACCCCGAGCTGCACGTGGCCGGGAAGCCCTTCTTTGTTCATTCCGCTTCGTTCTTCTACTACCGCATCCCGCGCGACCTTTGGGAGAAATCACTCGACGCGCACGCTGAACTCGGCATCAACACCATTGACCTTTACATCCCCTGGAACTGGCACGAGCCGCGCGAAGGCGAGTTTGATTTCGAAGGGCGCACGCATCCCCGCCGCGACCTGCGCGGGCTTCTCGAGCTCATTCAGAAAAAGCGCTTCAGGCTGATTGCCCGTCCAGGGCCGGTGATTCTGAACGAATGGCGGCATGGTGGCTATCCGGAGTGGCTGCTGGTGCGGCCGGAGTACGAGATGGACCTGGCTGACCGGCTCGAAGGACGCTACCCGCCGATGACCAATCTCAATGCGCGCGACGCGGAAGCCGCGGCGAAGGGCTGGCTCGCGAGCGCCACCCACATGGCCTACGCGCGCAAGTGGATGATGCGAATCGCGGCCGAGCTGGCGCCTTACAGCGTGCACCGCGTGCGCCGCGAGACTCAGCCGGCTACCAAGCGCAATCAAACTCCGCAAGAGGTGGAAGCCAGCGGGCCGCTGCTGTTTGTGCAACTCGACGACGATCTGGCCATCGGCCGCGCGAACTACACCGGGCCCGAATTCTGGCGTTACGTCGAAGAGCTGCGTGCCATGGTGGTTGCGGGCGGCATCGATGTGCCGGTGTTTATCAATCCCTTCGATCCGCGCGTGGCCGCCGCCGGGTCGGCTCAACCGCATCCGGTAGGGGCAATGGGGCAGTGGTATCTCCGGCCCGACGCGACGCCGCGCCGCGAAAATGCTCCCTCCCGACTTCTTCGCGCCGAAGATGCCTCGGCCATCGAATTCCTGGCCCGCTCGCTGACCACACAACCCGCGTTTCCGGCACTGATGATCGAGTACAACGCCGGATGGTATACGCCCTTCGACGACGAGCGCGCCATGGAAAGCCCGCGCGATAACACCCTGCTCAGTTCGCGCCTGCTGCTGGCCAGCGGCCTGCAAGGCTACAACCATTTTCCCTTGCAGGATTCGCTGGCGCCGGCGGGCTACGAAATCGCGTGGAGCAACCGCCATTTCCGCTGGGACGCGGCGCTCGACCTGAACGCGGAGCGGCGGCCGCGATCGCGCGCGGTGCAGCGCACCGGGCAACTGCTTCCGCTGTGGGGCGAGTTCCTGGCTTCCTCGCATCCACGCGCGGATTTTGCCGTAGTGAACCCGCTGGGTGCCCTGCAACAAAAGCAGCTTGCGCGTGAAGACGCAGCCGGGGTGGCTGCGACGGTGAACCGGCTGTTGCGCCTGGCCACGGCGGCGGGGCTTTCCGCCGGGCTTCTCGACCCACATCACCAGCCGGTCGCGCAACTCTTGCGGCATCCGCTGATTCTGCTTCCGGTGTTCCTGCAGAGCGAAGAAAAATTCCGGCTATCGGAACAGGCCCAGAGGGCGCTGGTGGAATACGTCCGCGGCGGCGGAACACTGGTGTGGTTTCCAGAGCGACCACAGGGTGAGCTGATCGCTGAATTGTGGCGCGGCACCGCAGTAGAGGGGAGTGACCCGGCATCGGTAATCGGCCGCGTCTGGCATACCGGGCAGGGCACAACGGTCGAGTCCAGCAAGGATTTCTATTCCTGGGTGAAGCTGGACGAAACGCTGAAAGATACTCGCGCGCGGATGGAAGCCGCCTGGGCCTTCCAGTCCCTTCGCGAGCTGATGGGCCGCGCGGGATTGCATGCCGTGGTCGAGCGGTACGACAACGCCATCGCCGCAGACGAGCTCTACGTCAGCCAGCGCGTGAGCAATGAAGGAACCCTCCCCATGGGCCGGCGCACCGGAGGGAAGGGGCTGATCAGTGTGGTCAATCTGGCCAGCGAGGGCACCGCGGAAGCCAAGCTGCGCCTCCTCTCGCCGCGCGACAGCGCTCGGCCCAGCGCGGCCGGGCGGATTGAATTGCCGGTTTCGATCCCGGCAGGCGAGGCGCTACTGCTTCCGCTGCGCTACTCACTGTGCGAAGAAGCGCGGGCCGGAGAAAAATGCAACGACGAAGTCGTGGCCGCCGGCGCGGAGCTGCTTTCGGTGTATCGCGATGGACGCAGCCTGGAGTTTCTGTTCTACGCCCCGGCCAAGGCCACTGTGATCTTCCAATTCGCCGAACAGCCGCGGCGCATGCGCATGGATGAACTGGGCGTGGACGGCCTGTGGGTCATAGAGGCACGGCGCTTTGAGGCTGAGATCATGCGCGGGGCCGCGCCGACCTACCTGCGCAGCGTGCGCATTGACCTGCGGTACCGGCCCTTTGTGCGGGAAAAGCCCAAGCCGCAGGAGCGCCGCCGCGATTACGACGGCAGCGTAAGCAATGCCATGCGCCTGCCCCTGGCAAGCGATGCCGGCCTGGCCAGCGATCCGCCGCTGGTGCTGCTGGATGAGGAAGGCCGGGGAACTATGGTGGTGGAAGCGCGCAATTACGATGAGCTCGGCGCGCGCATTTCGCTGCGCGTTGAAGGGCCGGTGCGTGCCTCCGAACTGCTGGCGCTGGAAACCGGCGAGCGAGGTTATGAACGGATGGAATTGAGGCCGGAGCGCAATGCCAGCCTGCCGCCCACAGGCGAAGTGGTGGGCGGGCAATTGCGCTTGCGTGGCTTCGGCGATGAACGCGTGGTGCCGGTGCGGTTCGTGCGAGTGTCCGCGAAGGGCAGCACGGCGTATCGCTACGATTTCGACCGCGACGGCGCTGACGAATGGGTGCTGGAGGATGCCCGCTTGCGGGCGATCTTCGTGCCTCAAGCCGGCGGGCGCGCCGTGGCGCTCGTTAGCAAATCCAGTGGCATCACGCTGACCAACAGCGTGGGGGCGCTGCGCGACCACTTCGCCTACGCCGAGAATCCCGCGGGGCGCAGGCCGGAGCGAGCGCGAGGCGCGGCCGGTCTGTTCAATCGCGCCTACCGCGCGGAGTGGCTTCAAGAGGACGAAGGGCAGGCATTGCGGCTCGCGGTGGAAGCGCCGGACGTGTATCCTGCGGGAGCGCGCGTGGAAAAGACCGTCCGCCTGCGCTCGCGAGCGGCGCCGGCCGGCGGCGCGGCCAGCGAGCCGATGGCTGAAGGCAAGCGCGAAGACCAACCGCGGGAATGGAGCGGGCTCGGCGTGGATTACAAAGTGAGCCTCGCCGCCGGCGGCGAACAGCCCTCCCAACCGCAGGCCTTTGTCGCCGTGCATTCCGTCCCTGTGTTGCTGCGTGGCGATCGCACCACGCGATTTTGCTGGCCAGTCCCGGGCGCCGAAAACTTGGAGGGGGCGACCGAGGAAACGTGCGAACTTTTCCAGCCCGGCGGCCTGGCAACCGTGCCGGAGGGTATAAGCACATTGACTATCCGCACGCCCGGGGCGGAAACGCTGATGCTGGAGTGGAGCGCGGGCGCCATGGCCGTTGAAATGAAGAACTATTCCGCGCTGCTCAAGCTGAGGTTTCCGCCGCTCGCGCCGGGCGGCCCGGCGGGCGAGTACCGCCTGCGAATGGAGTTGCGCGAAGCGGAGTGAGCTTCGCCCAATCAACGAAACGGGCGGGCGGTGCATCCAAGTGACGGGAGCTAGAACGATGTCCAGCAGCGCAAGACTCCTAGCCGCAGCCGCATTGGCCGCGATGCTGGTTGCGGAAGCGGGCGCGCAGGCGCCCGGGCCGATGACGCCGCCGCCGGACCGCAAAGTCACGCGCCGGATTGAAATCGGCCCGGCGGCCGAACCTCCGCCGATTCCCGCCGAAGAGATCGTTCAGAAATTTGTGGCCAAGGAAGACCGGTACGCAGCGGCGTTCCGTACGTACACTTACAATTTGACGGTGCGCATCGTGGCCACTGGAACCGATGCCGCGGGGTCTGGCGAGGCGCGCGTCACCACACAAATTTACAGCAAGCCCGACGGCGAGCGCGTGGGCCGCTTTCTCGAGGAGCCGGAGTCCACGCTGAAGTCCTTCGACTTCAACCGCGGCGACCTGATGGAATTTGCCTCGCTGCCGCAGTTCGTGCTCACCAGCGACCAGCTCGCCAAGTACGACATCACCTACGTCGGAAAGCAGAAGGTGGACGAAATCGACGCCTACGCCTTCCACATCAAGCCCAAAAGCGTGGACCGCCGTGAGCGGCGATTCGAAGGCGTGGTGTGGGTGGACGACCGCGACCTGGAAATCATCAAGACCTACGGGCGCTTTCTCACCGACGTAATCTCCGAGGAGCCGTTTCAGCTTTTCGAGACCTACCGCGAACTGGTCGGCGACATGCGCCTCCCCACCTATGTCCGCTCCGATGGCGAGAAGAAAGCCGGGGAAGCGATGGTACCCCTGCGCCTTACCCTGCGCTACTCCGACTACACCCCGCCCACCAAGAACTAGCCGCCGGTCAATACAGAATGATCGCGGATTGGACACCTGTCTCGCTCTGCGTTTCTACGGCGTGGTTTTTCCAAATCCGCGTTGATCCGCGAGAATCCGCGGCTTCACAGCTTTTCGAGGAAAGCGGGCAGGGCACGAATGGAAGGCAGCACGGCCAGCGGCTTCGTCGCTCGCAGACGGGCGTGCGTGGGGAACGGCCCGAGAACGCCGATCGCTCGCACGCCGCTAGCCCGCGCCATCAGCACATCTTCCGGCGCGTCGCCCACATAGACGCATTCATTCGGCGGGCGGCGCAGCCGGCGCAGCGCCACCTGCATGGGCGCGGGATGCGGCTTGCGCCGCGGCGCATCTTCGTTGCACACGCGCACGGCAAACGTGTTGCCGAATCCAAACTCGCGAAATTGCCGCACCACTCGCACACGGTTGCCAGACGTAACCACGCCGAGCAAGTAGCGACGCGCGAGCTGCCGCAGCACTGCGCGTGCCCCCGGCATCAGCGGCGGACGCTGCGCGCGGTAATGATGCCGCCAGATGCGGTCAGCATCGTCCCAGCGGTCGCGCGGCACTCCGGCTGCTGCGTAGACACGATGCCAGTCGGGCGAATAGTGCTTGAGCAGCAGATCGTCGTCGCAGGCAATGCCCAGCTCCGCGAACATCATTTTGTAAGCGGTGGAATCAGCGTGGTAGGAGTTGACGATGGTGCCGTCCCAATCGAACAGCACCGCGCGAATGGCCGGTGTGCGCATCGCGCAGCCATGTTAGCAGAGTGCTAGAATCTGCTGCGCCATGGATCGGGGAGAACTCCAGAAGCTGATGCAAGCGGTGGCCGCGCAGCGCATTGCGCCGGCGCGGGCCGTCGAGCGGCTGCTGCACCTGCCGTTCGAGGACTTGGGCTTCGCGAAGATTGATCATCATCGCGCGCTGCGGCAGGGCCACGCGGAAGTGGTGCTGGCGCGCGGCAAGACGCCCGCGCAGGTGGCGGCTATCGCAAAGCGCATGCTGACAAAGCGCGGCTCGCACCACAATGTGCTGATCACCCGCGCGGACAAGAAAACATACGCCGCGGTGAAGCGCGTGGCGCGAGCGGCAAAGTTCCATCCGCTTTCCGGCGTGATCGCCATCCAGCGCAATCGCGATGTGCACGGCAAGGGACTCATCCTTGTCGTGACCGCAGGAACCAGCGACATTCCCGCCGCGGAAGAGGCGCTGATCGCGGCACAAATCATGGGCAACCACGCCGAGGCGCTCTACGACGTCGGTGTTGCCGGCCTGCACCGCCTCCTGGAGCACAAGAAAATGCTCGACGCCGCGCGGGTGATCATCTGCGTGGCCGGGATGGAAGGCGCGTTGCCCAGCGTGGTGGCCGGACTGGTGGGCGTGCCGGTGATTGCGGTGCCCACCAGCGTCGGCTATGGCGCAAGCTTCGGCGGCGTGGCGGCCTTGTTGGGAATGCTCAATTCCTGCGCGTCCAACGTGTGCGTGGTGAATATCGACAACGGATTCGGCGCGGCCTGCGTCGCCAGTGTGATCAACCGGTTGTAACCCCACCCTTCTCATTCGAACGTCGCACGCACTCTCGCGCTTCACGGTGTCAGCGGACTAACAGGCGGGCGCGATTCCGACCTGCGGCCAGCTAGCGCGGCAGCGGCGCCGGCCGCACCTGCGCCCGCCAGCACCCAAGGAAGCCAGGCCCTCTGGCCCTTCTGGGTCCGCGGCGCGGGCGCAGATGGAGCGCGTTCAGGCGCGGCGCGCTGCTGGAGGCTGCCATCCGCGCGGATGGTTGCGGATTCGGTGGCATCCAAGAATAGGGAGCGAGACCCACCCACCTCGATCAGTCCCAGGGTGCCCCTGCTACAGGTGACCAGGAAGCTTCCGTCGGCACCGCGCTCGATTTCCGCGACGCTTTCCGCCGGCGGAACCGGGGCCAAGACAAAATTGTTCAGGCGAATCCGAAATCCCGAGGAATCCGCCAGCGCGCGTAGCGTCACGCTGCCTTGTTCGAGCACGGAGAGAAACGGAGTCTCATTGCGAAAGCTGACGGATGAACCGGGCCGCATCACGAGCGTCCCGAAGCCGGTTACGCTGATCGCCGCAACGCCGCCGGCTCCCGTGCGGACGCGGTCGCCGGCAAATACCGTCCAGTCCTGAGCGATGCGCGAATCGTTGACCCATACTTCGCCGGTAGCCTGTAGAGCGCCTATCGGCCGTGAGCGAGGTTGCTGGGCGCCCGTCACATTCGCGGCGAACAGAGCGGTCATAAACAGGCCCGCAAGGTAATGGATGCGGCGCCCGTCTTGCATAAGCTCCTTAAGCTATCCTGCGAGCGGCATTGACGCAGGTCAACGACAGAACGGCAGAGCAGCAGCTATCTAGTTACTGGGGTTGCCGCGAAGAAGAGAGATGAGACTTGTCAAGATCGCGGGTTGTTGCTCAAGAAAGACGGTGCGGAGATCGAGAACCAGTCGTTCATTCTCGATTCGGGCGATAACCGGGATTTGCGCGGAAGCGTCAGAGCTGTCCGCAGTGGCCATACGCAAGCGCTCTTCGAGTTGCGCAGCGGAATGGCGCAAGCTGGAAATGGCGAGGAGCCGCGTGGGCAGCGATTCTTCCGGTGTCGAACCGCCGCCGATTACCGACCGGCCGTCGATCACTTCGATTTCGACGTCGCCCGACGACACAGCCTCGCGAAGCTGCGTGGCCAATGCCTCCGCGCGGTGCCCGATCTCTTCCGCGCTCAGGCGAATCATGCGCAGCGCGGGAATTTCGTCGTAAGCGCC
>Ga0187893_10008968_pt1 | contig 15577 bp, 15 predicted proteins | sample MA1701074metaG_FD_139574 | JGI IMG/M metagenome (GOLD analysis project Ga0187893, IMG submission 139574) | White microbial mat communities from a basaltic lava cave in the Kipuka Kanohina Cave System on the Island of Hawaii, USA - MA170107-4 metaG ... | reverse complement strand
TTGGGCTGATGGATGTCATGAACCTTGCGCACGGCGAGCTGGTCACGATCGGCGCGTACACCCTTGCGTACATCCAGTTCCTGGGCGGCAACGTGCCGTCCCCGGCAGCCTACTGGATGAGTCTTGCGATCGCGCCGCTGGTGGGCGCCGCCATCGGGGTCATCATTGAGGCGGCGGTCATCAGGCCGCTGTACAGCCGGCCGCTGGAAACGCTCCTTGCCACGTTCGGCATAAGCCTGATCCTGCAGAAGTCGATCGAGCTTGCGTTCGGTGCTCGGCCCCAGATCGTCTTTTCACCCATTCCCGGAACCCTGCCGATCATGGGCGTCGAGTACCCGGCGTATCGCCTGTTTATCATCGTGATGGCTGCGGCGCTTGTGTGCGCGTGCCTCTACGTTTTCGCGCGCACGCAGTTCGGGGTGGACCTGCGGGCGATGATCCAGAACAGGACCATGGCCGAGGCGCTCGGCATCGACACCAAGCGCGTCGCCCGGATCGCGTTTGCGGCAGGCAGCGCTCTTGCCGCAACTGCCGGCGTGCTCGTTGCGCCCTTGGCCTCCGTAGAAGCTCACCTCGGCACGTTCTACCTCGGCAAGGCGTTTTTCGTAGTGATCATCGGTGGAATCGGCTCGATCCTGGGCACGGTTGCGGGCAGCGCGCTGGTCGGGGGCGCCGAGACGGTCCTCAACTATTCGATCGACCCGTCCGGCGCCTCCGCGGTCGTGCTTCTCCTGTGCGTCGTGCTGGTGCGTTACCGTCCCCGAGGGCTGGTGCCGGGCTTCAGCGCGGCGCACGAGCTTCTGGGCAAGCGATGACTGCCGTGCCTCGAGTGCGCTGGTGGACGCACCTTCTCCGGCAGCCGCCGCTGTCGCAAACCGAGACACGCTGCGTCATAGCAGTCACCGTGGGGGGCGTCTGCCTGGCAGCGCTGCCCGGATGGCTGAGTCCCTATGCACTCGCCACCGTTCGCGACGCCCTAGTACTCGCGATCCTCGCTCTCAGCCTGGACTTCCTCTGGGGGCGGGCTCATGTCCTCAGCCTGGGTCACGCGACGTTCTTCGGCCTTGGCGCGTACGGAATGGCGATCGCCACCACGCGGTGGTCGTGGGGATCCGAAGGCGCGCTGGCGCTCGGCATCGGCGCGGCCGCGCTCGTCGCTTGGGTAGTAGGCTATTTCCTCATCTTTGCGGGCGTTCGCCTGCACTTCTTCGCGATCATCACGATCGCTCTTTCCCTGATCGTCGGGCAGATTGCGGTCAGCTGGTCGTCGTTGACGGGCGGCGACGTGGGCATCCTCGGCGTTCCCGGTCTGCGATTCGACATCGCGGGCCTGACCCTCGATCTCGGCAGCAAGCACGCGAACTACTACGCATGCTTGATTGCTGCGCTTGCGGTGCTCGGCGCCCTCTGGCTTGCGTGCAGAGCCCCCTACGGAAAGATACTGCACGGCATCGGCACGAACGAGTTTCGAGCCCAGACGCTCGGTCACGACAGCTCGCTCCACCTGCTACTCGTCTTCGTGGTGTCGGCCGCAATCGCCGGATTCGCGGGAGCCCTGTTCGCAGCCTCGTCTGGCGTCGTCGCGCCGGACCTGTTTTCCATGGTTCTGTCTACCGAGATCATCGTCTGGGTAGCGGTGGGCGGCCGAGGAACCCTGCTCGGTCCGGTGATCGCAACGCTGCTGCTCACACGCCTGCAGCTCGAGATCAGCAGCCTCAGCACGAGCCTCTGGCCGCTGATCCTCGGGTCAATCTTCGTTCTGCTGGTCATTTTCCTGCCGGATGGTCTCCCAGCGGTGGCTCGTATGCTTCGCCGCGGAGCGCCGGCGCGCCGCTAATCCGCGCCCAAGTGCCCCCAACAACCAGCACTGCGTTGCTTTCCGCCAACGGACTCGTCGCGCGGTTCGGTGGAATCGTCGCGGTCGCCGGAGTCGACCTCGTGGTCGGCGGTAAGGAGCTGGTTTGTGTGATCGGTCCGAACGGGGCTGGCAAGAGCACGCTGCTGGATCTCCTTTGCGGGGCTCTGCAGCCGAGTTCGGGATCGCTCTATATGGGCGGCGAGGCAATGATCGGCAAACGCCCCCATCTGTTCTGCCGAGCCGGCATCGTGCGCAAGTTTCAGGGCGCCAACGTGTTTCAGTGGATGAGCGTCCGGGACAACCTCGAGGTCGCCGGCCTCGGCGCAGCGATCGAGCACCAGCAGCCGATGGTCGACAGCGACGAGGTTCTGGCGCTGGTCAAGCTCGCTCCGCAGGCCGAGCTGCACGCACGCACCCTTTCGCACGGTCAGCGCCAATGGCTCGAGATCGGAATGACGCTCATGTGTCGCCCGCGGGTGTTGCTGCTCGACGAGCCCACGGCGGGTATGACGCTCGAGGGGACCAACGACATGGGCACGCTGCTGCGGGGCATATCGGAGCGCTGCGCGGTCATCGTCATAGAGCACGACATGAGGTTCGTGCAGGCACTTGGATGCCGCACCCTGGTCATGCACCAGGGCTCGATCATTGGCGAAGGCGACTTCGAGACCCTGCGTCGGAATGAGCTGGTACGCGACGTATACCTGGGTCGCGCGGGCGGCGCACGTGCTGCACATTGAGAATCTCACCGCGGGTTACGGAGGGGCGCCGGTGATCCGCGACCTGAATCTGGAAGTGCCCGCGGCGGACGTGCTGGGCGTGCTCGGCCGCAACGGCTCGGGAAAGTCGACCTTGCTGAGGGCGATTGTCAGCATCGCGCCCGACGTAAGCGGGTCCGTCCGACTCGACGGGACGGAACTCGCCGGCCTCCCGCCGCACCGGATTGCGCGCGCCGGAGTCGCTTACGTGCCGCAGGGCCGGGGCATATTTCCCCGCCTCACGGTACTCGACAACCTGATGACCGGAACCCGTGCGCGGCGTGCCGGCGACCGGGCGATCGATCCGCGTGTATACGACTACTTCCCGATCCTCAGGGAGCGCGCGAGCCAGTACGGCGGGACGATGTCCGGGGGAGAGCAGCAGATGCTTGCGGTCGCGCGAGCGCTCGTTGCTCGGCCGAAGCTCATGCTGATGGACGAGCCATCTGACGGCGTCGCGCCCAAGGTCGTGGAGATGCTGGCCGAGCTGCTCCCGGGAATTGCGCGCGAGATGGGGCTGGCAATCGTCCTGGTAGAGCAGAACGTAGACCTGGTGCTGGCGGTATCCAAGCGCTGTTCCGTGATGGCACGAGGCGAGATCGTAAAGAGCGGATTCCCCGACGAGTTCCGGGATTCCGAGACGTTGAGGCAGTACCTGGCCATCTAACGACTCTCAAGGAGGGGACACCCATGACGCAATCGCTTAGAGACAGGAACCGCAGGAGCCTGCTGCGGGCGGGGTTGGCGACCGCTGGCATCGCCTCGTTTCCGGGCCTGCTGCGCGCCGCAGACCCGATCCGAATCGGTTTCCTTGGGCCGGTCAGCGGACCGCTCGCCTTCGTCGGCCAGACGAATCAGAACTGTCTGGCACTGGCGGTCGACGAGATCAATGCAGCCGGCGGCATCGGCGGCCGCAAGCTGGAAGTAATCGCCGAAGACACCCAGATGTCGACCAAGGTCGCGCTCGACAAGGCGAGAAAGCTCTACGGCAACGACAGAGTAGAGGTGATCACCGGCCTCGTGCTGCCGTCGGAACGGGAGGCGGCGTTGTCCGTGGCGGCCGCGGAGCGCAAGCTGGTGCTGTACCCGAACTTCGACGAGGGCCGTTGCCATCCGAATCTGCTGACGACTGGCCTGGCCGCGAATCAAAGCATCGTGCCGGCTGTCGGCTGGCTCGTGAAGAACGTGGGCAAGACAGGTTATGCGCTGGTCTCGGACATCGGCACCAACCGGGAGCAGACGGTGCCCATCCTGAAGACGTCGCTGGAGCGGCAGGGCGGGAAGTTCCTTGAGGCCCTTTACTTTCCCTTCGGCACGCGGGATTTCGGCCCCGCGCTGCAGCAGGTGAAGGCTGCCGATCCCGCGTTCGTGTGGCATTCGATCGGGGATGACCCGATAACGTTGGTCAAGCAGTACAAAAGCTTCGGGATGAAACCGCAGCTCATAACCTCGATCATGCACGAATCGATCGCCGCGGCGACGGACGGAGACGCGGTCGGCGCCTTGAGCGTGGAGAGCTATTTCATGAGCATCGACAACCCTGCGAACCGCAAGTTCTTGAGCAGCTACACGGCCCGCTACAAGGAGTTCGTAAAGGGACGCTTCGTCCGGGGCAACGCGGTCGTGCTGCCTCACGGCGAGCGCACCTACGTCGCGATCAAGGTCTGGGCGGAAGCAGTGCGACTGGCCGGCAGCACCGACCTCGACAAGGTCCGGTCAGCCCTCTCCCGCGTGGAGGTCGCCGTGCCGCGTGGCGTCGTGAAGGTACACGTGCCGACCGGCCACTTGTTGTGTGAATCCCAGATCGGCCGCGTACAGCCGGACAACGCGGTTGAACCGGTGGCCAGGTTCGGTGTCATTGAACCGCAGTGCGCTAAGAGCTAGGGCAGGCGAGAGTGCGCAGCCGCTGACCGCAATGGTCGAGGTCTGGGAGCTTAGCGCACTCGAGCTAATCGAGAGCTACCGCGAAAGGCGCTTCTCGCCGGTGGCCGTTCTCGAGAGCATTCTGCAGCGGCTCGACACAGTCGATCAGCGCATCAACGCCTTTCGGGAGATCGACCGCGACACGGCGCTCGCAGCGGCGAGGGCTTCGGCGGAGCGGTGGAAGAGGGCGGATCCGATCGGACTGCTTGATGGAGTGCCCGTCTCCGTCAAGGACCTGATTCCGACCCGCGGCATGGCGACGCTCCAGGGCTCGCGCACGGTCGACCCGGCGCAAGCTTGGGACTTCGATGCGCCGGCCGTAGCCAGCCTTCGCAAGCATGGGGCGATCATCTTCGGCAAGACGACGACGTCGGAGTTCGGCAACAAGATCGTGACCGAGAGCCCACTCTGCGGGATCACGAGGAATCCCTGGGCACCGCACCTCTCATCCGGCGGCTCCAGCGGCGGCGCCGCAGCCGCCGTCGCCGCGGGGCTGGGCCCGCTCGCCGTCGCTACAGACGGGGGTGGTTCCATTCGCATCCCGTCGAACTGGTGCGGAGTCTTTGGCTTCAAGCCTTCTTACAAGCGCATCCCTGCTCCACTGGGTACGTTCAACTGGCTGGGGGTCACCGGCGCAATCTCGCGCACCGTTGCCGATGCGGCGCTGATGATGAACGTGATGACCAGTAGCGGACAAGAAGCCGACTGGCAGGCGCTGCCATTCGACGGCGCGGACTACCTGGCCGAAAGCGGGGGGGCTGTGGCAGGAATCCGGATGGCGTTTACCCCGACCCTCGGCCTCGCCACGCCGTCCCCCGAGATAGAGCAGTGCGCTCGGACGGCCGCCGCGACCTTCGGCGACCTTGGCGCCCGGGTCGAGGAGGTTTCAATCCCTGCGCTCGAGGGCTACGTCGACACCCGATTACACTCAGTGCAATGGGCGGTCAGCCTCGCTGCGCTGATCCGCGGGATTCCGGAGGAAAAACGGTCGCTGGTCGATCCGGACGTGCTAGAGCTCGCTCGAATGGGAGAGCACATTACGACCAGGACGTATTACGAGGCACTCAACGCGCGGGAGCGGCTCGCCGCCGGTATGCATCGCTTCTTCGCGGACTGGGACGTTCTCGTGAGCCCGACCTTTCATGTCGGCCCGCCGCCCGTGCCGGGTCTTCCCGAAGGGCTGCGCGAGGCACCGAGGTTTACGTCGTGGGTCAACCAGACCATGCAGCCGGCGGCCAGCATCCCGTGCCGGATCGGGGAAGACGGCCTGCCGATCGGCATACAAGTCGTTTCGCGTCGCTATGCGGACGCGCTCGTGATCAGGGTCTGTCGCGCGTTCGAGAAGGCGCGCGGTCCTTTCCCCATGCCGCCGCTCGGCTTACCCGCAGGAGCCTCCTTATGAGCCAGCCCTCGATCCGCAAGATCTGCATTGTTGTCGAAGACCTTGTACGTGAGTTGGACCAGCACATCGACCCTCCCGTCCGCAAAGTCGTCGCGGCCGCCGTGATCGACAATCCCTTTGCCGGTCAATACATGAAGGACCTCGCGCGGCTCATCGCCGCTGGCGAGCACCTCGGCCAACTGCTGGGAGAACGTGCCACAGCAGCGCTCGGCAGCGCCGTCCAGAGCTATGGCAAGGCTGCGATCGTCGGGACGCGCGGCGAGCTCGAGCACGCCGCGGCGCTGCTGCATCCACGGCTGGGCAAGCCGCTCAGGGCAGCCGTCGGCGGGGGTGCTGCGATCATCCCGTCGGCGAAGAAGCGAGGAGGGCCGGGTGCCGCCATCGACATCCCACTGCACTTCAAGGACGACGAGTGGAGCTTTGACCATTTCGACGCGATCGAATTCTCCGTTTCGGACGCTCCACGGGACGACGAGATCGTGATCGCGATCGCAGTTACGAATCGCGGCCGGCCGCTCGCGCGAGTCAAGCGAGGAGGTTGATGGCACGGAGTAGAATTCCCGCCACTAGAGACCACAGCATCCAGGAGCTCATGAACAAGCCCGCCGAACTGAAGCTCGCCACCGTGCCGCTCTGGATCAACGGCAAGGCGGTCGTCCCGGCCGCCGCGCGCATGGGCGACGTCTACAACCCGGCCACCGGCCAGGTGACCAAGCGCGTGCCCTACTGCGACGCCGGGCTCGTGGACGGCGCGGTGAAGGCAGCGGCCGCCGCGCTCCCGGAGTGGCGCGATGCGCCCCCGCTCAGGCGCGCGCGCGTGATGCAGAAATTCCTCGCGCTGCTGCAGGAGCACCAGAGGGACCTCGCCGCGCTCGTCTCCGAGGAGCACGGCAAGACCACCCCCGATGCGATGGGCTCGGTGCAGCGCGGCATGGAGGTGGTCGAGTTCGCCTGCGGCATCCCGCATCTCCTCAAGGGCGAGCACTCGGAAAACGTCGGCACCGGCGTCGATACGCACACGGTGCGGCAGCCCGTCGGCGTCTGCGCCGGGATCACGCCGTTCAACTTCCCGGTGATGGTGCCGCTCTGGATGTTCCCGATGGCGCTCGCCTGCGGCAACACCTTCGTCCTCAAGCCCTCGGAGAAGGACCCCTCGGCCTCGATCCGCATGGCCGAGCTCCTGAAGGACGCGGGGCTGCCCGACGGCTGCTTCAACGTGGTGCACGGCGACAAGGAGGCGGTCGACGCGATCCTCGCGCATCCCGGGATCGCCGCGGTGTCGTTCGTCGGCTCGACCCCGATCGCGAAGTACATCTACGAGACCGCGGCGAAGCACGGCAAGCGCGTGCAGGCGCTCGGCGGCGCGAAGAACCACGCCGTGGTGCTGCCGGACGCCGATCTCGAGTTCGCCGCCGAGGCGCTGATCGGCGCGGGCTACGGCTCGGCGGGCGAGCGTTGCATGGCCGTGTCGGCGGTGGTGGCGGTGGGCGCCGCGGCCGATCCGCTCGTCGCGCTGCTCAAGCGCAAGGCCGAGGCGATCAAGATCGGCCCGGGCGACCGCGCCGGCGTCGACATGGGGCCGCTCGTCACCGGCGAGCACCTGGCGAAGGTGGCCGGGTATGTCGAGCAGGGCGTCAAGGAGGGCGCGCAGGCGGTGCTCGACGGCCGCGGCTGCAGGGTCGAGGGCTACGAGAGCGGGTTTTTCCTCGGCACCACGCTCTTTGACCGCGTGACGCCGGAGATGAAGGTCTACCGGGACGAGATCTTCGGCCCGGTGCTGGTGGTGCTGCGCGTGAAGACGCTGGAGGAGGCGATCGCGCTCGTCAACCGCAGCCCCTACGCCAACGGCGCGGCGATCTTCACCGAGTCCGGGGGCGCGGCGCGGCGCTTCGCGAACGAAGTGACGATCGGCTTGGTCGGGGTGAACGTCCCGATCCCGGTGCCGGTCGCGTACTACTCCTTCGGCGGCTGGAAGAACTCGCTGTTCGGGGACCTGCACGTGCACGGCACGGAAAGCGTCAAGTTCTATACGCGGACGAAAGCGATCACCACCCGCTGGCCGCACCAGGACACGCCGGCGCCGGGATTTCACATGCCGACGCTCGGCGAATGATGGCGTGCGCAAGCCTGAAAGGGAGGAGACCATGAGGGGACGGGCCGCCTTCCTGGCCGGCATCGCGCTGCTCGCGGGGTGCGCGGGCACCGGCGAGCGCCGCGCGGCGGTCGAGTGCTTGTACGTCATCGAGTGCGGCGAGAACCACGTCAAGGACCTCTCGCGCTGGACGCCGGGCGCGAACGTCGGCAAGCCCCATGTCTTCGCCAATCACTGCTACCTGATCCGGCACGCGAAGGGCTGGATGCTCTGGGATACGGGCAATGCGGACCGCATCGCGACCATGCGCGGGCGGTCCGGCTGAACGGCGAGCTCGACGTGTTCGGCGACGGCGCCGTGACGATCAAGGCGGCCCCGGGGCACACCCCGGGCCACCAGGTGCTGGTGGTGCGGCTGCCGAAGACCGGCCCGGTGATGCTCTCCGGGGACATGGTGCACCTCGTCTACAGCTGGAACCAGCGCGTCGTGCCCTCGTTCAACTTCGACGTCGCGCAGAGCGGGCGCACGATCGACGCGATGAAGGAGTACGCGCGCCTGACCGGGACGCAGCTCCGGGTCAACCACGACGGGGAGCAGCACGCCTCGATCCCGAAGGCGCCGGCGTTCGTCGAGTGATGGAAGCCGTCGTCGCGCTCATCCTCGGCACCGCCACCCCGGGCGGCGGCTTCCCGGTCTACGGCGAGGCGTTCGCCGCGACGCTGAACGCGCAGGAGCCGCGCATCCGGATCGAGACGCGCCACACCCAGGGCTCGGCCGAGAACGTGCCGCTGCTCGAGTCGGACAAGCTCGACCTGGGGCTGGTCGCGGGCGAGGTGGCGACCGCCGCGCTCGCCAAGCCCGGCGCCACGCTGCGCGTGATCACCGCGATGTATTCGTCGCCCGGCATGTTCGTCGTGCGGGCCGACAGCCCGGCGCGCTCGATCGCCGACCTGAAGGGCAGGCCGGTCGCGCTCGGCACGCAGGGCTCCGGGCTCACGGTGCTCGGGCGCAGCGTGCTGCAGTCGCTCGGCTACGACCTCGAGCGCGACATCCAGGCGATCACCCTCGAGAAGGCGGCCGACGGCCCGGCGATGGTGCTCGACGGGCGCGCCGCCGCGCTCTGGGGCGCGGGCGTCGGCTGGCCGGGCTTTGCAGCGGTCGCCAAGGCGGGCGGACGCTTCGTCGCGCCGAGCCCCGAGGAGGTGCAGCGCATCCTCGCCGCGCAGCCACAGCTGCGCGCGATGACGATTCCGGCCGGGAGCTATCCCGGGCAGGATGCGCCGGTGCACTCGGTCGGCTCCTGGAGCTTCGTGCTGGCGCGCGGCACGCTGCCCGAGGAGGCGGCCTACCGCCTCGCGCGCGCCGTGCACCTTTCGCAAGCGCCGCTCGCCGCGCGCCTCGCGCAGGCGCGCGAGACCACCATGGCGAATACCGTCGCCGCGGCGCCGCGCCGGGACTTGATTCACCCGGGCGTGCAGAGGTATCTGCGGGAGACCGGCCTCCTGGGTCGGTAAGCCTTGCCGTGGTACCATTCCAACTGGTTGTCTAGTTGGAGTGCTCATGGCCACGGTGGGATCGTTCGAGGCGAAGACCAAGCTCGCCGAGCTGCTTGACAGGGTCGAGGCGGGCGAGGTCGTGACCATCACGCGCCGCGGCAAGGCGGTGGCGCAGCTCGTCCCGGTGAGGACGGACGACGAGCGCGAGCGCTTGCACAAGCTGGTCGAGGAGATCAAGCGCACGCGCGTCGGTCGCGGCAAGCCCGCCGGCCCCGGCACGACGATTGCCGAGCTGATCAAGGCTGGCCGGCGCTATTGATGGCCCTGGTGCTCGACTCCTCGGTCTCGCTGTCGTGGTTCTTCCCGGACGAGAGAACCGGGTTCACGGACGCCGCGCTCGATCTCGCGGCGCACGAGGAGTGCTGGGTTCCCGGGATCTGGCGCCTCGAGTTTCCCAATGCGCTGCTTGCCGCGGAGCGCAAGCGCCGCCTGACACGGGCAGAGCGCCTGCAGGTGCTCGCCGAGGCATCGCGCCTCAATCTGAAGGTGGACACGACCGCCCATGAACTGCGCTCGATCGGCGACCTCGCCGAGCGGCACGACCTGAGCACGTACGACGCGGCGTATCTCGAGCTCGCGGCGCGGCTCGATGCCGCCCTGATCACGCTCGACCGGGAGCTGGCCGCGGCGGCCTCGAGCGCGGGGCTGGTGGTGCACGCGCCCGGGCGCACGAGCGCGGCGCAGCTGCGCGAGCGCTACAATCGCTAGTACGTCCAGCCCGGGAAGCTACTAGATACATGGCAAAGCAGGCCTACGACGCATCCGCGATCCAGGCCCTCAAGGGGCTCGAGCCGGTGCGGCGCATGCCGGGGATGTACACCCACACGATCCACCCGCTGCACATCGTGCAGGAGGCGATCGACAACGCGGTGGACGAGGCGCTCGCCGGGCACGGCAAGCGGATCACGGTCTCGGTGTTCAAGGACGGCTCGGTCGAGGTCGCCGACGAGGGCCGCGGCGTGCCGGTCGACCTGCACCCGGTCGAGAAGCGCCCCGCGGTCGAGGTCGCCTTCACGATGCTGCACGCCGGCGCCAAGTTCACGCGCTCGGGCGAGGGCATCTACCACATCTCGGGCGGGCTGCACGGCGTCGGCGTCGCGGTCTCGAACGCGCTCTGCCGGCGCTGCGAGGTGACGGTCTACCGCGAGGGCCGCAGGCACAGCATCATGTTCGAGGGCGGCGAGGTGAGGCAGAAGCTGAGGAGCGAGAAGTCCAAGGAGCGGCGCTCGGGCACCGTGGTGCGGCTCTGGCCCGACCCCAAGTATTTCGACTCGCCCAGCATCCCGCTGGCCGAGCTGGAGCACCTGGTGCGCTCGAAGGCCTACCTCCTGCCCGGGCTCACCGCGGTGCTGAGGATCGAGGGCAAGCCCGAGGCGAGCTGGAGGTACGAGCGCGGGATGGCGCAGTACTTCGAGCGCATGCTCGACGGCCGCGAGCTGGTGGCGCCGCTCTTCGCCGGCGAGAAGTTCTTCGGCGAGCAGGCCGCGGCCGACCTCGCCGAGATCGAGGCCGGCGAAGGCGCCGCCTGGGCCGTGGGCTGGGTGGCCGAGGGCGAGGTCTTCGCCGACAGCCACGTCAACCTCATCCCGACGCGCTCGGGCGGCACGCACGAGGCGGGCTTTCGCAACGGCATCTTCGATGCCTTCGCGGCGTTCCTGGAGACGCGCGCGCTGCAGCCGAAAGGCGTGAAGCTGATCGCCGACGACCTCTGGAGCCGCGCCTGCTTCACGCTCTCGGCGAGGATCGTGCGCACCCAGTTCCACGGCCAGACCAAGGAAAAGCTCACCACCCGCCACGCCTCGAAGCTGCTCGAGCTGTGCGTGCAGGACGCCTTCGAGCTGTGGCTCAACCAGCACCCGGACGAGGGCAGGAAGATCGCCGAGCTCGCCATCGAGCAGGCGCTGGCGCGCCTTGCCAAGGGCAAGAAGTTCGAGCGCAAGAAATCGAGCGGCGTCGCGACGCTCCCGGGAAAGCTGGTCGACTGCGCCTCCGACGACACCTCGAGGAACGAGCTTTTCATGGTGGAGGGCGACTCCGCCGGCGGCTCGGCGAAGGAGGCGCGCAACAAGGAGACGCAGGCGGTGCTGCCGCTGCGGGGCAAGGTGCTCAACACCATGTCCAAGGACGCGCGCACCGTGCTCGCCAACCGGGAGCTGCAGGCGATCGCCACCGCGATCGGGGTCGACCCGCACGGCCCCGAAGAAAGCCCCGGCCTCTCCGGGATCCGCTACGGCCGCGTGATCATCATGACGGACGCTGATGTTGACGGTGGCCACATACAGGCGCTCCTGCTCACCTTCTTCTTCATGCACGCCCCCAGGCTGGTCGAGACCGGGCGCGTCTATGTCGCGCAGCCCCCGCTCTACAAGGTCGAGGTGGCGCCGGAGGGCAAGGGCCGGCCCGCGCGCCGCATCTACTGCCTGGACGAGGACGAGCTCGAGGAGACGCTCGGCCAGCTGAAGAAGGAGAAGGTCAAGGAGGGCGGCTGGGAGATCTCGCGCTTCAAGGGCCTGGGCGAGATGAGCCCGGAGCAGCTCTGGGAGACCACCATGAACCCGGACACGCGGCGCCTGGTGCGCATGCAGCTGGACGCCCGGCAGATGAACAAGGCGCGCGAGACCTTCGAGCTGCTGATGGACTCGGGCGAGGCCGAGGGCCGCCGCAACTGGATGCGCGAGCACTGGAAGACGGTCGAGGCCGATGTCTGACTGAGGGGGCGGGATGGCGGCGAGGAGGAAGCCCAAGCCGTTCTGGGAGCGGGCCTACAAGGGCCACGCCTACTGGCTGGGCAAGAGAAAGCTCGGGCGCGTCACGCTCGGCGGCCGCGGCCGCTACACCTGGGAGGCGGCCGGGCGCGCCGGCGCAGCCGACGACCTGGAGAAGGCGAAGCGGGCGGTGGAGGCCGCGGTGGCGATGGCGGACAAGCAATTGGATTTGTTTGGTTGAGGTAGCGCAGCGGGCGCCGGGTTTCGCCCGGGTCGCGAGAAACCGCGACCCGGGCGATCGGAGAAGAGCACATGGAAGACACCAACACGCTGGATCTTTTCAAGCCCGACAACGGCGAGGACTCCTCGCCGATCGAGCGCCATGCCGCGCAGGCCTACCTCGGCTACGCGGTCTCGACCGTCAAGGCGCGGGCGCTGCCGGAGATCGCCGACGGCCTGAAGCCGGTGCAGCGCCGCATCCTGTACGCGATGGGCGAGGCGGGCGCCCAGTCCTTCGCCAAGTGCGCGCGCTACGTCGGCGAGGTGCTCGGCAAGTACCACCCGCACGGCGACACCTCGACCTACGAGGCGCTGGTGCACCTCGCGCAGCCCTTCTCGATGCGCTACCCGCTGATCGAGGGGCGGGGCAATTTCGGCTCGCGCGACGGCGACGCCGCCGCGGCCTACCGCTACACCGAGGCGCGCCTTTCGCGCTACGCCGAGCTGATGCTCGCCGAGATCGGCGAAGGCACGGTCGACTTCGCCAGGAACTACGACGGCAAGTTCGAGGAGCCGGCGCTGCTGCCCGCGCGGCTGCCGTTCGGCCTGCTCAACGGCTCGTTCGGCATCCCGGTCGGCTTCTCCACGCGGATCCCGCCGCACAACCTGAAGGAGGTCGCCGCGGCGGCGATCCACGTCCTCAAGCACCCGCGGGCGAGGCTCGCCGACCTGCTCGAGCTCATGCCCGGGCCGGACTTCCCCGGCGGGGGCCAGGTGATCTCGCCCGAGGAGGAGATCCGCCAGGCCTACGAGACCGGGCGCGGCTCGATCGCGATGCGCGCGCGCTGGACGGTCGAGCCGCTGGCGCGCGGCCAGTGGCGCATCGTCGTCACGCAGCTGCCCCACGGCGTCTCCTGCCGCCAGGTGCTGGAGGAGATCGAGGCGCTCGTCAACCCCAGGCCCGCATCGGGCAAGAAGGACCTGACCCAGGAGCAGCGCCGCCTGAAGCAGTTCGTGCTCGACCAGGTCGAGGCGGTGCGCGACGAGTCCGACCGCAAGGCGAAGCTCCGCCTGGTGATCGAGCCGCGCAGCTCGCGCCAGGACCCGCAGGAGACGATGGCGGCGCTGCTCGTGCACACCGGGCTGGAGTCGCGCGTGCCGGTCAACCTCACCTGGCTCGGGCTGGACGGCCTGCCCGAGACCAAGGATCTCATCACGGTGCTCAAGGAATGGACCGAGTTCCGGGTCGGCACGGTCCGGCGCCGCACCCGGCACCGCCTGAAGAAGTGCGAGGAGCGCCTGCACATCGTGCTCGGGCGGCTGCTCGCCTACGTGCGCATCGACGAGATCATCAAGGCGATCCGCGCCGCCGAGGACCAGGCCGCGGCCAAGGCCAGGCTGCGCGAGAAGTGGCGCTTCAGCGAGCGCCAGGCCGAGGACATCGTCAATCTCCGCCTCGGCCAGCTGACCCGGCTGGACGGGGTCAGGCTCGGCGACGAGCGCAAGGCGCTCGAGGCCGAGCGCAAGGGCCTGAAGGCGCTGCTCGGCGACGAGAAGGCGCTGCGCCAGCTGGTCGCGCAGGAGCTCGGCGAGGACGCGAAGCAGTACGGCGATGCGCGCCGCACGCTCATCAAGCGCGAGGAGCGCGCCCAGATCGAGCGCACCGTGCTCGAGGAGCCGATCACCGTGATCCTCTCCCGGAAAGGCTGGGTGCGCGCCCGCAGCGGCCACGGGCTCGATGTGGGCAGCGTCAACTTCAAGGACGGCGACGCCCGCTACCTCGAGCTGGAGTGCAAGACCACCGACGCCCTGGCGGTGCTCGCCTCGGGCGGCAAGGTCTTCAGCGTCGACGCCGCGGCGCTGCCCTCGGGCCGCGGCGACGGCGCGCCCATGAACACGCTCGTCAACTCCGGCTCCGACGACATCGTCTGGATCGGCCTCGGCAGCCCGGCGACCCCGCTCCTCATGGCGAACTCGGGCGGCGCGGGCTTGCTGTGCAGGCTCGGCGACCTCGCCACCAAGACCCGCCAGGGCAAGGACTTCATGACCGTGCCCGAGGGCGCGCGCGCCCTGCCGCCGGTGCCGGTCCCGGTGCCCGCCAAGGGGGTCGAGCCGCTCCTCGCCGCACTCTCCTCGGACGCCCGGCTCCTCGTCTTCCCCCTCGCCGAGGTGCCGGCGCGGCCGAACGGCGGGGTGGGGGTGCAGCTCCTCGCGCTGCCGGAGGGCATCGCGCTCGCCGCGGTGGCGGTGACCGACGGCAAGGCGCTCGCCGTCTCCGGCATCAGGCGCAAGAACCGCGCCCTCGAGACGCTGGATGCCGAGGCGATCGGGCAGCACCTCGGCAGGCGCGCCCAGCGGGGCCGCGTCTGCGACGTCGGCTTCCGCCCCGACCGGCTGGGGAACTGAGGAATGCCGTCTACCCGCGGCTCCGGGCGGGAACCCACCATGTTCTCAAAAATGCTACACTCGTAGCAAATATGAGAACCAGGCGCCGGGGCGCGCCGGCGAAGCCCTCCAGCCTGCTTTTTGGCAGCTACCGCCACCGGGTGCTGTCGCTGCTCCTGCTTCGCCCCTCGGAGTCGTTCCACGTGCGCGAGATCGCGCGGCTTGCCGATGTGCCGCCCGGCTCGCTGCACCGCGAGCTGCGGCTGCTCGAGGCGGCGGGCCTGCTCCGGCGCTCCGAGCAGGGCAACCAGGTGCGCTACGGTGCCGAGCCGGCATCTGCGGTCTTCCCCGAGCTCTCGAGCCTGGTGCGCCGGCTTGCCGAGAGGGACCCGCCGTCCCCGCGCATCACTCGATCGTCGTCCCCCCGCAGGCGGGGACCCGGAGCCGCGGCTTCCCGCTTGCGCGGGAATGACGAGCCTTCTGTGAATGACAAGGGCGCCGCGTTAAGTGAGCACCGGCTCCGCCTGGCCGAGTTCTGTCGCCTCAACCGGATCCGGCGGCTCGGGGTCTTCGGCGCGGTGGCGCGCGGCGAGGCGGGCCCCGAGGCACCGGTCGAGGTGCTGGCGGAATTCGAGCAGGAGGCGCCCTCCGGCGCCGCCGAGACGAGCCTGCGCACGGG
>Ga0187893_10008967_pt1 | contig 15580 bp, 16 predicted proteins | sample MA1701074metaG_FD_139574 | JGI IMG/M metagenome (GOLD analysis project Ga0187893, IMG submission 139574) | White microbial mat communities from a basaltic lava cave in the Kipuka Kanohina Cave System on the Island of Hawaii, USA - MA170107-4 metaG ... | reverse complement strand
TTCTTCGATCCGGACTGCCTGTCGTCTTTGTCCACCCCGAAGCTCTTTTTGCAGGGGACTGCCGACAGCGTCTGTTCCCCGGACGATCTGCGCGAAAAGTACCCAGGATTTCTTGCGCCCAAATCCGTCGCCTGGTTTGAGGGTGCGGATCACTTCTTCGCCGGGCATACCGATGCTTTGAAAGCCGCGATACTCGAGCATGGGCCGTTTCTGGGACTGTAGTTGCTGCGAACCAGCCTCCAACGGGGCGAAAGCTTGATGAGGGCGGTTACAGACTCGCGGAATGGCAACCTGCCCGGCATAGCCTGGAGGTGCTGCCGCGCATACTTTTCCTGGAGTCGTGTTTCTTCTGATGAGACATGCAAAATATAGCGACGATACTGTTGGTTTGTCGAACGACGCGCCGGATTTCGGTTCCCCTCGCTCCAACCCGGGCGAGGGCGTCGATTCGAACGCTGGGCGTCGCATCGAAACAAAACCCACGCAGGTGTCACAATAATGTGCCATCCTCGATGAGATGACATCTTGAGCCGGTGAGGAGCGTTTTCAATGCCAGAGCTTGCGAACGTGAATGGAAAGGTGGTTCCGCTCAGCGAGGCAGTCGTGCCTGCGGAAGACCGCGGGAATCTGTTCGGCGACGGCGTTTATGAAGTGCTGCGCAGCTATGGAGGCAGATTGTGGGGTTACGCACGGCACTGGAAACGGCTGGAGAGAAGCCTCGCTGAGATTGACATTCAGAATTCAGATCTTGAGCAAATCGACCGTTGGGTAAAGCAGACATACGAGCAAAGCCAGATCGATGATGCAATGGTTTACTTTCACATCACGCGCGGCTGCGGTCCACGCTCGCATGCCTGGCCCGAAGTGATGAAACCCAATTTTCTGATGACGGTACGACCGTTTCCTGACCGGGGTCAACTGAACGAAACGGGAATTCATGCCATCACGACTCCGGATCTGCGCTGGGGCCGGTGCGACATCAAGTCTCTCAATCTTTTGCCGAATGTCATGGCCAAACAGCAGGCACGCAAACGGTTGGCCTATGAAGCCATTTTGGTCGATCGGGAGAATCGCGTCGTTGAAGGCACTTCCTGCGCGGTAATCTGCCTGACCAACGGCAAGCTTTGCGCTCCACCGGTTAGCTCCACTGCGATCCTTCCGAGTATTACCCGCCAGTTTGTCGAGGAAATTGCGCGCACCTTGGATCGACCGCTCGAAGAAAGGTTTGTTGGGCTGGATGAATTTTTGGCGGCTGAAGAAGCGTTTCTGGCCAGCACCGGTGACGAAATTATGGGGATTACCCACACCGACGGAAAGCCGATTGGCAACGGCCAGGTTGGCCGGTGGACCCGCAGAATTTATGAAGAGTATCGCGAACGGATTGCAAGAGCGGCGGATTAGGCCAAGAGTTATCGTGCTTCCTTCGGCGCGGTGCGAATCTGCACCTGGCGCTGAGCCGTTTTGCGCAGTACTTCGGGAACGTTTTTGTTTCGCGACAGTGCCCGCAGATCGTTGGTGAGAATTCGATTGATGAGCCCCAGCGTCGCGGCGATGGGTGTGCGAGGGTTCTTCACCAGATTGTGGATCACCGCGTAGTTCTTCGCAAACTCCCGCTTGGTGGCCACCACACGCAGGACTTCTTCTGAAACGTTCTTCATCAGGGCGATCGCTTCCACTTCGCTATCCGTCAGCTTCGGGCTGTCGAGAACTGCTGAAGCAACAAGACGGTTGGCGTCGCGAATCAGGATGACACGCTCTTCACGGTTCCCTTTAAGCGCTGCTTGCACGCGCTCTGAGACTGTCATGCGTGCGATTCTCTGAATGGTCGAGAGTCTTTCATCCTCGCCCATGTCGTCGAACGAATCAAAGCCGTCGTCTCTTAAGCTCTCCAGGGTGGCCGACGTCGCATCTTCACCTTCCCGCAACACTTCGCTGTAGACCGTCATTGCCGTGGTTTCTTCGGTTACTGCTTCCTCGGTCTCCTCGGGCGCCAAGGCTTTTTCTTCGGCCCGGGTACGGTGAATGGGGATGAAGTTGTTGCGCTTCTCAAAGAACTCCTCGCGGATCTCGCGCAATCGGCGCGTGATGTCCGGTGTTTGGCCGGGGTTGGCTTCGAGCGCTTCCAGAATGAACGGCGAACGCAATAGCCGCATCAGGTTGATCAGGATGACTTCCATCAATTGGGAATCGACTTCCCGTGCCAGTGACGCGATGGTGGAGTCGGGAGTCGACTTGTTCTGGATCAGGGCCTCCAGCAGCTCCGGCGAGCGGAGAGGCGGCCGCCCAAAATACTCCAGCACCTCGACAGGCGCGGTGGTACTCTCGGCGATGGTGAGCAGAAGATTATCGCTATACTCGTTGGCCAGAGTCTGCCGCGCCGCTTCACGAATTTCCTCGTCGGGATCATTCTGCAGATAGACTAGAATTCCCAGCAGCTCTTCCTGCCCCACCGGCAGCACGCCACGTGCCGCGGATTGCCGTATGGCAAGCGGCGCATCACCTTCCTTCAATTTGGAGAGAATGGAAAGGCTCATGGCGTCTGTGCTCCCAGAAATTGCTGATAGTTGGCCGCGGAGATTTCAAGAGACTTGCGTTCGCCGGTCTTGCCAAGGGTTGGAAAAACCTGACCGTTGACCTCCAGCCGGACGCCGCCGGCATTCCCCAAAACCACCTTCAGCGGAACCTCAAGTGAAAACTTCTTAGAGTCGGGCGGATTGATAAATCCAGAGAAGAGAACGCTTTCACCGGCAGTTACCGACACCCAGGCCGGGTCGCTGGCCTCCATCGTCAGCTCCAGGGGTGTGGAATCTTCGGTTCCAGCGGAGGCGGCAGCATCCGGCTTCTTGGCAAGCTCGCCCAGCACCCTGAGCTCGGGAGGATCAGAAGCGGGCCTGGCCTCCTGCCCGGCCGCGCCTGTTGACGGCGGGATCGGCAGCGCGGTGGACGGAGACGTGGTTTCGACAGGAGGCTGAGATGGCGATTGAGCTTCCGGAGCCGATTGGCGGGCCGTCGGCTCACCGCTCCCGTTGGTGCTCGCTCGGATTAAGAACCACAGGCCGCACCCTGCGGCCGCCAGCAACAGAAGAATGCCTATCGTAACCAAGACTCGCTTGCTCCCCGCAGGCGAGCCGATCGAGCCAAGGGACTGCTTCTCCGGGGCTGGTTGAGAGGCGGAGCTGGGCTGCACTTGCAGATCGTATTCGTGAAGAATCTGTTCTTCGTCGATCCCGATGTACTTGGCATAGCTCTTGATGAACGACTTGCGAAAGACTCCTTCCGGCAAGACGTCGAAGCGATCTTTCTCGATAGCGTCCAGCAATCGCACACTGATCTTTGTGGCTTTGGCAATTTCGTCCAGGCTGATGCCGCGCAGTTCTCGTTCCCGCTTCAGGCTGACTCCAAATGACACCGTGCGCTCCTCGCAAGATCCGTTCGGTTGAATAGTAAGAACGACCGCCAACCCTGTCAAGGAATCGCTCGCTGAATCTGCCCGGTCTTGCGATTCGGCGTATGCGGGTGTTGTGGCGGGGCCGGGGAACTTGTCTGTCTCGCGAAACTCAACCCGCACATCCGGCGACGGCTGATGAGGGGCGATCGGTGAGATTGAAGGCGAGAATCGATCAAGGGATCAGGCCGCTCAACGGCCACTGCCGACTTCACGCGGTGATTCGTCGGTCTCGGGATGGACGTTGTTCACTGACGGATCAAACGCACCCTTGTGATGAAAATAAACAATTCCTGCCGCCATCCGCACTGGCTTCGTGCCCAGCAGCAGATTGAAGAGAACATCACTTTGGAAGTGGTCGAAGAGGAAACGCAACAACCGCTTGGTTCGAAATCGCGGGTACGATCGGACGAACCAGCCGCTCGGGTCCTCAGCCCTGCCGTTCAGAAAATCGGCGATCGCATGACCGGCCGCCAGGCCGTGCTTGAGTGCGGTGTGAATGCCGCCGGCAGTCACTGGAGAAACCATGCCGGCAGCGTCTCCCACCAACAGCACTCCCGGCCGGGCCACGGGATGGACCACGCCGCCACAGGGAATCATCCCGGCGCGCACCGAAACCGGGCGCAAGCGCCGGAAGTCGAACAGGGGTGCAATCTTTTCCAGGAACGTTGCCATCACGGTGTTTTCCATGAACGGGTGGCGCCCGACGCGCCGTGCAAGCCCCACCTGTACAACACCGACTCCTGCCACGATCCACCCAATGTAACCAGGGGCGAGCCGACGATCGACGAAACAATGCAGCTTGTCCGGGTCTTTGATCTCTGCGCCTGCGTACTCGTGTTCCACACCAAACAAGAACTGCGAGTTCTGCCCCAGGTTCAGAGCCTTGGCCACACGCGAATTCGGCCCGTCCGCGCCGACAATGTAGCGTGCGGTGCCGGCTCCCCCAAGGTCGAAGCCGCTGCGCAAACGAAGTGCCTGGGCGAACGGCGTCCGGTAAGCAATGCTGGCCCCTGCCCGTTCTGCCCGGGCCGCCAGCCAGTGCATCAGACGCGGAGTATCCGTGGCCAGAAAGTAACAACCGGGGGCCGACAGGTCTACATGCCGCATGTCCGGGGCGTATAGGCGAACGCCATCGATCCGCCGCACCAGTTCGGACGGCAGGCCGTCCAGAAGGGCCACCTGGTCGATGGCATCTTTCACAATAATCCCCGTTGTATGAAGTTTCTCACCCGAGCTGGCCTTTTTCTCCAGCACCCTCACTCGCATTCCCGCGCGTGCCAATGAATGCGCGCAGGCTAAGCCGGCAAAACTGGCGCCGACGATGACGCAATCGGTGTTGGGAAGAGAAGGCATTTGAACCAACTGGACCGGACCAGAAAATCCACCACCAAAGAACGTCCACAGTCTTGAGTCGTCCCACGGTGCTTGTCAACGTTCTTGATTAGCAGGATCTCGTAGAACCGCCGTGAGAGGTGCACCATGTCAGCAGACGCAGTTCTTCTCGCCGGCTTCGTGATTCTGGTCAACTGCCGAGGCGAGGTCGCACCGGCCAATTGATGCGCTGAATTTCTTGAGGATCTGTCTTGTAGAATGAGTGATCGTTATCGAAAAACGTCAGACCGTTCGCAGACATGCATCCAACGCATGCGCCACCCGCGTCGATACCCCTTGCACGTACATCTCAGCCAGGGCCGCTACCAAGGCCCTCTCACTTCGCTGCTGATAGCGCTCAAAGACGTCGGTGCGAAAACGTCCCCGTCGGTCTTGCGGCACCCGTAACTCCAGTTTCACCACTCGGGTGACCAGCGGCCGCCCATAATAGCCGGCTCGATATCCCTCTGGCGTTCGTTCTCCCTTGCTTGCCCCCACTGCGTCTTCCATCTCGGCTTCCAAAACCTGCTGGATCACCTCCCGAACCAAAGGTCTGAGAAAACCCTCTTCATTGCTGATCAGCTCTTTCCAGTTTGTCCTCTCTGCCTTATGCTTTGTTTGGGTCATCGGTCTTTGTCCTTTCTTCATCGCCAAAATGAATTCCGGATAAGGATTAGCATGACCCACCCTCCTTTTTGCAGAACCTTCGGCATTTGATCGGATTGCTTTTGGCAGAGGCACTGTTGTTGTGCCTCCCCTTTTTGCATGGAGCGTTCCGAACCAGTGTCAGCTCTCAGGCTGTGGTGTTGGTGCGTGAGGACGGGTTGCTGATTTGGAGGGAATGGCGTTTCGCTTGTTGTCTGCCGTATTCAACCCAGCGTTTCGCATCAGAGAAGGGGATGTCGTTTGGGTGGTCGATTTCGTGCCCATGTTCAATCCAGTAGTCACGAAAATCGCTCTTCCGGGGTTCTCCCTTGACGTTGTTCCACTGGAAGCGGCGCTCTCCCGTCACCAGGTCGTAGGCGTTGATGGACTGACCCCTGTAGAGGGCCATCTTCAGCAGTGTATGAACGCTGGTCGCTTTGGGTTCGTCACCGATCAGGAAGGCGCGCTTCTTGGGCGTTGAGGAATCGAAGTCATCGGCATCGACTTCCAATACTTGAAAGTCAAGTACTGGAGGGCGAGTTTGCTCTGTCCGCGGCTCGGCATCCGCCGTGGGTGTTTGTGGTTCAATCTCCGATTCGATTGATCGGTGTGTTTCGGGTGGACTTGCTGCTCGAATGATGAGCTCGTCACCACGGACGGTCAACTTTACTTTTGAGTCCGGGGTGATGCCAATGAGCTCCATGATCACCTTGTCCAACACCAGCGCTGAGCTGTTTCCGAGCTTTGTCAGGTCTTTTTCCATTGTTTTCTCCTCTGATTTATATTTAACGAGAGACTAACAAAGGATATACGGCGTGTCAAAATAAATCTCAGCCGGTCTCGTATCTGTGTCAGGTGGCGTGAAAAACGAAGTCTTGCGGGGATTTATTAAGTCCTATAGGAAGAAAGACTTACGTGGTGGTAACAACGGCAGCCGTACTACCCTTCAAAAACCGGCTGCTAAGTCCAATAGGATCAAAAGCAGTAATGCTGCCCTCCAACATCGAACGGTGCCGATGTCACAATCTTTTGTTGCCTGCGGTTGAGCAGCATCGCAACCAGCCAGACGATAAGGATTGGTGGAGCCACGAAATAGAGGAAGTATTCGGCGAACGGTTTGAGGGGGAGATTCGGGATCCAAGAACGCATCTGGATGAACCATTGCAGAACAACCACGAAGCTGGGCACGACTGCTATCGAAACGTACAGGGTCCGAAACTGTCCACCGCAGAGTAAGGCGAATATGGTTGCTATGAACGGTATGACTGCGAACGACCAAATGGAGGTTGCCTGCTTCGGCTGGAAGCGATCAACCGCGGCCACCGCCAACACAACGGAAGCGATGAACGGGAATCCGTAGCGGTAGGTTACCGGGCGGAGGATCGATGCGAAGAAACGGTGCAGCATGGGCTTTGCCTCCTTTTCCTCACAGCTTACCCCGCTAGGGAGGTGTCGGCAACCGGTTGTTTTGTCGTTGTTCCCACAATGGTATTGGATTCGCGTCGTTCCAAAGTCCTCGCTTTGCTTGTCTGCCTTCGTTTTCAAGTTGTTCGAGGGTTTTGTCTTGTGGGGCGTAGCGTCGGTACCACCATGCGAGTCCTGCTCGTACGACTTCGTGGTTGAGGTTCCTGCCGTCCTGGAGGATCACGTCGGCTATCGTCCGCCCATAACGATCACCACCACGACCCATCACCCTCAAGGACTGACCAAACACCAAACCCGACACAAACTCCTTCGCCCGCTGAGACAACGGCATCCCACGCTCCGGAGCATCAACACCAAACAACCAGACTTTCACTGCCTTCCCAGCATTCAAAACGGAAATCGTACCCCGTCTGAGATGCCCACTACCCTACCGGAGAACTCCTCAGCGAAGCCATGTTGCACCAACAACAGAAGAAGCAAACCCGAGCACGAAGGAACCCGTAAGTTCAGGGTCGTTTGTTACTTCGAATACCTATGATTAGTTCAAGCCAACTGCTTCACTTGGTCAGTCCAGCTATCGTACGTCCATATTCGCTGGAATCGTCCTCGTTGCTTGCATTCTTGTAGCGCCAAATCGATGTCTGTCTTGTCGGCTTCAGCGTTATCGATATCCGAAAGATAGATTGAAATATCTTTGTTGAAATACAAGAGTAGGTCAACGGGAGCGCCGCCGGTATCGTAGTCCTTCAACTTCTTTTGTCTGAGGATATTCGCCATCGCCCGAGGACCCCGTTCGCTCTTGTCGGGAATCATAATCGTGTACATGCCGATGGTGGCAAGCGCCTGCGCCTGTTCTTCTGGTACCACTTCGGCGAGTTCAAAGAAGTAGTTGTTGCCGTCAATCTCGCAGCGAATGTCAGGCATTGGTGGCTGGCATGATTGGAGCGAGGCTAGATTGATGTTTAAAGGGCCGTGCTTTGCGAACGCGGTAAAGAATTGTTGTTCCCGTTGCTCTCTTCGGGTCATATGTGCCTCCGGGAATACTACAGGTCGGTTATTTCAGTACTAGGACGACGTTGTTGACGAGGGTGGAGATGGTGTCGTCGGCTTGTGGTGCGTCAATGATCACGAGTGAGGGGTGTGCTGCCATGTTGCGTTTCGTGAGTTGCATGTCCAGGATTTTTTTCGTGTTGCCTGAGGCGAAGAGTCCTGCACTGCCGCAGATGTCGAGCACTTCCGATTCTTTCAATTCCTCGAAGTCTTCCCGCTTGGCCATCACTAAGCCTGTTCCTCTTTTCGGTCCGATGCGTCCGATGATCTTTGCGTTGAAATCGGCGAGCCGCTTTGGGTCCGCTAGTACCCAGTTGAGGAGGTGGTCGTAGGCGAGGTTCCAGGCCATGACGATGGCGGCGCGAAAGGCTTTCGCGCGATAACACTTGATGGCTTCCGACAGGAATAACCGCTCGGCTTCGTCAGAGACCTTGCCAGTCAGGCTTTGCATGAGTGCTGAGACTGCAATGGTGGTCTCGTGCTCGCCATATTTCTTGTCCAAATCCGCCCTGATTTTTCCTTCCAGCTTAAAGCCAGAACCGGTCGCCAATACGACCTTGGGTCGGCGCTCGATGAGCCGCTTGAAGAGCAGGCTCAGGTTCGGCTCGTCCATGTGCTGGTCTTTGAAGCAGGCGCGGATCGACGCCTGATCGATCACGTCCTTCTTTTGGTGCGTTTGGAGGTACCATGAAAAATGGAGGATCTGATCGGTTTGTGAGAGCGAGGGGAAGTTTGGAACGAGCGAGGTGAACTCACGAAGTTCCATTCATCGTCCTCACATCATCTTCTCCGATTGGGTTAATGGCGTACTCGAGGGGACCGACTCTTCGGAAACGGTTGTTCGTGAGTTGGCCGCGAAAAGTGGCGTCCCAGTCCAGCTGCGTCGTCGGCCAGTCGGCTGTTCGGTAGCAAGTGAATACCTTGTCGAGGTTGATGGTCGGGCTGTTCCCGTGTTCCTTTAGCCAGAATGCGGCGACAAGGTGTCGTTGGGCGTTGCTCTTTGGCTTCTTGCTGAGGGCGAACTCCTTGAATGTGGTGCCGTTCCCAATCATGTCTAATCCAGGTAGGTAGGTCGGTACTTTGGGTTTAAAGACTGATTTGGCTTTCTTCGGCTTCTGCTCTGATGTTACCTCGGTCGACGTCTCGACATCGGCAGGTTCCGTCTCTTGGAGTGTCTCTTTTGTGTCGCTCGTTTCTGCAGGATTCCCTCCTGCGGCAAGCTCTTTCTGCGGTTTGGGTGCCACCACGCGGCCAAGTGCACCGTTGCGCGTTGTCAGTGCATTTGTGAGCTGGCGAATGCTGTTCTCGACTGCGGCATTGCCACCTTCCAGTTCAAAGTCAATAACACGGAGCTTCACCTTTGCGCGATCTTCGTTACCGATGTTCTTGGGCATTGCCGTTGCTCCCTCCTCACCTGCATTATCAGGGATAGAAACCGCACAACTGCACAGTGCAAGATATCACAACTGGCGAAGAAACAGCGAACAAGAAAATTGGGGCTGGCGAAGAGTTGGTATATCAGATTCATGACGTGGGTTTAGGACGTTAGAGATCTTCTCCTCGCCAGCTTTCCCAGGTAATAGTTTCGTTGTCATTCTTTTTCCTTTTCTTGTCGTTCGATTGTTGCTTGGGTTTCTTGTTCGAGGCCGACGAGGTACGTCGCGTGCTGGAGGGCGATCGTGTTGTCTCCTCGCGTGATGGCGTGCCTCATAGCTTCGAAGCATCCAGTCCGTGAGCGACTGGCTGCGGAATGATGCAGCGTTCAGTCTCGCCTAGTCGCTTCTCGCACGTCTTGCAGTGTTCCTCGTTGATCTCGATCAGCGTAAACCTCCTGTTGAGGTTCTTCGGCGGGTGGCGCACCCATGCGTTGGTTGCATGTCTGCGTTCCGAATTCCAAATCGAGGTCGCCTTATTCTAATGGGTTGCACGTCGTGATCACGCCCAGTAGTTTCGATCCAGGCTGCGGTATTGAATGGCTTCGGAGATATGGCGGGCTTGGATGTGCTCCAGGCGGTCAAGGTCGGCTAGGGTGCGAGAGACTTTCAGAATGCGGTCGTAGGCCCGGGCGCTGAGGCCCATCTTGGTCATGGCATGCTCGAGATGTCTGCGAGAGTCATCGTCGATCTCGCAATGCTGGCGAATGAGCCGCGGCGTCATCTGGGCATTCGAATAGATCTTCTGGTCTTTGAAGCGTTCCTGCTGGACATTCCGCGCGGCCCTCACCCGCTCGCGAATCTCCGCAGAACCCTCGCCCGGCGGCTTGGCGGCCAGGTCGGCATACTTGACGGCCGGCACTTCGATGTGGATGTCGATGCGATCCAGCAGCGGGCCGGAGATCTTCGAAACGTAGCGTTGAATCATCGTCGGACTGCAGGAGCATTCCCGCGTCGTGTCGCCAAAGAAACCGCACGGGCAGGGATTCATGGCCGCGGCCAGCATGAAGCGGGCCGGGAATGTGAGCGAGGTGCTGGCGCGCGAGATGGTCACCTGGCCGTCTTCCAGCGGCTGGCGCATCACTTCGAGCACGTTGCGCGCGAACTCCGGCAGTTCATCCAGAAACAGGATTCCATTGTGAGCCAGGCTCACTTCGCCGGGCCTGGGAATGACACCACCGCCGATCAGGCCGGCGTCGGAAATCGTATGGTGCGGCGAACGGAAAGGCCGTCGGCTCACCAACCCGCCATTCTCGCCCAAGGCCCCTGTGACGGAATGGATTTTAGTCGTCTCGATCGCTTCGTCAAAGCTGAGGGGAGGAAGAATAGTGGGAAGACGTTTGGCCAGCATGGTTTTGCCCGACCCGGGCGGTCCGATGAGCAGAATGTTGTGTCCGCCGGCCGTGGCCACTTCCAGCGCCCGCTTGGTGGAGAGCTGGCCTTTGACATCCCGGAAGTCGACCGCATAGGCGAGCGCTTCAGCCAGCAGAGACTGCGGGTCGACCTGCACTGGTTCGAAGCGGGCGGTCTGGTTCACCAAGTCGAGCACCTGCGGCAGGGTCTTGAGACCGAACACTGAGATGCCCTTCACCACGGCTGCTTCGCGGGCGTTATCCTGAGGCAGCACCAGGTTCCGGATGCCTTTCTGCTGGGCGGCGACGGCGGTGGACAACGCTCCCTTGATGGGCCGCAGGCTGCCGTCGAGGGAAAGCTCGCCGAGAAACAGATAGTCGTTCAAATCTTTCTTCAGCAAGGTGCCGTTGGTTCCGAGGATGCCGATCGCCATGGGCAGGTCGAAACCAGATCCCTCTTTCTTAATGTCCGCCGGAGCCAGGTTGACGGTGATGTTCTGAAAGGGATAGTCCAGGCCGCAGTTCTTGATCGCTGCTTTGATGCGCTCCTTGCTCTCCTTCACGGCCATGTCGGGCAGGCCGACGGTGAGAAAGTTTCCCAGTCCGGCTGAAACATCGACTTCGACCTCCACGAGATAGGCATCGATGCCATAGACTGCCGCGCTGAGTGCCTTGAAGAGCATGATGTCGGCCTAACTCGCTTTCTCAGAAGGAACCGGGAATAATGCGGAGCTTAGCAGGTTTCAACGTGCGGCAAAAGGTTCAGGTGAGAAACGAGGGTGTTGTCTGCAGAGACTCTGTACTACTCGATCAGCTGACCGGCCGGTGGAACGATGCAGGTGAACGTTCGCCCTCTGCAGCCCGCCCGTCTCCGTGTTACGCCGCCTGGATGACTGGATGGTCCACTGATCGCCCGGGATGCAGGTAGGCTGTTTTGATGTCTCGGTTGGTCTGGATTATAGTCTGAGAATCGCACACCTGCCGCTTTTAAGGCATGTGTGCGCCACCCTTGAGTGCGACCGCTGACTTGGGTCAGGAGTTGAGCCTCTCAGTAACTTCAGACGGCGCACCGCTAGGCCGTAATTCGGTAGATTGGGCTCACAATCCCAGCGATGAATGACCACCAGAGAATGCGTCAGGAGGATCACATGGCGATCGGAGAAGTGCTAGGCTCTGTAGCAAGACTGTGGAGATTCCCGGTGAAGTCCATGAGGGGCGAACAGCTCCAAGAGCTGGAGGTGACAGACCGAGGAGTCCTGGGTGACCGTGCCTATGCGCTCATCGACCAGGATACGGGCAGGGTCGTGAGCGCAAAGAGCGTGAAGCTTTTCCCCGACCTGCTTGCCTGCAGAGCAGCGTTCGTCGAGTCACCACGCCAGAACGAGACCATGCCGCCAGTGCAGATTACTTTGCCGGACGGAACCTGGCTGCGAAGCGACGGCGCTAATGTCGACCGCGTGCTATCAGGATACTTCAGGCGAAACGTCCGGCTGGCACGGGTCGCGCCAGAGGACTTCACGATCGACCAATACCACCCCGATGTCGAGGGTGCAGACCCCGGGGGCAACCGAGACAAGGTCGTTGCTTCGCCGCTGGGCTCTGCCCTCTTCGCCGCGCTTGGAATGGAGTCCCCGGTCCCGGTCGGGTCCTTCCTGGACGTGTTTCCGGTGTCGGTTCTCACCACGTCCACGCTCGCGCGTTTGAATGAACTACAGCCTCAGAGCCGATTCGACGAACGACGGTTCCGCATGAACATCATCGTCGACGCCGAGCGACCGGGATTCATCGAGAACGATTGGGTGGGCCATGAACTCGCCCTTGGTGATACCGCGCGGCTCAACGTGACGCTACCCGATCCCCGATGCGTGATGACAACCCTGGCGCAAGACGATTTGCCCAAGGACACCGATGTTTTGCGTGCGTTGGTGAGACACAACAAACAACAAGTCGGCGATCTGGGTCAGTTCCCCTGCACAGGTGTTTACGCCGTGGTTGCGGCGGGAGGAGCCGTAAGAACGGGTGACCGTGTTGCGCTTCATTGAACCGCGGGTGGCGGTTCATTGAAACTCGCAACTGAGAAGTAAGCGTGATTTCTGGCTCTGGGACTAAGGATGGAAGGAGTGTCTTGAGCTCCGCAACTGCAAACCGTTATTCCCTTCAGCCTGGGATCCCGCCGGGTGACGCAGACATTCGTCGTCGATCTGTTCATGTCGCTCTCAACGCGGCATGAGCCCATGCCCCGCCCATTGTGCTGCCGGAAGTCTGCTGCCGTCCAGCAAACGGGGGTTTTTGTAAGTCAAATCCTAATCAAGAGGAGCCAAAGATAGTGCGCAACCTGCAAACGGTACAGAGTATCTATTCGGCCTTCGGCCGCGGTGACATTCCCGGCATCTTGAATCACCTGCATGAGGATGTTGAATGGGAGTACGGAATGTTAAATGCGGGTGTGCCGTGGCTTCAGCCACGAAAGGGCCGCGCGGAGATCCCGAAATTTTTTCAGGCTCTGGGTGGCATCGATCTCAAGACCTTTCAACCCCAGACGCTCCTGGAAAACGGCAACGTGGTTGTTGCCCTCATCGACGTGGCTTTCGTCGTCAAATCAACCGGTCAGGCCGTCAATGAGGAGGACGAGGTCCATATCTGGCACTTCGACGACCAAGTCCGGGTAACAAGGTTTTGCCACAAATGCGACACGTACCAGCACTGGGTCGCTCAGCGGGATCGATAGCACAACGGGCAAGAGTCCCTGGCTGAGCAATGCCTGACATTCACTATCGCAAAGTTTGTCTGGCACGTGCCGGGTATTGCCCGATTACGTGAAAATGGCGAGGCCGGGAGAGACTCCGAGGCTCGCAGGCTGCGGTATCTGGCCGGCGGGCACCATCCGCAGCACGCGCTGCTGCCTCGCCCGGTGTGGATGGCACTCGACTGCGCCCCACCGATCGGTTACATCGCTGGACACCTCAGTCGCTGCTTGAACTGTGACGGCGAGCTGCAATGGATCTTTGTCGCTCGAGGGCACCGGAGGACTCACGTTGCGTCTTCGTTGCTGCGGCTCCTGGCGGAATGGTTCATTGAGAACCAGGCACAGCGCATCTGTGTCGATGTCGGAGATGACAGAGCCCGTCCGTTCTATCGTCGTCATGGCGCTGTTGACCTGAACAGGCACTGGATGGCGTGGCGGGATATCGGTCGACTACCCGACCGACCCAGCGATCCAGCGCAAGCACGGAGTTCTTAAGCGAGACTCACGAACCAAGAGCATGTTGCTAACACTCTCCCTGGCCACTCTGGTACTCCTCACGGTCACGCTATTGCCCTTGTGGCGTCACCCCCACTGGATCATCCGCGGAATGGATTTTCCGCGCCTGCAGTTTGCCGTGGCGGCAGCAATACTGCTATTCACTCAGTTGATGCTGCTTGATTTGGGAAAAATACGCCTGTTGCCGTTAGTGGTGGTCACGCTTCTGTGCCTTATCTGGCAGCTGTGGTGGATTGCACCTTATACTTTCCTTTGGCCACTTGAGGTCAAGGCAGCGAATAACAGCAGTTCTGACCGACGCCTCGGCATTATTACGGCCAATGTACTCGCGCGCAATCGTAACGCCGAGGCTCTGCTGGCGCTGGTCAGGCAGCACAAACCCGATGTTCTCGTAACGCTGGAGTCCGACCAATGGTGGCAGGACCAACTCGACACCCTGCAGTCTGAAATGCCACACAGCATCAAGTGTCCGTTGGACAACCGTTATGGAATGCATGTGTATTCACGTTTACCCCTTGATGAGCCGGAGATCAGGTTTTTGGTGGAGGATGACGTCCCTTCGATGCACGCGCTGTTGAGATTGCGCACCGGAGACGTGGTGCGGATGCATTTCCTGCACCCGGCACCGCCAAGCCCTACGGAGAATCCGGAATCTGCGGAGCGCGATGCTGAGTTGGTAATGGTCGCTCGGAGTGTCGCTGACAGCGACCAACCGCTGATTGTCACCGGCGATCTAAACGATGTTGCCTGGTCAGCCACAACCCGGCTATTCCGCAAGCTCAGCGGCCTGCTGGACCCGAGAGTCGGCCGAGGGATGTTGAACACGTTCCATGCGGATTATCCATTTCTCCGCTGGCCGTTGGATCACATCTTTCACAGCCACCACTTCACCGTACACTCCATTCGACGCCTGCCTCCAATCGGGTCTGACCATTTTGCGCTGCTCACGGAACTTTCGTACACGCCGGGGCCGGGAGCAAGCCAGCAAGGATTAGAAGCCGACAGCTCCGACCGATCCCGGGCACGATCTATAGTGCAGGAGCAGAACGTGAACGCAGCCGATGTTCCCAGTCCGGGCGAATGAGCAAAGCTTGTTGGAACGATTCCAGCAGCCTGTCCGCCTGCGAAGTCCATCAATCAAGAGGGTTAAGCAGGCTGAGTCGAGGAGCTTGCTGGAGCGAAGCGTGCGCACAGGGCCGCGACATGCCTGCTTTAATGCCTTGCCACGGGTGGGCAATGAGCATAGGGTTGTGGTTGATATTTCTCCTCACCCCGTAAGGAAGAAACGCCATGCAACGCCTGCGGCAACACCATTCAGACAAAAGCCAAAGTGTGATTTATCTCGCAAATGACGTGTGCAAACTTCAATTGACCATTCCTCATAACGATGGCAGTTGTTTGAACGTGATCGGAATTCACTCGGCCAAATTGCAGGAGGAGGCGAAGATCCTGTGCGGCAACGCAATGAAAAGAGAGAACAGCGGCCACACCTGCACAGCGGATTGTGACGAGTGGGAAGAGTTCTAGAAATGCAATGTCCCGCTTGCAAAAAAGAAACGCATAACTGTGTCTGGGTGTCCCAGCTGTGGCCGCA
>Ga0187893_10008965_pt1 | contig 15584 bp, 20 predicted proteins | sample MA1701074metaG_FD_139574 | JGI IMG/M metagenome (GOLD analysis project Ga0187893, IMG submission 139574) | White microbial mat communities from a basaltic lava cave in the Kipuka Kanohina Cave System on the Island of Hawaii, USA - MA170107-4 metaG ... | reverse complement strand
CTACCGCACCGACGACGGCGTGGTGCTGCACGACAAGGACCTGTGCATCGGCTGCGGCTACTGCTTCTACGCCTGCCCGTTCGGCGCGCCGCAGTTCCCGCAGGCGGGCGCGTTCGGCCTGCGCGGCAAGATGGACAAGTGCACGTTCTGCGCCGGCGGTCCGGAAACCGACCGCAGCGCGGCCGAGTTCCAGAAGTACGGCCACAACCGCCTGTCGGAAGGCAAGCTGCCCGCGTGCGCCGAGATGTGCTCGACCAAGGCGCTGCTCGGCGGCGACGGCGACGTCATCGCCGACATCTACCGCGAGCGCGTGCTGCGCCGTGGCAAGGGCTCGGAAGTCTGGGGCTGGGGCACTGCGTACGGTCCCGGCAAGCCGGGCGCGCAGCCGCCGCAGCGCACCCCGGCGCAGAAGTCATGAGAAAGCTGCTCTTTCTCCTTGCCGTGGGCGGCCTCGCCCTCGCCGGATGCGGCGAGGGCGACCAGCAGGTGGTGGTGTACAAGCAGGGCAAGTACCAGGGCAAGCCAGACGGCTTGCCCTGGAACAGCGAGCCGCCGGTTGCGGAACTGCGCGGCGGCAAGTGGACCAAAGGGGACCGCACGAGCTGGGAAGAGCAAATCAAGCAGCGCCAGCTCGCCCAGCACGAGCACAAACGCATCTATCAATAACCAGGTAGGGCGGCCCCGACTCGAGGAGGAAACATGAAATTTTTCTCCAGGCTCTGCTTGGCCGTCCTTGTTTCGCTGGCGGGCGCGGCACTCGCCCAGCAGACCCCGGTGCAGGAGCAGCAGCAGCGCCAGGTAACGCAGCCGGGGAACAACGCCCCGGTCTGGCGCCAGGTTCGCGAAGAAGCCAAGGAGCACTACACCAGCCTCCCGGGACGCGAGATGGGCGTGCTGGTGCAGTCCGCCGGCGACACCTGGCGGCGCATCCGCAACGGCCCGGTGACCTTCTGGGGCGGCTGGCTGGTGGTCATCGTCTGCCTGATCATCGCGGCGCTGTATTTCGGCAGGGGCCCGATCAAGCTGCACGACAAGCCGACCGGGCGGATGATCCATCGCTTCAGCTCGGCGGAGCAGATCGTGCACTGGTGCACCGCGATCAGCTTCGTGGTGCTCGGTCTCTCGGGGCTGATCATGCTGTTCGGCAAGCACGTGCTGCTGCCGATCATCGGTTACACGCTGTTCGCCTGGCTCACCGCGCTCGCCAAGAACCTGCACAACTTCGTCGGGCCGTTTTTCATCGTCGCGGTGCTGGCGATGATCGTGATGTGGATCCGGGACAACCTGCCGCGGGCCTACGATTTCCGGTGGTTTGCAAAAGCGTACGGCTTCTTCTTCCGCGGCGAGCACATCCCGTCGGGCCGCTTCAACGCCGGCGAGAAGGGCTGGTTCTGGATCGGGGTGGTGGCGCTGTCGGTGGTGGTGAGCTTTACGGGCGTGATCCTGCTGTTCCCGAACTTCGACCAGACGCGCGCCACGATGCAGGAAGCGTGGATCTGGCACGCTTCGGCCGCGTTGCTCTACATCTCGATCTCGCTCGGGCACATCTACATGGGCACGATCGGGGTCGAAGGCTCCTACCGCTCGATGCGCACCGGCTACGTCGACGAGATCTGGGCGAAGGAGCACCACGAGATCTGGTTCAACGAAGTGAAGGCGGGCGGGGCCGCCGCGGCGAGCGGCGCGATCCCGGCCGGCGCGCCACGCATGAAGGAGAAATCATGAAGCGCATTCTGCTGGTGCTGGCTGCTGGCCTTGCCGCCGGCGCGATCGCAGCGTCGCACGCCAAGCTGCCGGCGCCGCCGGCGAAGACCGACGCCGAGAAGAAGGCCGACGCCGACAAGGCCGCGGCCGCCAAGGCGAAAGAAGCCGACGAACTGGGCAAGGCGCAGGACCGGGCAGTGGCGAACTACAAGAAGAACAAGGGCATCTCGATGGCGCCGGAGAAGAAAGCCAAGAAGTGAGAATACTGCTCGTCGCGCTGGCGAGCGCGGGCCTCGCGGGCTGCGAGACCGTGCAGAACCTGTGGTCGGGCGACGGGCCGAAGGCGACCGCAAGCCTGCAGCCGACCAAGGGCAGCAACGTGCGCGGCACGGTGAATTTCCAGCAGCGCGGCGACAAGGTGAGGGTCAGCGCGAACATCACGGGGCTCAGGCCCAACGGCGAGTTCGGCTTCCACGTCCACGAGGCGGGCGATTGCAGCTCGGGCGACGGCATGAGCGCCAAGGGACACTTCAATCCCTTCGGCAAGCCGCACGGCCACCACGGCCAAGGCGAGCGCCACGCCGGCGACATGCCGAACCTGAAGTCGGACGCGAACGGCAATGCGAGCGCCACGGTCGATCTCGACATCATCACCGTGGCGCCGGGCCCGGCGAGCGTCGTCGGGCGCGGCCTGATCGTGCACGTGCAGCCGGACGACTACAAGACCCAGCCCACGGGCAACGCGGGCGCGCGCAGCGCCTGCGCGGTGATCCAGCGCAGCTAGATTACTGGAGGAGGAGGGGCCGAAAGGGCGTCAGGACGCCCTTTCGTTTATGCGCCTTCGACGAGGATGATCCTGCCCTTCGACGCCTTCTGGCGCAGCTTGATGAGCGGGGCGTAGTCGGCCGAGCGGTACCACTTCAGCGCCTGCTCCATCGACGGGAACTCGACCACCACCACGCGCTTGGGCGACCAGCCGCCTTCCAGCGTCTCAGCTTTCCCGCCGCGCGCCAGGAACTTGCCGCCGTACTTGGCGTTCACCGCGGGGACCTGCTTGCGGTATTCCTCGTAGGCGGCGGGATCCGTCACTTCGATTTCGGCGATCACGTAGGCAGTCATGAGAACAATCGTACCGCGATCCCGAGGGTGGCCATCATCAGGATGAGCTGCACCAGGCCCCGGTGCAGCAGGAACGCCAGCACCGCCGCCATCAGCGCCAGGAGGGCGACGTTGAGGTCGATGGCCAGCGGATCGAACGCGTACCAGCGCAGCGGCCCGGCGCGCATCTCCTGCACGTCGGCGAACAGCACGTGCAGCACGAACCAGATCGTCAGGTTGAGGATCACGCCGACGACCGCCGCGGTGATCGCGGCGAGCGCGCCCGACAGGCGCCGGTTCGAGCGCAGCTGCTCGACGAACGGCGCGCCGGCGAAGATCAGCATCATCGGCGGCACGAAGGTGACCCAGGTGGTGAGCGCGGAGCCGATGACCGCGGCGGTGACGGGCGAAAACGGCTCCGCCGCCCGGTAGGCGCCGAGGAAGCCGACGAACTGGGTGACCTTGATGAGCGGACCCGGCAGCGTCTCGGCGAGGCCGAGCCCGTCGACCATCTCCGGCGCGCTCATCCAGCCGTAGGTCTCCACCGCCTGCTGCGCCATGTAGGCGAGCAGCGCATAGGCGCCGCCGAAGCTCACCACGGCGAGCTTGGAGAAGAAGATGCCGATGTCGACGAACACGTGATCCCTTCCGAGGAGCAGCACCGCCAGCACCACCGGCGTCCACCACAGCACGAGGCCCACCACGGTGGCGATTCCGGCCTGCCGCCAGCGCCCGGCGATCTTCTCGGGAGGCGCGCTGGCCTGCGGTATCGTCGCGTAGAAGCCGATGATCGCCGCCAGCGCCACGATCAGAGGAAAGGGCAGGCGGAAGAAAAAGATGCCGACGAAGGCAGCCGCCGCGAGACCGACCAGCAGGCGCGACTTGAGCGAGCGCCGGCCGATGCGGATCAGCGCCTCGACCACGATCACCAGCACCGCGGCCTTGATACCGAAGAGGGCCCCGTCCACCACCGGGATGCCGCGCCCGAGCGCGTAGAGCAGGCTGAAGGCGAGCATCACGAACGCGCCCGGCAGCACGAACAGGATCCCCGCCACCAGCCCGCCGCGCACGCCGTGCAGCAGCCAGCCGACGTAGGTGGCGAGCTTCTGCGCCTCCGGGCCGGGCAGCAGCATGCAGAAATTCAGCGCGTGCAGGTAGCGGCTCTCCTCGACCCACTTCTTCTCGTCGACGATGATCCGGTGCATCAGGGCGATCTGCCCCGCCGGCCCGCCGAAGCCGAGGCAGCCGACCTTCAGCCAGACGCGGAACGCCTCCCAGAAATCTACTTGACCGCGGCCGGGTTCCACGTGTGAACCTCGTCCTTGCCCTCCTTGCACCAGGCGTAGAGCGCGTCGTACATCACCATGCCGTGCCGGAGCATCTCGTGGTCATCGGCAAAGTTTCTGGACAAACCCAGCGAAATGGCGGCGAGGCCGGGTGCTTGTGGCGCAAGCGCAAGGCGATTAGTGTCGGCGCCGCGCACGATGAGCGCGAGCTCGGCGAGCGCCGGGTCCTGCAGGCGGAATTTCCGGAGGAACGTGTCGAAGCTGCAAAGCTCGCCTTCGTGCGAGAACTCGACCTCCGCGATGTCATAAGGCGTCGCCTCCTTTTCATGGGCAATCTTCTTGACTTCGGCGGCCGGCACGTAGAGGAACTCGGCGTCCGGGTCGACGAAGCGGCGGATCAGCCATGGGCAGGCGATGCGGTCGATCTTCGGCCGCTCGCGCGTCACCCAGCGGGTGGCGGCGTTCTTCGGCTTGGCGGAAAGCTCGCCGCCTTCCTCGCGCCAGCGCTCGATCCCGCCTTCGAGGTACTTCGCGCCGAGCGCCCTCGCCACGTTCTGGCTGACCTCATGGCCGTGCACGCAGTGCACGACCACGCTCGCCGCCCCGGGAAGGGTCTTCGCCCACTCCGCAACGCGCTCGGGGTCTCGCCTCAAACTGCCTTTTAGGAGATAGCTCGAATCGATGAACCTTTCCTTGCGGCGGACATCGATGACGAGCGGCGGCGCGCTGCTGCCGAGCGATTGCCTGAGGGTTGCTGCGCTGATGCTCGCGTCCATGGCGCTCTCCTTCCAGGAGTCTTCCGCAGAGCTTGGACGCGAGGCGTCTTTGATCGCCGGGAGTCTGCGGCCCCGACGTATTGACGTGTGAAAGTCTAGATCAGCGCCGGATCGCCGGCAAGCAGGTGTGGCCGCCGCCGGCGAGCGGCAGGACCTGCACCGTCACGCCGTACATCCGCTCGAGGGTGTCCGAGCGGATCACCTCGCGCGGCGTCCCGGTCTCGAGCACGCGCCCCTCGGCGAGCAGCAGCGCGCGCCGCGCGCAGAGGAACGCGTGGTCGGGATCGTGGCTCGAGAACAGGATCGCGATCCCCGAGCCGGCGAGCGCGCCGATCCTCTCGAGCACGCGCACCTGGTTGCCGAAGTCCAGGCTCGCGGTGGGCTCGTCGAGCACCAGGAGCTTCGGCTCCTGCGCCAGCGCGCGCGCCACCAGCGCCAGCTGGCGCTCGCCGCCCGAGATCTCGGTCACCGGCTGGTCGGCGAGCTGCGCGATGCCGAGCGACTCGAGCGCGCGGTTAGCCACCGCGTAGTCCTGCTTTCCGGGAGAGGCAAACACGCCGACGTGCGCGGTGCGCCCCATCAGCACGAACTCGAGCACCGTGTAGGCGAAATAGGCCGAGTGGCCCTGCGGCACATAGCCGACGCGCTTGGCGATCTCCGCGCGCGACAAGGTTTTCAGCGGAGACGAACCTAGCTGAATCGAGCCCGCGTGCGGCTCCAGCAGTCCCAGCAGGGTGCGGAAGAGCGTGGTCTTGCCGCCGCCGTTCGGGCCGAGGACGCACAGCACGTCGCCCGCCTCGAGCGTGAAGCTCACGTCCCGGCCGACGGTGCGGCCGGGGAAGCCGAAGTCGAGCGAGTCGACCGCGAGCATCACCAGGGCCTCCGCGCCAGCGCGAACAGCCACAGGAAGAAGGGCGTTCCGATCAGCGCCGTGAGCACCCCCGGCGGCACCTCGATGGTGGCGATGGTGCGGCAAAGAGTATCGACCGCGAGCAGGAATGCGGCGCCGAGCAGCATGGCGAGCGGCAGCAGGCGGCCGAAATCGGGGCCGACCAGCAGGCGCGCGGCGTGCGGGATCAGCAGGCCGACCCAGCCGATGATGCCGCTGATCGCTACGGCCGATGCGGTCATCAGCGTCGCGCAGGCGACGACCAGGGTGCGCAGCTTGCGCGTGTCCACGCCGAGCGCGCGCGCCTCGTCGTCGGGCAGCGCGAGCAGGTTCATGCGCCAGCGCAGCAGCAGCATCGGCGCGAGTCCGGCAAGGGCCAAAGGAACTGAATAAGAAATCTCCTTCGGAGAAATCGACGCGAGGCTGCCGAGCAGCCAGTAGGTGATCGCGGGCAGCTGGTTGTACGGGTCGGCGAGGTACTTGAGGAGCGCGATCGCCGAGCCGAGCAGGGTGCCGATCACCACGCCGGTGAGCACCAGCGCGAGCAGCGGGTCGTGGCCGCGCAGGCGCGACCCGATCCAATACACGAGTCCCACCGCCGCGAGTCCGCCCGCGAACGCAGAGATCTGGATGAACAGGATTCCCTGGGACAGGAAGATGCCCAGCACCGCACCGAGCGCGGCGCCGGTCGAGACGCCGAGGATGTCGGGCGACACCAGCGGGTTGCGGAACATTCCCTGGTAGGCGGTGCCGGCAGCGGCGAGCGCGGCGCCGACCAGCAGCGCGGCGAGCACGCGCGGCCCGCGCACCTGCAGCACCACGGTCTCGACGTTGGCAGCCACCGGTTGCCCGAGCAGCACGGAAAGGATTTCCGACAGAGAGACCGGGTAGCGGCCCACGGCAAACGCCACCGCAGTCAAGCCGAGCAGCGCCGCTGCCGCGAGCACATAGCTCAGCGCGCGTGCATTCATTTAGGCAGCACCCCGGCCTCGCCGAGCAGCGCGTCGAGCTGCGCATCGCTTGGTGCGCGGTGGTAGAACAGCCGGTGGAACTCGGCCACCTTGGCGCGCAGGTCGAGGTCGAACTCCCGGGGATAGAGCAGCTTGCCGGCCCACCAGATGCCGAGCAGGCGGTTGGCGCCGGGCGGGAAGTCGAACCAGCCGAAGGGCAGGTGCGGCGACAGATAGACCTTTTCTCTCTCTACGGCAGAGACGGCGCGCCAGCGTCTATCGGTGCGGGCGAGCTGCCAAAAGTTCGGGTCGGTGGTCAGAATCACTTCGGGATTCCACAACAACACCTGTTCGAACGATACCGTGACAAGGCCAGCGCGCGCTTCGGCGGCGGCGTTGCGCGCGCCGAGGAACTCGAGCACCTCGACGTTGATCGAGCCCTTGCCGCCGGTCTGCAACCCGCTCGGGCTGCGGCCGTAATAGACAAGAGGATGCCCCTTCGCCCGGGAGACGCGCTGCTTCGCATCCACAAGCTCACGCTCATACCAGGCGGCGAGCTTTTCCGCATCTCTCTCGTTTCCCATCAGCCGGCCGAGCGCGCGCAGCGCGGCCGGAGTCGACTCGATGCGCCCGTCGAAGAGGGCATAGGGGATGCGGGTCTGCTCCTGCACCTGCGAGGCGAGCGAAGCGAGGGTGGCGCCGGTCGAGCCGACGTCGACGATCAGGTCGGTTTTCGCCTTGAGCACGACTTCCACGTTGGCGGTATTGCCGCGGCCGGTGAGCCGGCCGAGCTCGGGGAGCTGCGCGTAGCGCTCGGGGAGGAACTGCGCTTCATTGGGTCGCAACGCGCGCGTCCAGCCGGTGAGCTTGTCGGGCGCGATCGCGAACACCAGCATGCTCGCCGGCGGCCGGATCTCGCGGCCGGACGCATCGGTCACCGCGGTTTGAGCGGACGCAATGCCGCAGAGGAAAAGCAGCCATGCAATGAGCAGGAGCTTCATGCGCGTTTGCGCGTGCGCTCCACCCAGGTGAGCGCGGCGTCGAGCGGCTCGAGCTGGGCGCTCTGCGAGGCGTCGTAACCCGGAAGCCGCCGCACAGCGGCAACGAAGCGCGGGGCGCGCAGCGCCTCGAGCAGCGTCTTCAGCGCTGCGCCGCGCAGCGCCGAGCGGGCGCACGCGAAAAAATAGCGCTCGATCGCGAGCGGCACGAAGGCGAGCTTAAAGCGGGCGGCGTCGGCGCGCAGGCCGAAGCCGGCGTCGGCGCGGCCCTCGGCCACTGCCGCCGCGACGGACAGGTCCATATGGCGGTTGATGAAGCGCACCCCGGGGCGGGCAAGGTCGTGCACGCCGCGGATGCGCGAGCCGGGGCGGGCGATCAGGCCCTGCTGGCGGGTCACGAAGTGGATCAGCGTGTGCTTGCGCGCATCGAGCGAGCGGCCGAGCGCCGCGGCCGCGGCCGCGGCGCGCGGCAGGGCGTCGGCGACGTGGAACCCCGCGAGGTCGCACTCGCCGCGCGCCAGCGCGGCGAGCGCATCATCGGCGCCGCGAAACACGACCTCGAGGTCGAGCGAGCTGCGGCACAGCGCGCACAGCGCCTCGAGCGCGAGGTCGTGGCTTGCGTGCATGGTCAGGCGCGCGCGGGCGCCGGGCAGCGCCTCGGCCAGCATGGGCGGAATCTCGGCGCGCAGGCGCTCGAACTGCTCGCCGAGCGCCGCGCGCACGCGCTCGTCCGCGGCGAGCACCCGCAGGCCGAGCGGGCTCAGGCGCGCCGCCCGGCCGCGCTGCATCTCGACCAGCGGCGCGCCGAACAGGCGCGCCGCGTCGCCCAGCAGCCCCCACGCGCTGCGGTACGAAAGGCGCGCTGCGCGCGCCGCCTCGCGCAGCGAAGCCGAGCTTGCCAGCGCCTCGAGCAGGCGCACCAGGGCCCGGCCGCGCTCGCGCGGGAAGTCCTTGCCGGCCAGCCAGGCGTGGTCGAACGCGATTTCGAACGTGGTATGCAAGCTGGAGCCTATTTAACGTCCATGGCGGGGCGCTGTAAAGTCGGCCATATGCGAATGGATATGCAATGGTAAGCATATTCGCCGAGGTGCGGCTGTGGGAGATCGTCGCGCTCAGCCTGCAGGTGAGCCTCGCCGCGGTGCTGCTCGCCGCCGCGCTTGGCCTGCCGCTGGGAGCCGCGGTCGCGGTCGGACGCTTCCCCGGCCGGCACGCGGTAATCGTGCTGCTGAACGCGCTGATGGGCCTGCCGCCGGTGGTCGTCGGCCTGGTCGTCTACCTGCTGCTGTCGCGCGCGGGGCCGCTCGGCGAGCTCGGACTGCTGTTCACGCCGGGCGCGATGGTGATCGCGCAAACGGTGCTCATCACCCCCATCATCGCCGCGCTCGCGCGCCAGGCGGTCGAAGACGCCTGGCGCGAGTACGAGGAGCAGCTGCGCTCGCTCGGCGCGCACGGCGCGGGCGCGGCGTTCACCCTGCTCTGGGACACGCGCTTCTCGTTGGCCACTGCGGTGCTGGCCGGCCTCGGGCGCGCAAGCGCCGAGGTCGGCGCGGTCATGATCGTCGGCGGCAACATCGACGGCGTGACGCGCGTCATGACCACCGCCATCGCCCTCGAGACCTCGAAGGGCGACCTGCCCCTCGCGCTCGGCCTCGGCACCGTGCTGATCGCGGTGGTGCTCGCGCTCAACACCGCCGCCTATCTCGTGAAGGAGGCGGCACAGCGCCGCTACGGATGATGCTGCCCCTGAGACTGGAGGAAGTCTCGTACCTCCACGTTCTCAAGCCGCTCTCGCTCGAGATCGGCGCCGGGCCGAGCACGATCATCCTCGGCGCCAACGGCGCGGGGAAAAGCGTGCTGATGCGGGTCATGCACGGGCTGCTCGCGCCGAGCGCGGGCAGGGTCTCCTGGAATTCTTCGGGACGGCAGGCGATGGTGTTCCAGAAGCCGATCATGCTGCGTCGCTCGGCGCTCGCCAATGTTGTTTACGCCCTGGAACTGACCGGCACGGACCAGCCGGAGAAACCTGCCATGGAAGCGCTCGAGGAAGTGGGGCTCGCTCACCTTGCCCGGCGCCCGGCGCGCGTGCTCTCGGGCGGCGAACAGCAGCGGCTCGCCCTGGCGCGCGCCTGGGCGCTGCACCCCGAGGTGCTGTTTCTCGACGAGCCGACAGCAAGCCTCGATCCGAGCGCCACGCGCGAGATCGAGACCGTCATCCGCGCGTTCGACGCCGCCGGAACCAAGATCGTGATGGCGACCCATAACCTCGGCCAGGCGCGCCGGCTCGGCGACGAGGTCATCTATCTGCACCAGGGACGCGTCGTCGAGCGCGCCCCGGTCGAGCAGTTTTTCGCCCACCCCGCCACGCCCGAGGCGGCGGCATTCATCAAAGGAGAATTGCCATGGGTCTGATCAAGGCACTGGTTGTGCTGCTGACGTGCTTCTCGTTCTCCGCCGAAGCGCAGCAGCGCTACATCACCGTGGCCTCGACCACCTCGACCGAGCAGTCCGGGCTGTTCAAGCACCTGCTGCCGATTTTCGAGCGCAAGACCGGAATCCAGGTGCGCGTGGTGGCGCTCGGCACCGGCCAGGCGCTCGACATGGGCCGGCGCGGCGACGCCGACGTGGTGTTCGTGCACGCCAGGCCGCTGGAGGAAAAATTCGTCGCCGAGGGCTACGGCATCAAGCGCTCCGCGGTGATGTACAACGACTTCGTCCTCATCGGGCCCAGGTCGGATCCCGCCAAGGTGGCCGGGGGCAAGGACGCTGTCCAGGCCTTTCGGGCAATCTACGAGGCGAAGGCGCCGTTCGTGTCGCGCGGCGATCGCAGCGGCACGCACTTCGCCGAGCTCGAGTTGTGGAAGGCCGCGGGCACCGACATCGCGAAGGAAAAAAGTCCCTGGTACCGCGAAACGGGCTCGGGCATGGGACCGGCGCTGAATACCGCATCAGGGATGAACGCTTATGTGCTTGCCGATCGCGGCACCTGGCTGTCCTTCAAGAACCGTGGCGAGCTGGCGATCGTCGTGGAAGGCGACCGGCGGCTGTTCAACCAGTACGGCGTGATCCTCGTCAACCCGGCGAAGCACGCCCACGTCAAGAAGGAGATGGGCCAGGCGTTCATCGACTGGCTGGTGTCACGCGAAGGGCAGCAGGCGATCGCCGACTACCGCATCGGCGGCGAGCAGCTTTTCTTTCCCAACGCGGACAACTGAATGGCGCGCTATCGCGGGCTGACGCTGCGCATCCTCGGCAAGGGGGCACCCGCCATGGGGCCGGGCAAGGCGGAGCTGGTCGAGCGCATCGGGGAGTCCGGATCGATCTCCGCCGCGGCGCGCGCCATGGGCATGTCCTACCGCCGCGCCTGGCAGCTGGTGGAGGCCCTGAACAAGGACTACCGCGAGCGCGTCATTGCCACGGCTGCGGGCGGGACGCGCGGCGGCGGGGCGCGCGTGACGCCGTTCGGCGCGCGCGTGCTCGCCGAGTACCGCGCGATGGAGGACAAGGCCTCGGCGGCGATCGCGCGCGAACTGCGCCGGTTCCAGCGTTATATTCCGTGATATATAGCGCGGGTGGAGGAATGGATCGTCGCGCTGCTCGCCGCGGGCATGCTGCTCGCGGCATTCGGCTACGCCTCGGTTGGTCATGGCGGCGCCTCGGCGTACATCGCCGCCATGGCGCTCGCCGGCATCGCGCCGGCGGAGATGCGGCCGATCGCGCTGCTGCTCAATATCCTGGTCGCGTCGCTGGGCACGTGGAAGTTCTACCGCGCCGGGTATTTCCGCTGGCGGCTGTTCTGGCCGTTTGCCGTGGTATCGATTCCGATGGCATATGTCGGCGGCGCCATCACGCTGCCCGGACAGGCCTACAAGATCCTGGTGGGCCTGGTGCTGCTGTACGCCGCGTGGCAACTCTGGCGCAGCGGCAAGAGCGGCGAGGAAATGCGCGAGGTACGCCAACCGCCGGTCGGCTGGGCGATGGCGATCGGCGCGGCCATGGGCCTGCTCGCCGGATTGACCGGCGTGGGCGGGGGCATCTTTCTCAGCCCGTTGCTGCTGATGCTCGGCTGGGCGGGCACCAAGCAGACTTCAGCGGTCGCGGCGCCGTTCATCCTGGTGAATTCGGTCGCCGGGCTGGCCGCGGTGTTCGTCGCCAGGGGCGCTGCGTTGCCCTGGTACGTCTGGATCCTGGCGGTCGCGGTGCTGGCCGGCGGCTGGCTGGGCGCCGAGTACGGCAGCCGGCGTTTCGCTAACCCGGTGGTGCGCCGGGTTCTCGCCATCGTCCTCGCGCTCGCCGGCGCGAAGATGATCTCCGTATGAAGACCTTCGGCTTCGCCGGCTGGTCGGGCAGCGGCAAGACCACGCTCATCGAGCAGCTCATCCCGCGCTTCGTGCAGCGCGGGCTGCGCGTGTCGCTCATCAAGCACGCGCACCACAGCTTCGATGTCGACCATCCGGGCAAGGATTCCTATCGCCATCGCCACGCCGGCGCGGCCGAGATCCTGGTTACTTCCTCGCGGCGCTGGGTGCTGATGCACGAGCTGCGCGGCGCGCACGAGCCGTCGTTCGAGGAGCAGGTGAAGCGCGTCTCGCCGTGCGACCTGGTGCTGGTCGAGGGCTTCAAGCACGCGCCGATCCCCAAGCTCGAGGTGTGGCGCGCCGCGACCGGCGAGCCCCTGCTGCATCCGAACGACCCGCACATCGTCGCGGTGGCGAGCGATGCCAAAGTCCAGACAAAATTGCCGCTCCTCGACTTGAATGATGTGGACGGGATTGCCGATTTCGTCCTTGTTCACCTGAAGCTCAAATGAATCAAGGCCTCCTGTCGGTCGACGAAGCGCTCGCGCGGCTCCTGGCCGAAGCGAAGCCTGTCGCGGAAATCGAGGAGATCCCGACGCTCGAGGCGACCAGCCGCATCCTCGCGCGCGCCCAGCGCTCCACCATGGACGTGCCGCCGATGGATAACAGTGCAATGGACGGCTACGCGGTTTCCACGAAAGATTCTTCTCGACTGAAGGTCGCTCAGAAAATCATGGCGGGGTCGGTCGGCATGAAGCTCGAGCCGGGAACCGCGGCGCGCATCTTCACCGGCGCGCCGATCCCGCCGGGGGCCGATGCGGTGATCATGCAGGAGCACTGCACGGTCAACGGCAATGAAGTCCTGCTGAAAAAACCCCCGAAACCCGGCGAGTGGATTCGCCGTACCGGCAGCGACGTGAAGAAGGGCGGCGAGATCCTGCCGGCGGGCAAGCGCCTGCTGCCGCAGGACACGGGCCTGGCGGCATCGGTGGGCATCAAGACGCTGCCGGTTTACCGCAAGGTGAAGCTGGGTCTCTTCTTCACCGGCGACGAGCTGGTGATGCCCGGCGAGCCGCTGGCGCCCGGACGCATCTACAACTCCAACCGCTTCACGCTGCGAGGGCTCGGCGAGGTGTTCGGCTGCGACGTGCGCGATTACGGCATCGTTCCCGACACGCTGGAGGCAACGCGGGCAGCGCTGCGGCGCGCGGCGGCAGAGACCGATGTCATTGTCACGTCGGGAGGTGTATCGGTAGGGGAGGCGGACTATGTGAAGCCCGCGGCCGAGGCCGAGGGAAAGCTCCTCATGTGGCGCATCGCCATGAAACCCGGCCGGCCGCTGGCCTTCGGCTCGATCGGCAGGTCATTTTTCATCGGCCTGCCGGGCAATCCCGTCTCGAGCTTCGTCACCTTCCTCATTTTCGTGCGGCCGTTCCTGCTTCGCACCCAAGGCATGTCGCAAGTAGAACCTAGAATCATGCAGGCGCGAGCGGACTTCGACTGGCCGGAGCCCGACGCGCGGCGCGAGTTCCTGCGCGTAAAATGGAACTCGCAGGGCGGGCTGGATCTCTACCCGACGCAGGACTCGGCGGTGCTGACCTCGACCGCCTGGGCCGACGGCCTGGTGGACAATCCCGCCGGCCAGCCGATCCGCAAGGGTGAAATGGTGCGCTTCCTGCCTTACTCGGAGCTCTACTGGTGAAGGTCAAGATCCTGCTGTTCGCGAACCTGCGCGAGCAGGTCGGCACGGCGGCCGAGGTGGTCGACCTGCCCGATTCGGCCAGCACGGTCGCGGGCCTGCGCCTGCACCTGATGCGGCGCGGCGGCGCGTGGCAGAGCGCGCTCTCGGACATGAAGGTGGTGCGCGTGGCGGTAAACCACGACATGGCCGCGGCGAACGCCCCCTTGAATCCCGGCGACGAAATCGCGTTTTTTCCACCGGTCACCGGCGGATGAAAATCTCTGTCCAGAAGGAAGACTTCGATCTCGGCCTGGAGGTCTTGGACATCCAGCAGGACAACCGGATCGGCGCGGTGGCGAGCTTCGTCGGCCAGGTGCGCGACGTCCCGCTGACGCTCGAGCACTACCCGGGGATGACCGAGAACGCGATCAAGAAGATCGTCGAGGAGGCGCGCGCGCAATGGCAGATCCTCGACTGCACGGTGATCCACCGCTACGGCGAGCTGCAGCCGAACGACCAGATCGTGCTAGTGGCGATCGCCAGCAGCCACCGCGCCGACGCCTTCGCCGCCTGCCAGTTCATCATGGATTACCTGAAGACCCAGGCGCCGTTCTGGAAGAAGGAGCACCACCCCGAGGGCGCGCGCTGGGTGAACGCGCTCGAGTCCGACGACCAGGCCGCCGAGCGCTGGCGCAAGCTCAAGCCGCCGCAGCGCTTGATTGAGAAGTAAGTGAAGCCCTGAGCTCGCCGAGCTCGGCCTCGGCGAGGGTTTCCTTCTCGAGGAGCTTCTGCGCCCAGCGCTGCAGAAGTTTTTTCTCCTTGGAAAGAATCCCGATCGCCTTGTCGTAGGCGCTCTTCACGATGTCGCGCACCGCGACGTCGATCTCGCGCGCGGTTTCCTCGCTGTACTCGCGGGTCTTCTGAAAACCAGGATTGATCAAGAACCTGTTCTGGTCTTCTTCGTAGGCGACGTGGCCGAGGGCCTTCACCATGCCGTAGCGCATCACCATGCTGCGCGCGATGTCGGTGACCTTGGCGAGGTCGTCGGCCGCGCCGGTCGACAGGTGCCCGAACACCACCTCCTCGGCGGCGCGTCCGCCGAGCAGCACCGCCATCTTGTTCTCGAGCTCGGCGCGCGTCATCAGCAAGCGGTCCTCGGTGGGGCGCTGGATGGTGTAGCCGAGCGCGCCGACGCCGCGCGGGATGATCGACACCTTGTGCACCGGGTCCGTGCCCGGCAGCGCCATCGCCACGATGGCGTGGCCGAGCTCGTGGTGCGCGACCACCTTGCGCTCGGTGGCGTTGAGCAGGCGGTTGCGCTTCTCCAGGCCGGCGACGATGCGCTCCACCGCCCCGGTGAAGTCGCGCAGCGACACCGCCTCGGCGCCGCGCCGCGTGGCGAGCAGCGCCGCAACCTGCTCGAGGTCGGCGTCGGGCGCAAGGCGCACCTTCTTCGCGTGCACGTGGAGAATCTGGATGCGGCCGATCTTGTCGGGGCGGTCGACCAGCACCTGGCGGTCGAAGCGGCCGGCGCGCAGCAGCGCCGGGTCGAGGATCTCGGGGCGGTTGGTCGCGGCGAGCAGCACCAGGCCGGTGCCCGGGTCGAAGCCGTCGAGCTCGACCAGCAGCTGGTTCAGGGTCTGCTCCTTCTCGTCGTGGCCGCCGAAGCCGCCGGCGCCGCGCGCGCGGCCGAGGGCGTCGAGCTCGTCGATGAAGATGATCGCCGGCGCTTTCTGCCGCGCCTGCTCGAACAGGTCCCGGACCCGCGCCGCGCCCACGCCGACGAACATCTCGACGAACTCCGAGCCCGAGATCGAGAAGAAAGCCACCCCGGCCTCGCCGGCGACGGCGCGCGCGAGCAGCGTCTTGCCGGTGCCCGGGGGGCCGACCAGCAGCACGCCCTTCGG
>Ga0187893_10008963_pt1 | contig 15585 bp, 13 predicted proteins | sample MA1701074metaG_FD_139574 | JGI IMG/M metagenome (GOLD analysis project Ga0187893, IMG submission 139574) | White microbial mat communities from a basaltic lava cave in the Kipuka Kanohina Cave System on the Island of Hawaii, USA - MA170107-4 metaG ... | reverse complement strand
GCGGCCAGCACCAGGTCCTCGTCGAGCACGAGCTCGCGAAACGACGCCTCGCCGCGCTGCACCGCCAGCCGGTGGCGCGCGAGCGCCTCGGCGTTCGCCGCGTCGAGCAGCTCGGTGCGGCCGCGCCGGCGCGCGAGCAGGATGCCCGACTCCTCATAGGTCTCGCGCACGCCGGCCACGAAGAAGCCGAGCGCCTGCTCGGGGGGCACGGTCGCGAGGCGAGCGCTCGCGTCCGCGCGCGAGAGACCGGGGACGCGTTCCGCGAGCAGGTGGTCCTCTTCCTCGACCCGGCCACCGGGGAACACGTACATGTCGGGCAGGAACTCGCTGCGCGCGTGGCGCGCGAGCAGGAGCACCTCGGGACCCGCGTCGGAGTCGCGCAGCAGGATCAAGGTGGCGGCGGGCACGGGAGCGACGGGCACGCGGGCACGATAGTCGACGGCCCGTAGTTTTGCGCGCAGGGCGCGTCGGGCTTTTGCGCGCAGGGCGCGCCCGAGGATAGGATCGCGGCCGTGCCGCTCGAGGATGCGCCGCTCACGGACCGGGAGGGGCGCCGCGTGCTCGAGCTCCACTCGGCGCCCGCGGTGGCGGAACGCATCGACGCGCTCGCGGGCGAGCTCGCGCGCGCGCTCGCGGGCCGCAAGCCGCTGTTGGTCGTGATCGCCGAGGGCGCGCGCCGCTTCGCCGCCGCGCTCGCGCGCGGGCTCGAGGCGCGCGGCCTGGCGCCCGAGCGGATCGAGGTGCGCGCGCGCCGCAGCGCCGGCACGCGCCTGGGCGAAGTCGAGCTCGAGGGCTGCGACGCCAGCGCCTTCCGCGGACGCGACGTCGTGATCACGGACGACATTGCGGACGAGGGCCGCACGCTCGCCGCCGTCGCGGCGCTGGTGCAGAGCGGCGCGCCGCGCTCGCTGCGCAGCGCGGTGCTGGTCAGCAAGCCCCACCGTCGCCGCACGCAGGTGACACTCGATCACGTCGGCTTCGAGGTGGGCCCGGGCTGGGTGATCGGCTACGGCATGGACCTCGACGGCGCCTTCCGCGAACTCGATTGGCTGGGGGTGATCGAGGGGACCGAGTAGCTCCCGGTTCAGGTTGGCGGGGCCCCGTCCGATCGGGAGCCATGACGAAGAACGCCGGCGTGCACCTGTTCACGATCGAGAAGACGATCACCGTCGTGCACTACGCGGCGCAGAAGGCGCTGGTGGGCGAGTGGGTGTCACTCAGCACCTCGCACTTTCGCGAAGCCTTGCTGCGCGCGCTCGACGAAGGCCAGCGCCTCGGAGCGAAGTCGTGGATCGTCGACCTGACGCGCGACCCCGGGGTTCCCACCCAGGAAGACCTGCGCTGGGTCGAGACCTTCAACGTCGCCAACGCGCTCAGCAAGGGCGTGATCGCCTGCATCAACGTCCACGGCGCGAGCACGCTCGCCAAGATGGGCGCGCGGCGCTGGACGAAGAGCGCGAGCGACCAGGGGATGCTGACCTACGACTGCGCGAGCCTCGAAGAAGCGCTCGAGGCGGCCGCGCAGGTCGCGAGCGGCAAAGCGGCCTAAGGCTCGATCAAGAGCACCGTGACGTTGTCGAAGCCGCCGAGCTGATTCGCGCGCATCACCAGCTCGTTCGCGGCGGCCTCGAGGTCGGGCGTCCGGGCGAGCGCCAGCAGCTCGTCCTCCGGCACCAGGTCGTGCAGGCCGTCGCTGCACAGGAGCAGCCGCCCCTTGGGTGGAACCTTCGCGTGCAAGACCTGCGGCTCGAGCACGCCCGGCGTGCCGATCGCCATGGTCAGCACGTGCTTGTCGGTGTGCGTGCGCGCCTGCTCGGCCGTGAGCAGGCCGCGCTCGACCATCTGCATGACCAGCGTGTGATCGCTCGAGAGCTGCGCGATGCCCTTCTTCGAGATCAGGTAGACGCGCGAATCGCCGACGTGCGCGATCACCGCCGCGCGCTTGCGCAGCATGACCGCGGAGAGCGTGGTGCCCATGCCGTGCGTGCCGCGCTCGCCCGCCTCGCGCAGCACCGCGGCGTTGGCGTCGTGCACGGCCTGGAGCAGGACCTCGGCTTCGTCGCGCGCCCGCTCGGGACGCCCGCGCGCGCGCATGGCCGCGAACAGCGTGTCGACCGCGATCCGGCTCGCGACCTCGCCCGCCGCGTGGCCGCCCATGCCGTCCGCGACCACGAACAGGCCGAGCTCGAGGTCCGCCCCGGCGGAGTCCTCGTTGTTCGTGCGCTCGAGGCCCATGTCGGTGACCAGCGCGTAGCGTAGGCTCAAGGTGCGTCCATGTCCGCGCGCCGGCGGTCGCCGTCGAGCAGGCTGTACTGGTAGTGGTCGAGGAACTCGCCGTCGATCAGCTCCGCCTCGCGCGCCACGCCCTCGCGCGTGAAGCCGAGCTTCTCGACCACGCGCTGGCTCGGCTTGTTCGCGAGCGCGATCAGCGCCTCGACCCGGTTCAGGCGCAAGCCGTCGAAGGCGTGGCCGAGCACGCCCTCGCACGCCTCGGTCGCGAAGCCGCGCCCGAAGTGGCTGCGGCGGATCCAGTAGCCGATGCCCGCGCTGTGCCGCAGCCAGTCGATCCGGTGCAGGCTGACGATGCCGAGCAGCGTGGCGCTCGCGGCCAGCTCGATTGCGAACTCGAACGAGGTGCGGCGCGTCCAGGCCGCGCGCGCCGCGCGCAGGTAGCGGCGCGTCTCGGCGCGCGAGTGGCCCGGCCGCGCCCACGGCAGCCAGGGCACGAGTTCGTCGAGCGTCTCCTCGATCGCTTCGTGCAGGGGCGCGGAGTCGCCGCGCCGCGGCGCGCGCAGGCGCAGGCGCGGCGTGCGCAGCTCCGCGGGACCGAGGTCGATCACGTAAGCACCCGCAGCTGCGCGTACTTGAGCTTGATCACCTTCACCCCCGCGCGCTCGAAGCGGATCGTGAGCTTCGCGTTCTCGCCCGCGCCGAACACTTCGCTGATCTTGCCGACGCCGAACACTGGGTGCTCGACGCGCATGCCCTGGCGGATCACGGGCAGATCGTCCGCGGCCCACTGGCCGTCGCTGTAGTCGACGCGCGGGCCGGGCTCGAAGGGCGCGAAGGTCGGCTGCGACGCGCGCGTCGGGCGCTGGCGCCGGCCGGAGAGCAGCTCCTCGGGGATCTCGGCCAGGAACCGGCTCGGCGGGTTGTAGCGCACCGAGCCCTGGCTGCGGCGCATGGTCGCGTTGCACAGCGTCAGCCGATCCATGGCGCGGGTCATGGCGACGTAGCAGAGCCGGCGCTCCTCCTCGATCGCCGACGGATCCTCGAGCGAGGCGAAGTGCGGGAACACGCCCTCCTCGAGCCCGACCACGAACACGTGCGGGAACTCGAGCCCCTTCGCGACGTGCGCCGTCATCAGCGGCACGCGATCGCTCGACTGGTCGGCGCGGTCCGCGTCGGTGAGCAGCGTGACCTGCTCCAGGAACAGGTCGCAGAGGTCGCGCGGCGCGTCGTCCTCGGCCGGCGGCAGGTCGCGGTTCTGGCGCTCGAACTCCTCGACCGCGGCGAGCAGCTCCTTCAGGTTCTCGAGCCGCGATTCGGCCTCGATCGTGTTCTCCGCTTCGAGCGCGCGCAGGTAACCGACGCGCTCGAGCACGGTCGCGAGCGGCTGCGCGATCGAGTCGCCCGCGAACAGCGGCGCCAGCTCCTGCATCAGCGCGACGAACTCGGCGATGCGCTTCGCGGCGGCGCTCGGCAGGCCGGCCACGCCGCGCCGGAGCGCGTCCCAGACCGTGATCTCCGCCTGCTCGGCGGCGAGCAGCACGCGCTCGAGCGAGGTGCGGCCGATCCCGCGCGCCGGCGTGTTCACGATCCGCAGCAGGCTCTCGGTGTCGGCCGGGTTGCGCAGCACGCGCAGGTAGGCGAGGGCGTCCTTGACCTCGGCGCGGTCGTAGAAGCGAGTGCCGCCCACGACCACGTAGGGCAGGTTGTACTTGAGCAGCTCTTCTTCGAGCGGCCGCGACTGCGCGTGCGTGCGGTAGAAGATCGCGGCGTCGCCGAGCTTCGCGCCCTCGCCGCGCAGCTTCAGCAGCTCGTTCACCACGTACGCCGCCTCGCCGCGCTCGTCCGCGGCCTCGTAGAAGCGCACGGGCTCGCCGCCGCTGCGCTCGGTGAAGAGCCGCTTGCCCTTGCGCTCCACGTTGTTCGCGACCACGGCGCTGGCCGCCGACAGGATCGGCTGGGTCGAGCGGTAGTTGCGCTCGAGCCGCACCACCTTCGCGCCCGCGAAGTCCTTCTCGAAGTCGAGGATGTTGCGGATGTCCGCCTCGCGGAAGCGGTAGATCGACTGGTCCTCGTCGCCGACCACGCACAGGTTGTGGTGCGCGGCGGTGAGCAGGCGCAGGAGCCGGTACTGGATCGGATTCGTGTCCTGGTACTCGTCGACCAGCACGTAGCGCCAGCGCTGCTGGTAGTGGGCGAGCACGGCGGGGTGATTCTCGAACAGGCGCGCGGTCAGCAGGATCAGGTCGCCGAAGTCGAGCGCGTTCGAGCGCCGCAGCTCCTTCTGGTAGCGCTGGTAGATCTCGGACATGCGCTTGGCCTCGAGCGTGCCCTCGTGCGCGAGATCGGCGGGCAGGAGGCCCCGGTTCTTGAGCCGGTCGATCGAGGCGCGGATGCTGCGTGGCGGCCAGGCCTTCTCGTCCGCGTCCAGCGCCTTCAGCACGCGCTTCACCAGTGCGAGCGAGTCGTCCTGGTCGTAGATCGCGAAGTTCGGCTCGTAGCCCAGATGCGCGCCGTCGCGCCGCAGGATGCGCACGCAGGTGGAGTGGAAGGTCGAGACCCAGACCCCGCGCTTGTCGTCGTCGGCGCCGAGCAGCCGCTCGACCCGCTCGCGCATCTCGCGCGCGGCCTTGTTGGTGAAGGTGACGGCCAGGATCTCCCACGGCCGGCACGCGCCGCTCTCGATCAGGTACGCGATGCGGTGCGTGAGCATGCGCGTCTTGCCCGAGCCCGCGCCGGCCAGCACGAGCAGCGGGCCGTCCCGGTGCGCGACCGCTTCGCGCTGCTCGGGGTTCAGGCCCGAGAGAATTTCGTCCGCTCGCGACATCCGCGCGCGAGGGTGGCCGAACGCTGCACCCGCTGCAACCGGCCGACTTCGCTCGGCTGCGCCTCGCTGCGCGCGCCTTCGGCGCTTGCGTCCCTGCGCGAAGGCGGCTTCGCGCAGGGCCCTACTTACTCCACCGTGACCGATTTGGCGAGGTTGCGCGGCTGGTCGACGTCCGTGCCCTTCAGGGTCGCGACGTGGTAGGCGAGCATCTGCAGCGGGATGGTCGCGAGCACGGCCGAGAGCGCCTCGCTCTCGGTGGCGGGCACGCGGATCACCTCGTTCGCGAAGCTCTCGGCCTCAGTGTTGCCCTGCTCGACGACCGCGATCACGATCCCGCCGCGCGCGCGGGCCTCTTCGGCGTTCGAGATCAGCTTGCCGTAGACCGAGCGCTGGTTGGCGACGATCACCACCGGCACGTTCTCGTCGATCAGCGCGATCGGGCCGTGCTTCATCTCGCCCGAGGCGTAGCCCTCGGCGTGGATGTACGAGATCTCCTTCAGCTTCAGCGCCCCCTCGAGCGCGATCGGGAAGCCGTAGCCGCGGCCCAGGAACAGGAAGTCGCGCGCGTGCATGTGGCGGCGCGCGATGCCCTCGATCTCGGACCACAGCCCGAGCGTCTCCTCGACCAGGCGCGGCAGCCGGCGCAGCTCGATGCTGGCCTTCCGCACCTGCTCGTGCGTCATGCTGCCGCGCAGGAGCGCGAGCTTGAGCGCGATCAGGTTCAGCGCCACGACCTGGGTCGTGAAGCACTTGGTCGAGGCGACGCCGATCTCGGGCCCCGCGTGCGTGTAGAGCACGTGGTCGCAGCTGCGCGCGATCGTGCTCTCGTGCACGTTGCAGACCGCGAGCGACTTCGCGCCCTGGCGCGTGGCCTCGCGCAGCGCGGCGATCGTGTCCGCGGTCTCGCCCGACTGCGAGACGGGGATCACGAGGTGGCGGTTCGAGACGATCGGCTCGCGGTAGCGGTACTCGCTGGCGAGATCCACGTCGCACGGGATGCGCGCGAGCCGCTCGATCATCGAGCGGCCGATCGTGCCCGCGTGCCAGGCCGTGCCGCAGGCCACGATCTGGATGCCGGCGAGATCGCGCACCCACTTCGGGTCGAGCGCGATCCCGTCCAGGTCGATGTCGCCCGCGTCCTCGTGCACGCGCGTGCCGATCGTGTCGGAGATCGCGCGCGGCTGCTCGAAGATCTCCTTCTGCATGAAGCGGTCGTAGCCACCCTTCTCGGCCTGCACGGGATCCCATTGGATCAGCTTGCGCGCGCGCTCGATCGGCGCGCCGTCGAAGCTCGTGATCGCGACGTTCTCGCGCGTCACCACCGCGAGCTCGGCGTCCTGCAGGATCTGCATCTGGCGCGTGTAGGGCAGGATGGTGGCGATGTCGGAGGCGACGAAGTTCTCGCCCACGCCGAGCCCGACCACGATCGGGTTGCCGCCGTTCTTCGCGATCACGATCTCGTTCGGCTCGGTCTCGTCGACCACGGCGATCGCGTAGGAACCCTCGAGCCGGCGCAGCGCCGCGCGCACCGAGTCGCACAGCGACTTCTTGCGCTTGCGCTCCGCGAACACGAGGTGGGAGATGATCTCGGTGTCGGTCTCGGACTTGAACTCCGAGCCGGTGGCGATCAGCTCGTCGCGCAGCGCGCGGAAGTTCTCGATGATGCCGTTGCCGATCACGGCCACGGTGCCGGCCAGGTGCGGGTGCGCGTTGCGCTCGGAGGGCTTGCCGTGCGTGGCCCAGCGCGTGTGGCCGATGCCGAGCGACCCGGCCAGCGGCACGTCGCGCAGCGCGCTCTCGAGGTTCACGAGCTTGCCCTGCGCGCGGATGATGCGCAGCTTCCCTCGCTCCAGGATCGCGACGCCGGCGGAATCGTAGCCGCGGTACTCGAGCCGGCGCAGGCCGTCGATGATCACGTCCTGCGCGCGGTCACTGTGTCCGACGTAGCCGACGATTCCGCACATCCCCTGTCTCTCCCTCCGCGATCCGCTCTACTCGTGGCTACCGTCGCCGAACCGCTTCTTGCGCCAACCCTCGATCACGCGCTGCTGCCCGCGCGCCACCGCGAGCGCCCCGCCGGGCACCGACTTCGTGATCGTCGAGCCCGCCGCGACGTACGCCTCGGGTTCGATGGTGACCGGCGCGATCAGATTCGAGTTGCAGCCGATGAAGGCGCGGTCCCCGATCGTGGTTCGCGTCTTCTTCGCTCCGTCGTAGTTCACGGTGATTGCCCCACACCCGATCGTGACGCCCTCGCCCACGTCCGCGTCGCCGATGTAGGACAGGTGATCGGCCTTGGTGCCGTTGCCGAGCACGGAGTTCTTGATCTCGACGTAGTTTCCCACGCGCACGTCGTCGCGCAGGTCCGCGCCGGGCCGCAGGTGCGCGTTCGGGCCGACCTCGCAACGGCTGCCCACGCGCACGCCGCGCTCGAAGAAGCAGCCAGGCTTGATGTGGCTGTCGTCGCCGATCGTCGCGCCCTCGATCACCACGCCCGGCTCGATCCGGCAACCCGAGCCGATGCGCGAGCCCGCGCGGATCGTGACCCCGGCGGCGAGCACCGTGTCCTCGCCGATCCGCACGTCCACGTCGACGAAGGTGGTCTCGGGATGGGTGAGCGTCACGCCGTCCGCCATCAGCTGCGCGGCGATGCGCTCGCGCAGAAGTGACTCGGCCTGCGCGAGCTCGGCGCGCGTGTTGATGCCGAGCGACTCGCGCCAGTCGGCGGCGGTCGAGCTCTCGACCGAGTGCCCGCTCGAGAGCGCGAGCTCGACCAGGTCGGTGATGTAGTACTCGCGCTTGGCGTTGTCGTTCCCGACGCGCGCGAGCAGCTCGAACAGCGCTCGCCGGTCCGCGCAGTACGCGCCCAGGTTCACCTCGCGCACGCGCCGCTCGGCGTCCGAGCAGTCCTTCTCCTCGACCACCCGCGCCACCCGGCCCGAGGCGTCGCGCAGCACGCGGCCGTAGCCGTGCGGGTCGGGCAGCTCGGTCACCAGGATCGCGAGGCCCGCCTTCTTCTCCTGCCAGGTGTCGCGCAGCGCGGCCAGCGTGGCCGGGCGGTAGAGCGGGTGGTCGCCGTTCATCACGATCACCGGGCCGTCGTGGTCCGCGAGCGCCGCGCGCGTCGCGAGCGCCGCGTGCGCGGTGCCGAGCTGCTCGGTCTGGCGCACGAGCTCCACGTCCTGGCCCGCGAGCGCCTCGCGCACCTCGGCCTCGCCCGAGCCGACGATCACGATCCGGCGCGTCGCGCCGAGCTCGCGCCCGAGCTCCAGCGCGTGCATCAGGATGGGGCGGCCGCAGACCGGGTGGAGGACCTTGGGCAGACGGGAGCGCATACGCGTGCCCTTTCCCGCCGCCATCAAGACCAACGCCAGATCGCCCCGAGCCATGGATTCACTCCTGATTCCGCGATGATCGGCCTTGGAGAAGCCGCCGCTTGAGAAGCATCCCGAACTCGCGGCCGGGCGTCGACACGCGCCGGATCGTGGCGGAGAATCGCACGCGCCGCCCGTGATGAGACCGCCGAGAGCCGCACTCCTGCTCGCGCTCGCCCTGCCGAGCGCGGGCTGCATCGCGATCGCGCGCGAGAGCTACACCAGCTTGCGTGGGCCGGACGCGTCCGCGGTCGCGCCGCGCGACGACTTCGAGGTCTCGCCCGGGCGCATCGGCCACGCCCTCTCGCACTCCGACTCGCTGGCGCGCGTGAGCCACGGCCCGAACGCGAGCGTCACGGCCGCGGTGTGCGACTGGGATCCGGGCGTGTGGTTCGTGGTCTTCCCGCCGCTGCCGATCCCGCTGCTCTCGCCGGGAGACTCGGCCGGGCGCCCGGGCACGACGCTGGTGCGGCTCTCGCTCGCGGGCGACGGCACCTGGCGCGCGGACCTGCCCTCGATCGCGCTGGTCGGCGAGAACGGCCGCCGCGCCGCGCCGGATCGCTACAAGCTCGTGACGCGCAAGCTCGACGACTCGCTCGAGCCGTGCTCCGCCGACGTCGACCCCGACGCGTCGATAGAGAACGCCGAGCTCGCCGTGTTCGGCAAGGCCGAGCTGTGGCTGCGCTTTCCGACGCTCGACTGGCCCGACGAGCCGCGCACGCTCGAGCTCGATGGTCTCTCGCTCGCCGGCGCAGCGCTGCCCGCGCAAAAGCTCGAGCTCGAGCCGGGCGCGCGCTGGTTCTGGTACCGCGTCTTCCCGTGACGGGCCGTCGCCCGGGCCCGCGGCGTAGAATGCGCGCATGAAGTACGGGCTCTCGATCTTCCCGACCGACTACTCGATCCAACCGGCGCAGCTCGCGCGCGAGGCCGAGGCGCGCGGCTTCGAGTCGCTCTGGTTCCCGGAGCACTCGCACATCCCCGCGGCGCGCCGCTCGCCGTGGCCCGGCGGTCCCGAGCTGCCGAAGATGTACTACGACGTGATGGAGCCGTTCACCGCGCTCGCCGCGGCGGCCGCGGTCACGACCACGCTCAAGCTCGCGACCGGGATCTGTCTGGTCGTGCAGCGCGACCCGATCCAGCTGGCGAAGAACGTGGCCACGCTCGACCGCGTCTCGAACGGCCGCCTCCTGTTCGGCGTCGGCGCGGGCTGGAACGCCGAGGAGATGGGGAACCACGGCACCGACTTCAAACAGCGCATCGGGATCATGCGCGAGCGGGTGCTGGCGATGAAGGAGATCTGGACGAAGTCGAAGGCCGAGTTCCACGGCAAGCACGTCGACTTCGATCCGATCATGACCTGGCCCAAGCCCGTGCAGAAGCCGCACCCGCCGATCCACGTCGGCGGCGGGTTCCCGAAAGGCGCGCGGCGCGCGGTCGAGTACGGCGACGGCTGGATGCCGATCTTCGGCCGCGACGAGATCCTCGCCCGCCTGCCCGAGCTGCGCGCGATGCTCGCCGACGCGGGCCGCGACCCGGCGAGCTTCGAGGTCTCGATCTTCGGCATGGGCCCGCTGCCCGTCGAAGTCGCGAAGGCGCGCGAGGCCGGCGTCGCGCGCTGCGTCCTCGGCCTGCCGCCCGAGCCCGCGGAAAAGGTGCTACCCATCCTCGACCGCTACGCCGAGCTCGCGCGCAGCGTGGGCTAGGAGCAGGCGATCTCCTCGGATCTCTACGGTCAGACCTACGGGCTGAAGGCCAGCCAGGTCCGGCGCCTCGAGAACCTGTACAAGCGCAGGCTGCCGCGCGAGCGCCTGGTGACGCAGGAGTTCGCCCGCCAGCTGGCCGAGCTCTCGTTCGAGTGCGGGCGGCAGGTCGCCGTGCTGCTCGGCCGCGAAGGCCGCGTCGAGTACGTGATGGTGGGCGACGCGTTCTCGATCACGCTGCCCGACTTCAAGCGCGTGCGCGCGGGCGCCGGGCGCTTCCGCGGCCTGCGCTGCATCCACACGCACCTGCGCGGCGAGCGGCTCACGCAGGACGACCTGACGGATCTCTCGCTGCTCAGACTCGACGCGATGGTCGCCGTGCTGGTCGACGACCACGGCCTGCCCGACAAGGTCGATTACGCGTCGCTGCAGCCGCCGGATTCGGAAGGCGAGACCATCACCCGACACGACCTGATGTCACCGAGCCTGCTCGACTTCGACTACCTGGAGTGGATCGACGAGCTCGAGGCCCGCTTCGGCGAGGCGCAGTCGGGCATCGCCGTCGACGGCAAGGGCGAGCGCGCGGTGCTGGTCTGCGTCGAGCTCGGCAACGACACCTGGGCCGACGAGCGCTGCGCGGAGATGCGCGAGCTCGCGCGCACCGCCGGGCTCGCGATCGTCGACACGATCCGCCAGCGCCGGCCGCGCCCCGACCCGCGCTACCTGGTCGGCCCGGGCAAGATCAAGGACGTGGTCACGCGCGCCTGGCAGCAGGGCGCCACGCTGGTGCTGTTCGACCGCGACCTCTTGCCGGGCCAGCTGCGCGCGATCACCGACATCGTCGAGGCGCGCATCGTCGATCGCACGCAGCTGATCCTCGACATCTTCGCGCAGAACGCGCGCACCAAGGAGGCAAAGCTCCAGGTCGAGCTCGCGCAGCAGAAGTACCGCCTGCCGCGGCTCGCCGGACAGAGCGAGGGCATGAGCCGGCTGATGGGCGGGATCGGCGGGCGCGGCCCGGGCGAGACCAAGCTCGAGGTCGACCGCCGGCGCGTGCGCGATCGCATCACGCTGCTCGAGCGCAACCTGAAGGACGTCACGCGCCAGCGCGAGACCCGCCGCGCGCGGCGCAAGAGCGAAGGGCTGCCGGTGCTATCGATCGTCGGCTACACGAACGCGGGCAAGTCGACGCTGCTGAACCGCCTGACCAAGAGCGAGGTGCACGCGGCCGACAAGCTGTTCGCGACCGTCGACACGTCCGCGCGCAGGCTGCGCTTCCCGCGCGAGCGCGACGTGATCATCACCGACACGGTCGGCTTCATCCGCGACCTGCCGACCGAGCTCGTGGCTGGCTTCAAGTCCACGCTCGAGGAGATCCGCGACGCGACCGTGCTCCTGCACGTGGTCGACGCCTCGAGCCCGCAGCTCGCCCAGCAGGTCGAGGCGGTACGCGGCATCCTCGCCGAGCTCGAGCTCGACTCGAAGCCCGAGGTCCTGATCCTGAACAAATCCGACCGGCTGGCGCCCGACGAGCGCGAAAATCTGGCGAAGCGATACTCGGGGCTGCCGATTTCCGCCTTGAACGGGGAGGGCATCGAGGAGATGCTGCTCGCGGTAGAGGGCGTGGTTTTCGAGGGAGGTGAGCGATGAGGGTGATGCGCAGCGTCCGGATCGCGGGCACGGGCATGTACGTGCCGCCGCGCGTGGTCACGAACGCGGATCTCTGCAAGCTGATGGATACGAGCGACGAGTGGATCCAGCAGCGCACGGGCATCCTCGAGCGCCACCACGTCGACGCGGGCACGGGCCCGGCCGAGCTCGCGCACGCCGCCGCGCGCCAGGCGATCGCGAACGCCGGCCTCGAGCCGGCGCAGATCGACGCGATCCTGGTCGCCTCGCTCTCGCCGCAGCACGACTTCCCCGGCATCTCCTGCTTCCTGCAGGACCAGCTCGGCATCGAGGGCTGCCCCGCGATGGACGTGCGCTGCCAGTGCACGGGCTTCCTCTACGCGCTCCAGGTCGGCGAGCTGTACGTGGCTTCGGGCCAGTACGACCGCGTTCTCGTCGTCGGCGCCGAGGTGCACTCGACGGGCATCGAGCTCGCCACGCGCGGGCGCGACGTGGCCGTGATCTTCGGCGACGGCGCGGGCGCGGTGGTGCTCGAGGCCTCGCCCGACCCGAACCGCGGCATCCTCTCCGTGCACACCCACGCCGAGGGCAAGCACGCCAAGAAGCTCTGGGTCGAGGCGCCGGGCTCGTCGTTCTGGCCGCAGCGCATCACCCACGAGATGATCGATCAGGGCAAGCACTTCCCGTACATGGAGGGGCGCTTCGTGTTCAAGCACGCGGTGCAGCGCATGCCCGAGGTGATCGAGGAGGCGCTCGCCCACAACAAGTGCCAGATCTCGGACGTGAGCCTGTTCCTGTTCCACCAGGCCAACCTGCGCATCAACGAGTTCGTCGGGCAGAGGCTCGGCATCCCGCCCGAGCGCACGTACAACAACATCCAGAAGTACGGGAACTGCTCAGCCGCCTCGATCCCCATGCTGCTCCACGAGTGCGTGCAGGCCGGGCGGGTGCGCGAGGGCGACCTGATCGCCATGGCGGGCTTCGGCTCGGGCTTCACCTGGGGCTCGGCGCTGATCCGCTGGTAGTCCGCAGGTTTACGACTCAGTGCGTTGTACCCGCTGCCGGTCGACGCGCGAGATCGAACGCAACTACCGAAGATCAAACGAAAAAGATTTCTCCTTGACGCTCTGACGCATCGTGTTAGTTTGCGCGGCGTTCGCAAAAAGCGAAGGAGGATTCCCCCGATGGCCCAGACCCGTTCCAGTGGGTTCGACCGGTTCAACGATGCGCTCAAGAGCTTGGACGAGCAGCTCCAGGATCTGCGCGAGCGCTTCGATCACCAGCGCCGCCGTGTCGAACGCGAGGTTCGCAAGCGCGCCGAGGCGATCCAGGAGCGTGTGCAGGACACCGACCTGTACAAGCGCGCCGAGACCGCCCGCAAGGACTTCGAGGAGCGCGTCGACGTGACCCGCTCGCAGATCTACGACGTCTTTGGTATTGCCTCGAAGCACGAGATCGAGAAGCTGAACAAGCGGCTGAACAAGATCTCGAAGCAGCTCACCGAGCTTTCCGAAGGCCGGTCCGTCTCGCAGGCAGAGGCTGGCTGATCTCCGTGCCTCCGGGGGCTCATCGCTCCCGGAGGCGCTGATGTCTTTCGAGCCGCTCGACTTCTACCGGATCGAGGATTCGCTCGAATCCGAAGAGCGCATCGTGCGCGACACGGTGCGCGAGTTCGTCGACAAGGAGTTCCTGCCGGTCGTCGTGAAGCACGTCCGGCAGGACGGCTCCTTCCCCATGGAGCTCGTGCCCAAGCTGGCCGAGCTCGGCTTATTCGGCGCCAACCTGCACGGCTACGGCTGCGCGGGCATGAACAACGTCGCGTACGGGCTCGTGATGCAGGAGCTCGAGCGCGGCGACTCGGGGCTCCGCAGCTTCGCCTCGGTGCAGGGCGGGCTGTGCATGTACCCGATCTACACCTACGGGAGCGACGCGCAGAAGGAGCGCTGGCTCCCGCCCATGGCCGAGGGCCGGGTGATCGGCTGCTTCGGCCTGACCGAGCCGGACTACGGCTCGAACCCCGGCGGCATGCTGACCCGCGCGGTGCGCAAGGGCGACGGCTGGGTGCTGAACGGCACCAAGCGCTGGATCACGAACGGCACCGCGGCCCAGATCGCGATCGTCTGGGCGCAGACCGACGACGAGATCCAGGGCTTCATCGTCGAGGCCGGCATGCGCGGCTTCGAAGCGCGCGACATGAAGGGCAAGTTCAGCCTGCGCGGCTCGATCACGAGCGAGCTGTTCCTGTCCGACGTGCAGGTGCCCGAGGCCAACCGCCTGCCCAAGGTGAAGGGACTGAAAGGCCCGCTCGGCTGTCTCACGCAGGCGCGCTACGGCATCGCCTGGGGGGCGATCGGCGCGGCGCAGGCCTGCTTCTCGGAGGCGCTGCGCTACTCGCGCGAGCGGATCGTGTTCGACCGGCCGCTCGGCTCGCTGCAGATCCCGCAGCAGAAGCTGACCTTCATGGCCACCGAGATCACCAAGGCGCAGCTGCTCGCGCTGCAGCTCGGGCGCCTGAAGGACGCCGGCAAGCTGCACCACGCGATGGTGTCGATGGCCAAGATGAACAACGTCGACGTGGCGCTGCAGATCGCGCGGCTCGCGCGCGACATGCTGGGCGCGAATGGCATCGTCGACGACTACTGCTCGATGCGCCACATGGTGAACCTGGAGACCGTGCGCACCTACGAGGGCACGCACGACATCCACACGCTGATCATCGGGAAGGAATTGACGGGGCTCGACGCGATAGCGGGCTAGCTCGTTCCGCGGGTGGGGTGATCTCGTGATCCGCCTCGTCCCTCTTCTGATCGGCGTCTGCTTCCTCGACGAGCTCGCGTCCGGGATCCCGTTCGTCGGCTCGCCCGAGATCAAGACCGAGTTCGGCGTCTCGTACGCCGAGGCGGCGGGCTGGCTCTTGTTCGCGATCGCGGCGCTCGGATTCGCGCTCGAGCCGCCGCTCTTCCTGCTGGCCGATCGGCTGCCGCGGCGCTGGTTCGTGTGCGGCGGACTCGGGCTGCTCGGGTTGGTCTGCATCGGCGCGGGCCTTTCGCCGGGCTATCCGTTCCTGGTCGTCGCGCTCCTGCTGTACGGACCGCTGTCGGGCTGCGGCGTCGCGCTCGCGCAGGCGACGCTCGCCGACGCGTCGCGCGACCGGCTCGAGCGCGTGCTCGTGCGCTGGGCGTTCGCGGGCTCGCTCGGCGATCTCGCGGTGCCGAGCGTGGTCGCGCTGGCCGCGGTGTGGTTCGGCTCGGGCTGGCGCGCGAGCTTCGTCGCGGTCGGCGTGGTGCTGATCGGCTACGCGGCTCTGCTCTGGACGCGGCGCTTCCCGGAGCCGGTCGCGCGCGCGGAGGACGACGCGCCGCGCGCCTCGCTCGTCTCCGCGCTGGTCTCGGCGCTGCGCGAACCGGTGCTCGTGCGCTGGGCGCTCGCCGTCGCGCTGTGTGCGCTGCTCGACGAGATCATGGTCGCGTTCGCGAGCCTGTACCTGCGCGACGTGCTCGGGCTGTCGCTCGCCGCGCGCACGACCGCGCTGTCCGCCGAGATCGCGGGCGCGGTCCTCGGCCTGGCCGCCGGCGAGGCGCTGCTGCGCCGGATCGAGCCCATGCGGCTCCTGCTCTGGAGCGCAGCGTTCTGCGCGCTCTCCTGGTTTGCATTTCTTTCAGTCGAGGGCGCAGCGGCCGCGTCGTTCTGGTTGTTCGCGACTGGCGCGCTCGCGGCGCTGCAGTACCCGATCGCCAAGGCGCAGGCGTACCGCGCGCTGCCCGAGCGCTCGGGCGCGGTGAACGCCGTGCTGACGCTGTTCGGCGTGATCGAGCTGCCGCTCCCG
>Ga0187893_10008962_pt1 | contig 15585 bp, 26 predicted proteins | sample MA1701074metaG_FD_139574 | JGI IMG/M metagenome (GOLD analysis project Ga0187893, IMG submission 139574) | White microbial mat communities from a basaltic lava cave in the Kipuka Kanohina Cave System on the Island of Hawaii, USA - MA170107-4 metaG ... | reverse complement strand
TTATTGAAGGATTCTATAACCGCCAGCGGCTCCATCAGAGCCTTGGCTATCTCAGTCCGCTGGAGTTCGAGCGTCGGATCAGTGAGTCTTAACCGGGTGTCCACGAAATCCGGGCCAGCTCAGCTCGTCCGGGTTTCCAAACCTTAGAATCGATCAAACGTCATCACCTTGCGGTCGATGCGGTATTTAATCCTCGCCTGGCAACCGGCAATCACGGTCGTCTGGTCAAACGGCCCTAATGCCTTCTCGTTCAAGACAAAGTTAAAAACCTGTTTCTTCGGTCCTGGCACTAACGGAGTTGATGAACGACGTAACGGGTTGAAGCCCAAATCAGGGATGGGATCACGCTCAAAAAATTGCATGCTTGGCTCAACGAGAGTCGACTGGCGCTGACTCCCCGGTGGCCCCACGAGAACTGCCTGATCACCTTTTCCCCGTGTTTGGCGACGCCAAATTTGGCCTCTCTCCTCCGTCCGTCAGGCGAGTCCCAGCGCAAGGTGATGTCATTTTCTCCATGGAGATCACAAGCGGAAAGCATAGCGAACCTCAACTGACTGAGCGAGACGTCGTAGAGCGGGATGATCGTGAGATCTTTACCGGATGAGAAAGATTGCCCATTCGGAACCAACTCGCGCACCGTGATATCGAGATGCATGGATCGAGGCTTACCGTCCCCTTCGGCCTCGTGATACAGAAGGGTCAGACCGGTGGCAGGATTATAGGTCTTCGTCTGGCGCTGGGTTTGGGCAGGAGAGATATACGCGACGCTGACCTCGACGGGGACTGTCACCGGAAGGTTCGGGGCGATGCGGATGTTCACGGAGACGCTCTTCGACGTCACCTGGATCGCGTTTCGGACAGTGGTGAGACTCGCTGTCGGCGCGGTCACATGTACGGTGGCGTTGGGTTCAACAAGCCCCGGCAGGCCTCCTCGTCCCTGAGTGTCGGCACCCTCTGCAGGCGGACCTATCTCTTCATGACTCGTGTCAGCAGTGGCCGGTGGCGCCGGTTCTTCCGCGAAGGCCATCGAGAGGCTGCCCAGAAATGTGGAGCAGAACAACAACGCTGCGCCAACCAGCATCCCATGCCGACAGCGAACGATGTCGATCATAAAGGACTCCCCGGTTGATATTTCTGTTCCTCAAGTTACCTCGCCTCTCCTTGTAAGCCGGAGGCTTCTTTTTAATTCTGCTGAATCTTCTGACCTTCAAAGGCAAAGAGCCGTGAGATCGACTCGTGCCCGGTGAATCCTCGGAGGAGGAGTACATCCTTCCCCAACGGCGTGTCGATGGCGATAGGCCTATTTTCTTGCGTATAAGGCACTGTCAGTCGTCCTTTTCGCACTTCTGCCGTTCATCCAACTCGGGTCTTGTTGGTCTCGGCAAGAGACTCCACACGCCCACGCGCGCGCACATTCTCGGTCGGTTTACAGCCGTCATCAAGCGCCGCTGAGGTGATAGCCAGTCCATATTGCTTTCATTTGGCCGGCCGCTACTCGTCATTTTCCCTGTCCTGCCCGGGCGATCAACTCCTTCAATCCGTTCAAATCCAGTGCTCCAGGTACCAGTTCAGTACCCACGATGAACCCGGGGGTGCCCGAGATGCCGAGCTCGTTGGCAAGCGCGCGATTCTTCTCAATAACGACCTGCCACTTCGGGTCGGCCATGTCAGTCTCCAGACGTTTCGGGTCGAGCCCAACACGAACGGCGATCTTCAAGATCGCCTTCTTGGTCATGTCGGCATGAGACGCGAGCAACGCTTCATGGAACGCTTGGTGCTTGCCCTGCGCCTGAGACGCGAGCGCGGCCTTGGCCGCAAGCTCCGACGGCTCGCCCAAAATAGGGAAGTCCTTATAGATCACCCGCACACGGCGATCTTCTTTCTGAAGTTCCGTAACGGCCGAAGCCGCCTTCTTACAGTAGCCGCAGCGGTAGTCGTAAAACTCCACCACGGTAATCTCGCCCTTCGGATTCCCGCTGACCGGTGATGTCGGATCGTGAAGCAGCTCCTTTTGCTTCGCAGCGACAGCCGTTTTTTGACGTTCTTGCAGTTCAGCCTGTCGTTTGGCTTCCATCGCCTGTAGCGATTGGACGATCACTTCCGGGTGGGTACGGATGTATCGTTCGATCGCGGCATCGGTGAGGTCTTGAGGCGGAGTTGAAGCAGTCTTACTCTCATGGGCCGTGGTTGCACAGCCGGGAATGAATAGAGATAGGATTGCAAAGACGCTCAGCGTCGACTGGAACCGGCTCCAGATACAAACCCTTTTCATAGATGAGTCTCCTCGGTAAATGCTTCTAGCGATACACTTCACGGCGATGCCCCATTTTTACCACGAGAACAAGCAGCCGATCGTCTTCGACGGCATAGACGACGCGATAGTCTCCAACCCGAATGCGGTAGAGCTGATCACTCCCGCTAAGTTTTTCAGATCCATGAGGACGAGGTGTTGTGGCAAGCGAGTCGATTCTTGCTTTCAGCCGCTGTTGAATCTGTGATGGCAGGTTCCTGAACTGGCGGTCGGCTTGGCGGGAGAACTCGATCTGATACAGCACAGCTTAGCTCATAAGCCAAGATCTCGCTTGATTTTCTTCCAAGCAACTGTGCCTTCTCGCTTGACACTGGCCAATGCCGCACGAGCCTCATCGAGGTCAAGCCGGTCTTCGATCTCTTCAAGCAGTTTGACATCTTCAATCGGCACGACCGCCGCTACATCTTTTCCTCGGCTTGTGACCAGCACTCGACGTTTCGTGCGAGCAGTGCGCGCAAGAATTTGGCCCAATTGCTTCTTTGCCGCTGTGCTATCGACTCTCGTCATCACCATCTCCTTTTCCTGCCGTGAGTATAGCGGAAGGACAAGTTTGATGAAAGTAACCTGACAGTGTCCCGCGTATGGCAGAAAAACCACTCATCTACCTACTTATACCCCTCCCCGCTCGTGCCACCGCCAAAGCCGCCCCAGTTTCCCCCAAACCCACCTTGACCGGTTCCCCAGTATTCACCTTTTTGAATACGTTTGTAGGGGTGCCTCAGATCTGGCCGGCTGATCCACCAGAAAAACGAAATCACCGCAACGGTGGTGCCGAGCGTAATCCAAATCCCGAGTCCCCGAAACCGAGTCCGTGATGGGGCGTCGAACCTCACCTCTTGCGCAGGTGTGGCCAGCGCGACCGCCGTTCGGTACAGACCTTCACCGAAATGCCCACGCTCGATTGCAGGTTGAAGATAGATCCGGCTGACCTCACTCCTGACGGCCGGCGTGATAACCGGAAACATTTTTCGCCCTAAGGCCATCGCCGCCTGTCGTTCCTGCACGGCAACCAGCACCATCAGCCCATGTTCCTGCTGCGTGGAGCCGATCTGCCATTTTTCATACAGCGCGTCCGCATATTCCTTGGCCGATGGATACGGTTTAATAGTGGGCACCGTCACGATAACCATTTCCACGCCGCTTTTCTTTTCAAGATCTATGCAGACGGACCTCATGCGTTCCTTCCACTCTGCCTCCACCACCTGCGCATGATCGCTGACATATCCGATGGGACTGGGAAGAGGCACACGCTCCTTGGGCCGATCGTACAATGACGCGTGAGCGGCAGCCGCCCACAGCACGACGATCACACTCAATACAGTCACGCTGGTGAGTCGTCGGCCGGATCGAAGCATCATCGCTTGATACGCTCTTCTGCGGAGTGTACGAGTCGAGTCAGAGTTTCAAGGTATCGGTCCATGAGTCTTGGGATCTCTTTCTGACCTGGAGAAATGTGCCCACGCTTGAGCGACAGCGCGTCATGAAGCCCGGTGAGATCAATCTCCAGACAGGATTCGAGGTCCTTCAGGAGAGGCTCCCCGTGGGCAAGAACCGGACGCCCCAGCAATCGTTGCAGACCACGCAGTGCCGGAAGGAGTGCCGTAACGGACAGCGGTACGAGGATGATAATGGCTTCTTCGGTACCTTGCCCTTCGACGAGCCGCTGGCGGAGACGGAGGAGATTTCCTCGTAATGCCTGGATGACTTCAGCAGCCAAATATCGAAGGTCAATCTTGAGGCCGACGAAGGGATCTTGCCCCCAGATCAGCCGATGGCATTCGAGAATGTCTTGGTATTCGAGGGGGAAGGCAGATGAGCCGGATTGGAGGTCGTCTGCCGTCAGAAACAACGGAACAACCACTTGCTCTTTGCTCCAGCGTTTGTGAATGGCGTTATATTTTTTTAAGACAGCAAGATCGTAAGACGACATCACCAACAGCACATTGAGGTTAGAACGCCCAGGCAGGAATTCTCCTCGCACCGCGCTACCATACAGGATGATACCTTCTACTTCATCTCCATAGGTTTTCGTTACATCCTTTATGTAGGACTTTAATAATGTTTGAGTGTCATCCGGCAAGCCGTCTATGGTCCAGTCTATCGGGGACATGATCCTACTGCATGCCTCCCGCCGCCATGTGGCGAGCTGACGGATCCGGCAGGAATCCAGCGGCCATGATCCGATCAAGCGGACTAAATGGAGGGGTCTTGCGGAATCCCGCCGTGGTGGACAAGACACGATAGCGAAGGCGCGCGTTGTGATCGAGCGTGCGAAAGACCCGATCACGGAGAAATGCGATGGCCGGATTCGCCGTGTTCCAAAATAACACTTGTTCGTCGGCCAACTTCTGCAGCATCGTGACGTGAGGCCGACGCGCGTGCTCGTAGGCCTTCAGCGTCCCGGCGGAATAATCGTTCGTCGCCAGACACTCAGGCAAGAGGTCAGCGAGTGACATCGCATCCACCATAGCCTGCATGCGTCCTTGTGAGGCATGCGGATTCATGGCATGCGCTGCATCCCCGATCAGCACCGCCCCGTCGGCCACCCATGTCGGAGTGCGGACACGCCCGGTCGGCATAAAGGCGGTTTGCTTCCAATCGGCTAATGTCCGAAATATTGCCTCGCTGGACGGATCGATCGCAATCCAGGCCTCTTGGAGGGCTGGAATGCCTGCCTCCTTCACACGGTCGTATGACCCTGCGTTGATCATATAGAACGCATAGACTTTGTTCCCCGCGGCGGGAAACATGCCGAGGATCGTCCGCTTGCCGACGAAATACTTGGCTTCATTCAGAGGAACCGCGGCTTCCAACATGGCAATCAAGTACCCTTGCGGGTAGAGATGGAGATCGGCTGGGATCTGCAAGGCTTCGCGAACTTTTGAGAACGCCCCATCGGCGCCAACGACCACCTTCGCTTTCACGGTTACGTGGTCGTCTCCCTGCTTGGCCGTCAGCCCGACAACCCGGCCATGCTCACGAAGCAATCCCATAAAGGTCGTGCGGTACCGTAGCGAGACGGAGGATTCGCTCTCGATCGCGTTCAGAATCGAATGGTGAGCCACATTGGGCAACGTCACCACGGCCCGATTGTAGGGTGGTGGAAGATCCCCGTAGTCTACGGTGCACAGCCGCTCGCCGCCGACGCGGCAGAAATGAAACTTGTGCACGATACGCGTGGACTCCACCGGCAATCGACCCAGCAGCCCCAAGCGATCGAGAACTTGCTGTCCGTTCGGTTGCAAGATTTCCCCTCGCAAGCCCTGAGGAGGTCCAGGCGCTTGTTCGAAAACAATCGTTTTGATTCCCTTCTGGGCTAGTGCAAGGGCAAGCACTGCCCCGCCCCCACCTGCTCCAACCACCGCAATATCCGTTTCCTCAACCATTGCTCTTCGCATCTATGCGCACTCGACTATGCATCCGAGCGGCGATCAAGCTTGCGCCTTCTTTCCAACGTCTCAAGACTGTTACTTTCCCGCTATTTCCACTCTGTGAATCGCTCCTGGTCTTTCCAGAGCGAAAGAAACTTTTCACGGGCTTTGACGGTAATCGCATGGTCTCGAATAATATCCACCCGCTCATCATTGTAACGATTTCCACTGGTGGTCTGATTCATGGATCCGTTGGTATTGACCTCGTCATCGACGACGACCTGCTTCAGATGCATAAGACCGTCATGTCGATTGATCTTGATCGGAATGCCGGCTTCCCGCAACGTTGAAAGAGCCGTCTGCTGCTTCGTATCCTGAAGCCGATCGCGATCCGAGAGGATACGCACATCAACACCGCGTTTTTTGGCTTCGACCAGCGCCTTCACCGAAAGAGGCGATGTCAAACCGTACGCGGCAACGAAGATGTACCGCTTGGCATGATCATAAATCCTCACGACACGTTCAAGCGGTTTATCCTCGGGAGAATACCAGACGTCCACCGACGCAGCTGAGACGTCGCAACGCGACCCCACCAGAACCATTGCTGCGCAGGAAAGCACGAGACCGACACAGAGCCGATTGCCTAGCCGTGACTGCGAAGACCGGATCATTCCAGCTCGAAAAGATCGCGGAAGTGGTCTTCCGAAGATTCCCAGGCCTGTGGCGCTTGAACCTGGAGCCATTGTCGGAGAAATTGCTTTTGGTCCTGCGTGAGCAGCTGCTTGATCTGATGAGACCGTCCTTGGAGAGGCTGAAGGAGACTCACCTGCTTCCCGACATCCAGCATCGCTGTCCGGACATACAGACTCGTGAAAGCAGCCGGCTTGTCCTCCGTCCCCTCGCCTTGAACCCAGACGGAAAGAAACTTGTCCAAGACGAGACCGGCGCTATCCAGAGCCGGTTCTGTGTCATGGAACAGTTCATTCTCAGACTCAGGTAAAGGAGTAGATTCTGCAGCGCGAAAGAGGAAGTTCTTTTTCCACATCGTAGGAGCCTGTGCGACATTGACCTTTCTACTGCGACGAACGATCTGCAGTCATCTGCGTCGTTCTCGGCCCGAAAAATCCTCACTGTATTCCCATGGGCCCGAGCGTGTCTTGGCACGCTTGGGGAGGGCGGGTGCTATGGGCTACACCTCCGGTTTTTCCGGACCTGCGGCCTCGCATCTTGCCGCACCTCCTTCGCCTCGTCACGAACGGCAATGTCGGACAGGCTCCAGTCGTTCTTACCAGCGGCATAGTGGCGACGAGGCGGTTCAAAGTCAAGTCACTCCCGCTCGAGTCACGATCATCTATGGATTTGCTGAATCCAATCCAAGATCCTTGCCTCTCATGAACACAGGGGGCAGCCTTGACAAGCGGAGCGCGCCTTTGTTATTTTTAAAATTCTTCAATCTATAAGCCAACTTGGGAGAATTTGTGCAGGTCAAGATCAATGGGAAGCCTGAGGAGATCCAGCGCGGAACCGTCCTCGATCTGTTAAACACCAAGAACATTGAGCCGCATATGGTCGCCGTCGAAGTGAACGACAAGGTGCTGGAACGTGACCATTTTCCCACGACCCACCTCAATGAAGGAGATCAGGTAGAGTTTCTCTTCTATATGGGAGGGGGTCGGTGAGTACGACGGTGCACAAGGACATCACTGAACTGATCGGCAAGACCCCGCTTGTCCGGCTCAACCGCCTGACAAACACGGGCTCAGCCACGATCTATGGGAAAGTGGAGTTTTTCAATCCCGCCGGCAGTGTCAAGGATCGGATCTGCCTCAACATGATCAACGAGGCGGAACGTCAAGGCAAGCTCAAGCCCGGTGGGACTATTGTCGAACCGACCAGCGGGAATACGGGTATCGGCCTGGCTTTAGTCGCCGCCGTGCGCGGATACAAGCTGATCCTCGTCATGCCGGAAAGCATGAGCATGGAACGGGCCAGCTTGCTGTCGTCGTATGGGGCACAATTGGTCTTGACCCCGGCTTGGGAAGGCATGAAAGGGTCGATCAAGGAAGCGGAAAGCATCCTGGCCCAAAATCCGTCGTATTTCATGCCTGACCAATTCTCGAACCCGGCCAACCCCGCAATGCATAAGATGACGACGGCGTTGGAAATTTGGGATGCGCTCAAAGGAAAGATCGATGCCTTTGTGGCCGCCGTGGGAACCGGTGGAACCATCACGGGATGCGGTGAAGTGTTCAAGGAAAGGAATCCGCACGTACAAATCATCGCGGTTGAACCGGCCGGTTCACCCGTGTTGTCCGGAGGTGATCCCGGCCCCCACAAGATTCAAGGGATCGGCGCGGGCTTTATTCCGAAGGTACTCAATCGAAAAATTCTCGATCGCGTGATCACCGTCACCGATGATGAGGCCTATCAAACCGCAAAGCAGTTGTCGAAGAAAGAAGGCCTGTTGGTCGGCATCTCAGCCGGCGCGAATGTCTTCGCCGCCCAAAAGGTCGCCGATGAACTGGGTCCCGGTAAGAATGTCGTCACAGTGCTCTGCGATACCGGCGAACGGTATATCAGTATCGAAAAGTATTTCAATATCTGATCAACAAGTGATAGGGGGGATGCTCAAAATGGTCGCCAGCGAGGCCGCAGGCGAGAAGAATCCGTAGGCGTACCCTCTGGGGTACGTTGAGGAATTCTTCGAGCTGAGAACAAAGCTGGAGGCCATTTTGAGCATCCCCGACTGATATGGATTTCACTGAAGAACAAATCAACCGTTACAGCCGGCATATTCTGTTGCCCGAAGTTGGTGGCAAAGGGCAGAAGAAGATCGCCAAATCCAGGATTCTTCTGGTCGGCGCCGGTGGTCTGGGCTCACCGGCAGCCTTGTATTTGGCCGCAGCAGGAGTCGGCACAATCGGGTTGATCGACAGCGATGTCGTGGACCTGACAAACCTCCAACGTCAGATTCTTCACCATACGCCCGACGTCGGCCGCCCCAAGGTCCTGTCAGGCAAAGAAAAGATCCAAGCGCTGAACCCCGACGTGTCGGTGTCGATGTATGAAGAACGTCTCACGGCCGGAAACGCGCTCAAGATCTTCGCCGATTACGATGTCGTGATCGATGGTGTCGACAACTTTACGGCGAAGTTTCTGATCAACGACGCCTGTTTCTTCGCGGGAAAACCACTGGTCCACGGAGGCATTCTTCGATTCGACGGACGTGTCACAACCATCATCCCAAGGAAATCGGCCTGCTATCGTTGCGTGTTCAAAGCGCCTCCTCCGCCGGGGTTGGTTGCTTCCTGCCAGGAAGCGGGAGTCATCGGTGTGCTGGCAGGGATCGTCGGAACGATTCAGGCAACCGAGGCGCTGAAGCTCGTGCTGGGCATCGGACGACCGCTGACAGATCGCTTGCTCGACTTCGACGCCCGTAAGACACTGTTTCGAGAGATCAAAGTCCGCCGGAACCCGAGCTGTGCGCTCTGCGGGGAGCATCCGACGATCACTGAGCTGTTCGATGACGGAGACCCCTATGCCGGATGTGCCGAACGTTCATCCGCATAGCGTTGAAAAGGTGGTGCGCCGATGAGCAAAATGAAAGCGCTGGTCTGCCGCGAGTGCGGCAAGGAATACCCGACAAAAGCCATCCATGTCTGCGAGATGTGCTTCGGCCCGCTCGAAGTGAAGTACAACTACGACGAAATCAAGAAAACCATTTCTCGCAAGAAGATCGAGGACGGTCCGCGCAGCATGTGGCGTTACATCGATCTGTTGCCGGTCGAGGGAACGAATTTTGTCGGTCCGCACGCCGGGTTCACTCCGCTCGTGCGCGCCAAAAATCTCGGCGCCTATCTCGGACTCGACGAGCTGTACATTAAGAACGATACGGTGAATCATCCGACCCTGTCGTTTAAGGATCGCGTCGTCGCCGTGGCCCTTACCCGCGCGCGCGAGCTGGGCTTTGAAACCGTGGCTTGCGCATCGACGGGCAACTTGGCGAACTCGGTGGCCGCCCACGCCGCCTCCGCCAATCTTCACTGCTACGTGTTCATCCCCGGCGACCTTGAAGCCGCGAAGGTGCTCGGCAATCTGATCTATAAGCCGCACGTCGTCGAGATAGAAGGCAACTATGACGATGTCAACCGTCTCTGCAGCGAGATCGCCGCTGAACATGGCTGGGCCTTCGTGAATATCAACATTCGCCCATATTATGCGGAAGGCTCGAAGACGCTCGCCTTTGAGACGGTGGAGCAACTCGGATGGAAAACGCCCGATCAAGTCGTCATTCCCATGGCATCAGGCTCTCTGTTGACCAAGATTTGGAAGGGGCTGCATGAAATGAAAGCCTTGGGCCTGATCGACGCCGTTCACACAAAGATCAACGGCGCCCAAGCGGAAGGCTGCTCGCCGATTTCCACCGCATTCAAAGCGGGGCGAGACTTCTTCAAGCCTGTGAAGCCACAGACGATCGCCAAGTCCCTTGCCATCGGCAATCCTGCCGATGGGTACTATGCGCTCAAGGCGACCGCCGAGAGTCATGGATCCATGGACATGGTGACGGATGCAGAAGTGGTTGAAGGGATTCAACTGCTGGCCCAAACCGAAGGCATCTTCGCGGAGACAGCCGGAGGCGTGACAATCGGTGTGCTCAAGAAGCTCGTCAAGCAAGGAGTGATCAAGAAAGATGAGGTGACGGTGGCTTACGTCACCGGCAACGGCCTGAAGACCCAGGAGGCGGTGATCGATTCCGTCGGTCGCCCGGTACGCATCCAACCAAGCCTGGTGGCCTTCGAAAAGACTTTTAAAATGGGAAAGAACGGTGGTGGTGACGCATGATCAAAGTTCGTATTCCGACTCCCCTTCGTCCCCTGACCAAAGGTCAGGGTGAGGTCGAAACCAAAGCCGGCAGCGTGGTAGAGATGATCGAGATGTTGAACAGCGCACATCCCGGCATTAAAGATCGCCTATGCGATGAAACGGGAGAGCTCCGTCGCTTCGTGAACATTTATGTCAACGAAGAAGACATTCGTTTCCTCAAGGGGAAAGACACCTCCCTCAAGGATGGCGATGAGGTTTCCATCGTCCCGGCGATCGCGGGAGGATAACCATGGCACACTTTCGCTTCCATATTCGTTTTCCTGAAGACAAGATTCGGGAGCCGATTATTTATCAGATCGGACGTGAATATAACGTCGTGACCGATGTCAGACGAGCCGATGTCCGCGACACGACAGGCTGGGCGGATGTGGAATTTACCGGTGACACGATGGAGATTGAACGGGCGGTCGCCGGGTTACGCGCCAAAGGCTGTGTCGTCGATCCGATTGAATTGAACGTGGTGGAATGACAGAACATGAAGCGTATCCCGCGTTAAGGTCGCGCTTCACGATTTACGAATGACGAGAGACGAATCAGATGGAACTCACCGAGAAACAAATCCAACGGTACAGCCGGCACATCCTCCTTCAAGACGTCGGAGGAAAGGGCCAGCTGAAACTCAACCAGGCTAAGGTCCTTCTGATTGGGGCAGGTGGTCTCGGCTCTCCGGCCGGTCTGTATCTCGCCGCGGCCGGCATTGGAACTATTGGATTGGTCGACGGGGATGTCGTCGACCTCTCGAACCTCCAGCGGCAAATCATGCACTCGACTGCGACGCTTGGGCAACCCAAGGTTGAATCCGGTCGAAAGACTCTCTCGGCGATCAATCCGGACATTACCATCAAGACCTATCATCAGCTGGTCGACGCAGAGAACATCTTACCGCTCGTCTCGCAGTACGATATCGTGCTCGACGGTTCCGATAACTTCACGACGCGATTCTTGGTCAACGACGCCTGTTTCTTTGCCAAGAAAACGCTGATCTCGGCCAGCATGTTTCGGTTTGAAGGCCAACTGACGACCATCAAGCCGCACCAGGGCTATCCCTGCTATCGTTGTCTCTATCCCGAGCCGCCTCCGGCCGGCTTGGTACCCAACTGCCAGGAGGCCGGTGTGCTCGGCGTCTTGGCGGGCACGATGGGAATCCTGCAGGCGTCGGAAGCCATCAAGGAGATCCTCGGTATCGGAGAAACAGTGGCCGACAAGCTGGTGATCTACGATGCCCTCGACATGAAATTCAGAAAGGTCAATCGCCCGAAGGATCCGGCCTGTCCGCTCTGCGGACCAAATCCAAAAATCAAGGATTTGAGTCTGGATTACGCAGTCAGCTGCACCATCTAGTGAATGATCGTGGCGGACTTGGTTATTCCACAGCATATCCTCGACGACATCATCGCGCACGCAAAAGAGCTCACTCCCTACGAATGCTGCGGGCTTCTGGCCGGAACCGATGGCCTCGTCAGCCATCTGTATCGCATCAAGAACATCGTCGCGATGGAGGGCGCTCAACACCTGTCCTCATTCGATTCGGCGAAAGCCGCGCACCTTGAACGGCTGTCCCCCGCTGAACGCGCGGAAATCGCGTTCGTCATGGACATGCAGGACTTCTCGGCCGCGAAGAAGGATATGCGCAACCAAGGTCTGGACCTTCAAATAGTTTATCACTCCCATCCCCACGATCCGGCCCGGCCCTCGGTTACCGACATCAAGATCGCCACCGACTATGAAGAGATTTGGCCGAAGATCAATCTGCCGCTTCCCGCGTATCTCCTTGTCTCGCTCATGAATTCCGAACCGGACGTCAAGACCTATTGGATCAAGTCCGGCCGAGTCACCCTCGCCGATGTCCTCATCCGTTGAACCTGATTTTTACGGTTCACATCTTCGCGGGAATGTAATAATGTTCTCTTGAAACCGGTTGTGAGGTGTTGCACGTGCGCGCTCGGCGACGAAAGTTGAGCTATGGCCTTTCTCTTATAGTGTACCTATTCGCCTCGATGCTGACACCGGTCTACGCCGAAGACCGGAGTTTTTACAGCCCGGTGATTCACATCGACAAGGAGCAGAATCAGATCCTCATTTCCACGAGCGGAAAAGTGTTCTACATCGAAGTGCCGGACCCGGCGAAGCCGCACATCGAAAAGCTGCCTATTTCCGGCCTCGTGGATTTTGTGGTCGAAATGCGCGGTGAGGATCAGCTTCCTCTGATCAAGAGTTGGAAAGTGAAATCCGGCGAGTCAACCTGCATGTACTTCAACGGGAAGGAATGCAAATAGATGAATGACTTACCTCTCCAACTTATCCTGCTCATCCGGGAATACTAGGCATTCCCGCACCCCTCCCAGTATCGCGAGCTACCCAGCCAACAGCAATCCGAAGTTTCAAAGCTGTCGTCCTAACTGGGGAATGTCCTGTCAAGCCCGGGGTCAATCCTCCTTTGTAATTGGCTGTAACCTTCTCCAATCTTCGTGCGACTAAGAAACAGAGGGGCAAACCGGGCGTGGGATTGAGCGATCCAACACTTCAAACGGCAACATGGATGTTTCCGGGATTGAGATGAACAACTCAGAAGATGGCTTGTCAGCCGGATAATTCCATCAGCCGTCAGCATGCCAGACCATGGCATACCGGAGTGGTATGATGAGTGTCCATTCGCTTCCGACGAATGCGCTCAGTGTGGTGGGGCTGCCGATGGCCGATGAATCACTGCCAGGTCGGACGACGACAGACGACGAGGAGCTTCTTCGCCGTATCGGCCGGGGAGAGATCGATCGCTTTGCCGATCTCATCAGCCGATACCAGAAACACGTCATTCGAATCGTCAGTCGGCGAGTCCCCGCGGATCGTGTCGATGAAATCGCCCACGATGTGTTTGTCAGAGCCTATGTCGGATTAGCACAATTCTCGCGTTCGGTCGCATTTGAGCATTGGCTCGCCGGGATCGCCGTGCGGACCTGCTATGACTTCTGGAGGATGCGGAAAGGCGAGGAGCTGCCGGTCAGCGCCCTAACCACAGCACATCAACAATGGATGGACCATGTATTGGCGAGCCAGTCGGACGATCAGTTTTGTGAGCAAGCCCGGAGACGGGAAGCGGCGGAGGTGTTGGAGTGGGCACTTGAACAACTCTCTCCAGAGAATCGCGCGGTACTGACCTTGGTTCATCTCGAGGGGCATTCCGTTCGCGAAGCGGCACACTTATTGGGATGGAGCATCATCAACGTCAAGGTCCGAGCACATCGCGCTCGACAGGCGCTTCGCACGATCCTCATCAACAATCATTGGGAGAGCGAACATGACGCCGGAAGATGAGAACTTGGAAAAACTTGAGCGCGTCCTGACCGAAGCGCATCGGGTTCGACCAGTGCCGATTCTTAAACCGGGCTGGGCTGAGCAGGTAATGCGCGACATCCGCAATGTCGAAACCCTGCCGAATCCACAAACCTGTGTCGAGCGTATTGTCTGGCAGACTGCCGCCATCGCCGCCGCCGTTGCGCTGATCGTGACGGTCTCGATGGTGGCCTGGTCGCAAGCACCGTTACACGAAGGGATGGGATTGCTGACGGAGGAGTTTGAGTCTACTCCGCTGTTCTTCGAGTAGCACGTCGCGAGGAGGAGGGTTGCGCCATGTCACGAGGCACATTGTGGGCAGGTCTGGTCGTCCTGTTCGGCGCCGGCATTCTCTGTGGAGTCGCCGGAAGCTGGTTCTATCATTCTTATGACCAAGAGCGTCGAGGAGAGCGTGGGCCCGATGCACAGCACGAGAGACTCATGAAACGTCTCACACACGAGCTTTCGCTCACACCTGCCCAGCAAACCGATATCGAACCCATCGTGACGCGTACCCATGTCGCGATCTTGGAGTTGAGGTTTGCACACCAGGCGGAAGTGGAAGATATCCTGACTCGAGGGATGGCTGAGCTGAAGGGAAAACTATCCGCAGAACAACAAATTAGATTGGATGGGATGTACGGGCAGTTGCAGCAACGCTGGCAAAAGTCTCGCGACTATCTTGACCGAGCCAAGAAACGTCTCGCATGGCTCCGTTCCTTCAGTCGTCGGAGTTAAGGAGGTCCGGAAGGCATGGGATAGCGTAAGGGGGAAAACGGAAGGAGGCTATTCTCCGCTGCCGGCCATGTCGTCGATGAGAGGTCGATTGATATCGGTGCAGCCAAGACACATGGTATCGAACAGGGCTTCAAAATCAGCAACGAAATTCTTGGCATCCGGCAGTTTCTCGGCCACCACCTGATCATGGCAGGTATCACACAGCATGATGAGGCCGCGCGAGACCGCCACCGTTTTCCTTCCACCGCTTCCCATGTGCTACACCGATCCTTTTTGGAGCGCCACGAAAAAATCCTCGGCTTCGAGATCAATTCCGCATTGTGGGCATTCGTACGGCACATCCGGTTCCGGAACGTTCAACGGGATACGATCGATTCTTCCCCGGCAGACGTGATAGAAACGCCCTCTCGCATGCTCGTCATCCAACGGGTCACTCTCGTACAACAGCACCATCGATCGACCGCCTCACGTTCTTCTTATGGTGGGGAATATACCGGCCTCTCTCTGCCATACGCAACCTCACGGGCCAGGCTAATCCATTGCCGCACTATTACCTCGTGCCGGCAAGCGCTTCGCATGCCTGGAAGCGATTGCTCTGAATGGTATCAAAAGTGTTTGTCGAGGGACAAGGACCTTGAGCGCATGGAAGAAGAGATAGGATTAATGGAAAGGACAGGATCTATCAATCCGATTACACAGGTACTCAAGAACCCAACCTTATAAAAAAGCAGGAGCGGAGCTCCGGGTCGGACCTCCGCTCCTGCTTCCGAGACCATGGGTGGGTGTACCACGGTCTGGGACTGCCGTGCGCCAGGCCTAGAGCCAAGAGACGCGTTCGGCGGGGCGAATATAGATGGGCTCCTCGACCTGAATGCGGGCGACTTCCTTGCCCGACTTGTTGAAGCCCAACACCGTATCGTTGTACATCTCGAACCGCTTGCCGTGAATCTG